>Ga0194037_1001593_pt1 | contig 16147 bp, 14 predicted proteins | sample JunL306m_MetaG_FD_148653 | JGI IMG/M metagenome (GOLD analysis project Ga0194037, IMG submission 148653) | Anoxic zone freshwater microbial communities from boreal shield lake in IISD Experimental Lakes Area, Ontario, Canada - Jun2016-L304-6m | ecosystem: Environmental > Aquatic > Freshwater >...
CGACAGCATGTCAGCGGCCGCAAAGGCCGGTGCTGCCAGCATTACCAGATCGGCATCCAGTTCAGTCCCGTCGCTGCAGGTCACGCGATAAGGGACTGAGCCACCCCGTGCAACCGTTGTGACGGCAACACCCGGCTTGACACTATCGCCGAGAGAGCCGGTCAGTGCATCCGACAGGTACTGAATCCCTTCGCGAAACGAGGTCAGAATCCCTCCCGGACCAGCCGCACTGGAGACGACTTTCCCGGCCGCCTGATCCCGTTTTTTCTTTTTGGCCAGCATGATCATGGCCCGGATCAAGCCGCCATATTCCCGTTCCAGTTCGGCAATGCGCGGAAAACAGGATTCCAGCGACATGGTTTCGGGATCGCCAGCAAAAATACCGGACACCATCGGCGCAATCAGTTTGTCGAGCGCTTCGCCACCCAGGCGGCGCCGCCCGAAGTCGGCCAGGGTCTCGTCCACACCGACTGGAGCAGAGGCAATAAAGGGGGTCGGCTCCAGCGCCAGACGCAGCTTACCGGGCCAGGAGATCAGGCCGCTTTTCAAAAAGGCCGGTCCACCGTCAGGCAACTGGTGCAGCTGACCTTCGGAAAAGATAAAGCGTTTGCGGGCATTATCATTACTGCGGTGCAGGTTGTTCGACACTCCGATGGCACGGCAAAGATCCAGTGTTTGCGGTTTGCTGTCCAGAAAACCGTTCGGCCCCCACTCACAGGTGTAGCCATCAGCCTTGATGCTCAACATCTTGCCGCCCAGGCGCGGTTCCTTTTCCAGCAGTGTTATCTCAAGTTTTTTTCCGGCTGCAGCAGCTTTTGAACGTAACAACCAGGCCGCAGAAAGGCCGGAAACGCCGCCGCCGATAATGATGATCTTTTTCATGGTGATGCCCCCGAAGGTGAGTATGATCTGACCCGCCGATACTACGTACCCTCGTGGCGGCTGTCAAGGTATACACTGCTGGCACAGTTGACAGGCGCAGTGAGAGAGCTTACATTGTGCGCAGATTACGAAAGGGTGGTGAGGAGTATGGCTCAGATTGATTATTACAAGGCGCTGGGGATCGACAAAGGGGCTTCAGCTGACGAAATAAAGAAGGCCTTCCGTAAGCTGGCGGTCAAGTATCATCCGGATCGCAATCCCGATAACAAAGCCGCCGAGGATAAATTCAAGGAGATCAACGAAGCCTACGCGGTACTCTCTGATCCCGAAAAGAAGCAGAAGTACGATACGTACGGCTCCAGCGGTTTTCACCAGCAGTATAGCCAGGAAGATATCTTCCGTGGTTTTGACTTCGGCAACGCTTATAAAGACATGGGGGGCGGCTTCGGTGGCGGCGGAGCAGAAGATATTTTTTCACGTCTCTTCGGTGGACGCGGAGGTGGACGCGGCGGTTTTCAAAGCGTGCCGCAACGGGGCGCTGATCAGGAGATGGAAATAACCGTCACGTTTCGGGATGCCGCCCAGGGAGCTGAGAGGCAGATCGCCTTCCGGCGCGGCAGCCAGCGCGAGGAGCTGAAAGTCAAAATTCCGACCGGCGTGGACAACGGCAGCCGCATCCGCATAACCGGGAAAGGTGGCCAGGGCAGCCCCGGCACAACCGCCGGGGATCTGTTCTTGGTTGTCCGCGTCCAGCCCGATCCAACCTTTATTCGTGATGGCGGTGATCTGTTTGTCGAACGTTCGATACCGTACAGCGCAGCCTGTCTGGGGATTTCTCTGGATGTACCGACACTGGAGGGGGACAAGCGCATCAAGGTGCCGGCCGGCATTCAACCTGGTACCAAGATCAGGCTGAAGGGGTGCGGCATCAAATCGCTCGGCTCAAATACCAAGGGGGATCTGTACGTCAAGATCGGCGTGCATATTCCGGAAGCACTCAGCGATGAGCAGAAAAAGCTGGTGGAAGAGTTGGCTGTAAAAGGACTGTAGGGGCGCATTGCGTGCGCCCTTGCTGCAATAGCCGAATATGATAATATTTCCACCAGGGCGTATTCCATACGCCCCTGAAAATGGTATTATGTTGTCATGAGTACTACTGTGTGGGCCGCAATTCCTTCTCCTGAACCGCTGAAACCGAGCCCCTCCTCGGTGGTCGCCTTGACGTTGACCTGACTCACGTCCGCATTCAGTACCGCAGCAATATTCTGGCGCATGGCCTGAATATGCGGAGCCATCTTCGGCAACTGGGCAATGATAGTGGCGTCCAGATTGCCGAGCCGATAGCCGCGCTGTTCCGCCAGATTCATGACATGCGCCAGCAGTTTCAGGCTGTCAGCCCCCTTGTAAGCCGGGTCATTGTCGGGGAAGTGCCGACCGATATCCCCTTCACCGATTGCTCCCAGAATACCATCCGCAATGGCGTGCAGCAGTACGTCGGCATCGGAATGACCCAAGAGCCCCTTCTCCCACGGGATATCTACCCCCCCCATAATCAATTTTCTGCCCTCAACCAAACGGTGAACGTCGTAGCCATGCCCTATCCGCATCGTATCAACTCCCTTTTATGCCAATTACCTGTTTCCAAGTTCTGCACGTAAGTCCTTCACAAGAACACCTCGCGAACCATTCTCATCGCGAGTCACCCGCTCAACGGCACCGTCAGCGCGTGCCACGTAGACGTCGCTGCCCTGATTTTCCAGAAGCGGCAGATATTTGCCGTTAACATCCTCATACAGATCGATTTTATACAGTTCGGTGCCGTTTTCCCAGGGCCACTGCCCGCCCAGGTTGAGAATACCGCCATTTTCGTAAACCGGTACCGTTCCACCCGGATTGCGATAACCAACAAAATATTTACCTTCCTGCTTATGATAGACGGCCGCATTCAACGGGAAGAGCCGGTCGCCGACAATTTCTTTGAAGGTAGAGCCCTGAATGAGAAATGACTTTTCAGCCTTACTGAGCGGCCATTCCGAAGTCATCTTGTCCGGACTATGGGTGAAAATGGTTTTTCCTTTTCTCAGTACGGTATGATCAAGACGGCGATAATCGGTATGAACAACGCTCCGGTGAGTTGCGATATCGTGAATGACAATTGCATTGTCGAAAGCTGTCAGCGCCTCATAGTAGCGTTCGCTGCTCCAGGACCGCTCGATGTAGTCATTGATATCGCCATACAGAATCGTAGCTGCTTCAAACTCTTCTCGAGTACCTGATAGTCGCTGCGGGCGCTTTTCGCTGTGCAGTGCCTGCCAGAGTTCAGTATCGTGGGCCGTATCGCCACTGAAAACGAGCGACTCGTTTGCAGTGGTGAATCTCAGGCCGATGCTCGGCACACCATGCCAGACCGGTGCATTAATCGCTTCAATGGTAAAACCGGCCGGATCATGATGGATATTCCGGTTCTCTTCATAGAAGACTGTTGAAGAAAAACAATAGAACTGTTCCGGCTCAACCCATTCCCCGTAACAGTGATCCTTAAAGAGCAGCCTCGACGTTTCGTTCTTGGAGCTGATAACGATTTTAGCCTGTTCAGGCCCGACAATCACCCCAAGTGAATCCAGAACGGCGAGCGTAAAGCCGCCGGAAGCGTTCGATTGCCGGACAATCCGATACTTCGCCCGGGGGCCAAGCGGTTTGAAATCAATATAGTCGGCATAATCAAGATCAACGACCATCTTCGAATCAGAGCTGAGGCTGGTATTGAGTGCCGGTCCGGAGGCAGCCTGCAGTCCGGCGTTGATCGATTCAGAAGAAAATACGGGCAGTTTGTGTTGGATGTCAGGCGCATACATGTTGAAGAGCGAAAGGTCCGTAAACCAACGTTTATGGTCATCGTGACAGTGGGTGATGATCACCCCTTTGATGGTTTTGAGAGCGTGCCCGCCAATCTGCTGAAAGAGGGGTGAACCGCAATCGACCAGAAAGCTGCTGTCACCAATACTGACCTGATAGCCGATACTCTTTCCCATAGTGGAAAAGGGGCCATAGTCACCCAAAACCCGGACGAGAATTCCCTGTGTCGTCACGCGCATCACCTCGTGTACCAGCCTGATAGTAGCTCAATCACTACATACATCCGTAGTAACCGTTACGTCAATGATTTCATTAAAGAGCTCACCATGTACGGTCTCCATAGGGTAAACGAGAGGTACGGTCCGCGATCCAGGCCACAATGTCGGCTAACGGTTTTTCCGCCTGCAGATCCCGCAGCAACATATGATAGCCCTGCTCGTAGAAAGCGGTACGGGTTGTTGTTGGCACCTTTTCAAGCATCTGTAGCATCGGTTTTTTCGGAATAACCTGGTCATGTCTGCCATATTGCACCAGTGTAGGCAGCTTCAGCCTATCTGCACGCGACAGCGCCTCGTCCATCAGGTTGGTGAGTCCGTACAGGGAGTCGATGCGAGTGCCCTTGATAACAAGAGGATCGCGTCCCAGCGCGCGCAGCATTTCTCGGTTGTCTGACGGAGAAATATGCAATCCTTTCCCGGTCAATTGTATCCAGGGAAACGTGTATGAACTGACTGCCAGCAGCCAGCGCTGATACCAGGGCATGGTCCGGCGTCCCCATACTGCCGGTGCCACCAGTATGACGCCATCGACATCGGGCGGATTACTCCCGGTTGTGGCAACGATGGTCACAGCGCCCCCCATGCTCTCACCCACAATATAGAGCGGCAAACCGGAGTGGTGTTTGCGAATTTCCCGTGCAAAGCTGCTCAAGTCCTCTGTGTAGGCGGTGCTGCCTGCCCACATGCCGCGCCCCGGCGCACGTCCGAAACCGCGCTGATCATAGGCGTAGCAGGCGATACCGTGTCGGTTCAGGTACTCTCCGGCAATGTTAAAGGCGTTGCTGTAATCGTTAAAACCATGCAGTGCTATGACAACCGCTTTCGCCGGAATGTCTTGCGGCAGCCAGATACGGAGCGGCAGGAGCACCCCGTCAGCTGTGATAAAATGATCGGTATCGATTTTCGGTTCCTTTACCTGTTTGCCAGGATGGTTTGCCAGCGGCATGCAGGACGATATGAGCAGCAGTGCACAGACGACCATTCCGGAATGAATCAATTTTTTCATGATGTACTCGCTTGGTTGCGGATCCATTTATCAAACTCGATCACAAGATACACGATCAGGGAGGCTGCGAGAATCAGTAACCACTCCTCACGTCCGATCGCCTGACTGCCAAAGGCGGTATTCATGGCCGGTAGATAGGTAAACAGCAACTGCAGCAGCAGCATCAGGCCAACGCCCCCCAGAACCCAACGGTTACTGAACAGGCCGATCCTGAACATGGAATGATGCAGCGAGCGGCAGTTGAACAGATAGGCGATCTCACCGAAGACAAATACGTTGACCGCACAGGTGCGAGCAGCTGCAACGCTGCTTCCGTGCAGTAACTCCCATTTGAAAAGTCCGAACGAACCAGCCAGCAGCAGCAAGCCAACCAGACCGATTCGCATGACCAGCTCCCGGGTCAAGAGTGGCTTACGAGGATCGAGCGGCGGTCGCAGCATGATCCCGGACTCTATTGGTTCAAAAGCCAGCATCAGTCCCAGCAGCACGGCCGTTGTCATATTGATCCAGAGGATCTGCACCGGATTAATGGGTAATTGAACGCCAGCAAAGACCGCTGCCATGATCACCAGTCCTTCGCCGAGGTTGGTCGGCAGGGTCCAGGTAATAAACTTGACCAGATTGTCGTAGACGCCGCGCCCTTCCTCAACTGCAGCTTCAATAGTAGAAAAATTGTCATCCGTCAGGAGCATGTCGGCCGCTTCCTTGGCAACCTCGGTGCCGGAGACACCCATCGCCACGCCGATATCCGCCTGACGCAGCGCCGGTGCATCATTGACGCCGTCGCCGGTCATAGCGACGACATTACCGGTCGCCTGCAGCGCTTTGACCAGGCGCAGCTTCTGCTCCGGTGCCACGCGGGCAAAGACGACGCAGCGACCGGCGGCATCTATCAGCTCCGCATCTCCCAGAGTGGCCAGCTCCCTGCCGGTCAGCGTCAATGATTGGTCAGACCCGCCGTCTGCTCCGGTCAGACCGATCTGGCGGGCAATGGCTGTGGCGGTAATGGCGTGATCGCCGGTGATCATTTTTACATGGATTCCTGCCGCCTTACATACCTGCACTGCAGCGATTGCCTCGGTTCTGGGAGGATCGATCATCCCTTGCAGACCGAGAAACGTCAACCCTCCGGCAACATGATCATGTTCCAGCGCAGCAGGAGCAATTTCCTGCTCGATACAAGCGAAGGCCAGAACACGCAGCCCTTTCTCTGCCATTTGTGAGGCTATCAGGTGGCAGGCCTCAACCTCCAGCGGGATCAGGGCTCCGGAAGTTGAAACTGCCTGGCTGCAGCGCTCGACAACACTTTCGATAGCACCTTTCAGATACACAACCTGGCGACCTGAGCTACCATGCAGGGTTGCCATGTACTGGTATTGGGATTCAAACGGAATCGCATCGAGCCGCGGAAGCTCTGCAGAGTGTTGCTCCCGCGTAAGTCCGGCTTTACGGGCGCTTACAACCAGCGCGGCTTCGGTCGGGTCCCCTTCTGCGCGCCACTCACCCTCAGTCACAACCAGCGTGGCTTCGTTGCAGAGCAGTCCTGCGGTCAGGCATTCCCGGAGTGCCGGAAGCTCATTCGGGACTATTGCAACACCTTCACAACTGAAATCTCCTTCCGGTGTATAGCCGCTGCCGGAAATCTGAAACAGGTCACCGCCGGCATAGATCTCTTGAACCGTCATCTGATTGCGGGTCAGAGTTCCGGTTTTGTCGGAGCAGATGACGGTCGTACTCCCCAGCGTTTCCACGGCCGGCAGTTTGCGGATAATGGCATTTCGACGGGCCATCTTACCGACTCCGATGGCCAGCGTGATCGTCACTGCGGCAGGAAGTCCTTCAGGAATGGCACCGACCGCCAGCGCAACCACGGCCATGAACATCTCCATCCACGAGTTACCGTGCAGAACTCCAACAAAAAACGTCACAGCAGACAAGCCGAGAATGATATACAGCAGCAGTCCGCTGAAGCGGGCGATTTTTTTGGTTAAGGGGGTTTCCAGAATATCGGCGCAAGCGATCAGCTCGTTAATGCGCCCGACTTCCGTACTGTTCCCGGTTGCGATTACGGCACCGGTGCCGACACCATAGGTGATTAGCGTTGAAGAATAAGCCATGTTGACGCGATCAGTCAGCGGTGTATCGCCCGGCAAAAGTCCGCTCTGTTTCTGCACCGGTACCGATTCACCGGTCAGACTTGACTCATCGATCTGCAGATCACGCGAGCTCAGCAGGCGCAGATCAGCCGGTACTTTGTCGCCGGACTGCAACAGCACGATATCGCCCGGCACCAGTTCTGTCGCCTGGATCTGATGCCGCTCACCGCCGCGCAGAACCGTCGCACTACTGCTCATAGCGTGCGCCAGGGCCTCAATGGCCTTGATCGCTTTGGCTTCCTGAATATAACCGATCACGGCGTTGACCAGCACAACTCCGTAAATCACACCGGCATCAACCCATTCCTGCAGTGCGCTGGTAACGACGGCGGAAGCCAGCAGGATGTAGACCAGCGGCTGATGGAACTGCAGCAGAAACAGGATGATCGCCGAACGCCCCTTTTTCTGAGTGATGCTGTTCGGACCACACTGGTCCAGTCGCAGACGCGATTCAGCTGAATCCAGTCCCGTATCCGGGGATGTGTCAAGCAGTTCAACTACGTCAGATTGCGGCAGACTGTGCCACTGTTTGTCCTCAAGCTCATTCATATTCGACCTTTTCGGGGAGCTTGCCGTTAGGCTCCGGCTTTGCTATACCAGTAACAGAACTGGCAGTCACAGTCGTGACCGCATCCATAAACATCGTCCGGGGGAATAGTATGAAAACGGTTCTTTTGCTGCACGGAATAAATCTCAATATGTTCGGGAAGAGGGATCCGGCCCAGTACGGCACGATGACACTGGCCGAAATCGACGCGAAAATGCATCTGCTGGCGGGAGAACTGGGCGTCGAGCTGACCAGTTTTCAGACCAATCATGAGGGTGAAATGTGCGAAAGGATTCATCAGGCGTTCAACGACACCGTTGATGCCATCATCATCAACGCCGGTGCCTGGACTCACTACAGTTACGGCCTGCGAGATGCCCTGGCTATTTTTTCCGGTCCCATCATCGAAGTTCATATGTCCAACATCCACGCCCGGGAAGAGTTTCGTCATCACTCCGTTTTGGCCTCAATCGCAACCGGACAGATCAGCGGGTTCGGTGTCAACAGCTATCTGCTGGGACTGAGGGCGGCTGTCGCGGCGCTTCAAAATCACTGATCATTCTTGCTGTGTAGGAGCGCCTTGCAGGCGCGATTGCTGCAATAGTCATCAGTATCGCTGATTGCAGCAATCGCGGCAACATGCCGCTCCTACCGAGAGCAGCTGTCGCGGCGCTTATTTGAAGGTCTTCAACACATATTCGGCAATTGCACGGGCATCTCTGTCCGAAATCGCCGCAACATCAAACCTGATCATGCGGGACTGCGGTTTGCGCATGATCCTGATAACGTCTTCCGGTTTGGTGATATGATTTTTCTGCAGGGCAGAACCGTGCAGCGATCTGTCCGGGTCTGAAACATTGCCGCCATCGGGATGACAGCTGCTGCAGAACTGCTTAAAGAGCTGTTCACCGGTTTGCGGTTGACCCACCTGGTTTGATGGTGCCGGGGCAGACGATGCTTCCGTTGAACGTTGTGGTTCTTTGGAACATCCGACCAGGCAACTGACAGTTACAGCAAGTATAGAGCACACTCTGATAACGATAGTTTTCATGCTGAGGCCGGTGTCAGATACTGCTCAAACTGCTTCTTGTCAATGGCACAGCGATAGGCCTCTTCCGGGTTGACTTTTTTGGTCTTCAGCAGATCCAGCAAATGCTGATCCAGCAGCTGCATGCCGTCCTTCTTGGCGGTCTGCATGATGGACGGGATCTGATAGGTCTTTCCCTCACGGATCAGATTTCCTATGGCCGGGCTGCCGAGCATGATCTCCAGGGCTGCAACTCGCCCTTTACCGTCAGCGGTCTTCAGCAGCTGCTGGCAGATAACCCCTTTCAAAGACTCCGAAAGCATGGCGCGAACCTGCTCCTGTTGATCGGTCGGGAACACATCGATAATGCGGTCGATGGTCTTGGCAGCGGTACTGGTATGCAGCGTACCGAATACGAGATGGCCGGTCTCGGCAGCGCTCATGGCCAGCTGAATCGTGATCAGATCGCGCATCTCGCCAACCAGAATGATATCAGGATCCTCACGCAGCGCCGCGCGCAGCGCTGTAGCAAAACTTTCGGTATGTTCACCGATCTGACGCTGGTTGACCAAGGACATCTTGTTCTGGTGAATGAACTCCAGCGGATCCTCAAAAGTCAGGATATGCTCACGGCGGGTGGAGTTGATCAGATCGATCATCCCGGCCAACGTAGTGGACTTGCCTGAACCGGTCGGTCCGGTTACCAGTACCAGCCCTTTTTTGAAGTTGGTCATGCGGCGCACACCCTCCGGCAGTCCCAGCTCATCGGCTGAAAGGATCGTGCTGGGGATGATACGGAACACAGCCGCAATACCACGGTACTGCATCAGGATGTTACCACGAAAACGTGCCAGGCCCGGCACCTCGTAGGCAAAGTCGAGATCCTTGGTCTCTTCGAAGTGGGCCTTCTGTTTTTCGGTCAGGATTTCAAACAGGATCATCTTCAGCTCTTCATGAGCCAGTGATTTGAAATTAAGCCGTACCATCTCGCCATGCTGCCGGAAAATGGGAGGATTTCCGGAAGACAAATGCAGGTCGGATGCTCCCTGCTCCTTCATCATATTAAAAAGCGCATCAATACGTGCCATGATAAATCTCCTCTTAAAAAGGTACTAAAGTACCAGCGCGGCGATATACTCCTCCGGTGAAACCAGTCCGTCCATCAGCAGCTGCAAACCTTCCTCGGCGGTGCCCCGATACCCGACAGACCGTAAGTGCTGTTCCAGCGACTCTACATCGTGGGACTGTTCAAAGACGCGGTAAAACTCATCATCGAAGAGCAGTACATCCATCAAAAATCTGCGTGTACTGATGCCGCTTTGTGCGCAGACGTCACAGCCACCGGTCCGGTAAAAGGTTGCCGGTTGCCGTTCCAGGTTCATGATCAGCAGTTCATCTGTGGATGGCGTACAAGCTGACCGGCACTCCGGACAGAGCAGTTGGATGCCCTTGAAGGCGATCAGGCCGTTCACGAAAAACGGCAGGAAATACCCTTTCTGTTGATACAGCAGCAGCTGCTGCAGTACGTTGCGGGTACCACGAATTTCCAGACCGGCCAGCACCAGAGTTCCGCGCATGGCCGCCCGGCAGGCAGCGCTGAACGGTGCACCTTCGGTAGCGTTCTCAATCACCAGAATATCGGGTGCATGTTCAAGGGCTTCCATAACCGTCCGACCGCGTTCATGCTCACTCTCCGGCAGATGGATGCGCGGAAAACGCCCCCCACCCGGCCCTTCACCCAGGATAATGACATTCTGACCCTTTGTATCCATTTCTGCCAGCATCAGGTCAATACAGCGGTTACGCTCCAGGGTGTTCTGCGAGGCGAAAAAGGTGATGCCGCGCCGGGCGAGAGACAGATGTGTAAAGCTGTTGCGAACCGTTTCAGACAGATTAAGTTCCGAAACAGAAGCGGGAAAACCGGCGGTGACGTGCCGACGGATCGTAATATAGTCGCCGCCGATTCCGGCCATGACGGCCACCTGAAACTGAAGCGCATGACCATGATGAATCAGACTGAGCAGTCCGGCCGAAGAGTGGTCGTTGTTGGGGGTGATGCCGGCACGCATGCGAATTTTTATGGATATATCCGGGTAATAGTTGGGGGCCAGGCGACCGATCGGACGGGTCACGCAGCTGCGCCGGCCGCTGATAACAACCTGCTCGCCAAGTGGTTGCAGAGAAAGAGAATCCAGCTGATTCTGTAAAATATAGAGCAGCAGGAATTCGAGCAGCTGCGCGCCGCTCAGATCAGCATTGACGACATCCAGCGTCGTTGCGCCAAAGGCAACCGATTCGAAACCGAGCGTCTCCTGCCCGGCGCTGCCGTACCATGCATCAATCATCTCGCGGATTTCACGCAGCAGCGCCACCGATAAGTTGACCTGACAGCCGCTGGCCAGGGTAACAGCCTCAAGTGCCGGGCGGTTGAGCGGATCAGCAATGGCAATATTCAGCTCATTGCCGGCCTTAATCAGCGGAACCAAGTTGAATTTTCTGGCCAGGGCTGCCGGAACCAGTCTGATCGCCTCCGGATCGATCATCTCCTTCTTCAGTCGTACGTAGGGGAGGTCTAGTTGATTGCTGAGCGCCCAGTCGATATCCTCCTGAGTAACGATACCCAGATTGACCAGCGCTTCACCGATGCGGCATCCGCTGCGGACCTGTTCTTCCAGTGCGGCGGTAATATCAGCCTGGCTGATAATCTGTGAGGCGGAGAGAATATCACCCAGACACACTTTTTTTATCTGCTCTGACATGGTTGCCCTCCATTTCGTACACATCTGATTATACTACAAAGATTACTCGCTGCGATCGCTCAGGTTTTCAAAACGGGTATGCTCGCCGAAGAAGGCCAGACTGACCGTACCAATCGCACCGTTACGCTGTTTGCCGATAATCAGCTCGGCGTTGCGGTCATGCCCCTGAGTACAGGAACCGTCCCGCTTGCGGCACTGCTCACAGTAGACCGCTTCGCGGTACACAAACATGATCACGTCGGCATCCTGCTCGATAGCTCCCGATTCACGCAAATCGCTCATCATCGGTCGCTTGTCGGCACGTTTTTCCAGTTCCCGGTTGAGCTGCGAGAGCGCCACAACCGGCACACTCAACTCCTTGGCCAACGCTTTCAGGGACTGTGAAATTTCAGAGATCTCCTGCTGGCGTGATTCGACTCTGGTACCGGCTTTCATCAGCTGCAGATAATCGACAATGATCAGACCGATATCATGCTCGCTCTTCAGACGGCGCGCCTTGGAGCGCAGTTCCAAGACGCTGATGGCCGGTGTGTCGTCGATAAAAATCTTGGAATCATGCAGAATCCCGGCTGCCCGGGTCAGACGCGGCCAATCCGTATCGATAAAATGGCCGGTTCGCATACGCCCGAAATCGACGCGCGCAATCGAGGCCAGAAAACGCATGACCAGGTCTTCCTTGCCCATCTCCAGCGAGAAGATAACCGAAGGGGTCTTCTTTTTGCTCTCGGCGCTGGCGTGCTGGGCAATGTTCAGCGCCAGCGTGGTTTTACCCATCGAAGGGCGCGCGGCAATGATAATCAGGTTGCCGGGCTGGAAGCCGGCCGTCATCTGATCCAGGTCGGTATAGCCGGTCGGTACGCCGGTGATGTGTTCCTTGCGATTATGCAGGTCCTTCAGAATTTTGAAGGCTTCCTTGATCAGGGGCTGAACCGGATAACATTGCGGGCGCAGCTTATTTTCGCCGATTTCATAGAGGTCCTTCTGGGCCTGATCCAGCAGCTCGTTGACATCGCTCTGCTCTTCATAGCTGCGCGTGACGATCCCGGTGGCAATTGTGATCAGCTTGCGGTTGACCGACTTTTCTTTCACGATCTTGCAGTAGTAGCTGATATTGGCCGCTGTCGGGACGTAATCGACCAGCGCCAGTAGGTAGGCGGCGCCACCGATCTCTTCCAGTTCGCCCCGTTTGCGGAGCATCTCGGTCAGCGTCACCAGATCGCTCGGTTCACGCTGATCGGAGAGCTGCATCATCGCCAGAAATATCTTGCGGTGCACCTCGCGGTAAAAATCTTCCGGGACGATGCTTTCCAACACCCGGTTGATGGCATCGTTATCTATCAGTATCCCCCCAAGAATCGACATCTCGGCATCCAGATTCTGCGGTGGGAGTTTTGGGTCATTCATATCTTTGATTCCTTGTAATAATCATAAACTTCTTTTGCGCCGATGGTTTCCAGAGATATATTTCTCAATTGCCGCATATCCAAGATCTGTGGTATCTGTATTTCAAAAGGAGATTGCCATGTTACAACAGTCACAATCAACATCTGATTGCAAACGAACAAAAAAGGTTATATCGCGTGACACAGATCGTACCAGTTTCTTGCGTTTGACGCTGACGGAGCGTCGTAAAATTATGCGCGAACAGGCTCGGAAACTGCTTGATTGCTATACTCTCAACCCCGAAATAACTGGTATGGGCGGTGGAGACTTGAGTGGCTGCTAAACCAAAGCGTGGCGAAATCTGGCTTGTCAATCTTGATCCTACCATTGGCGCCGAAATCAGAAAGACCCGCCCGGCAGTTATTATCAGTTCCGATTCGGTCGGTATTCTTCCTGTTCGTCTGATTGCCCCCATCACCGGCTGGGATGAACGTTATTGCGGTAATATCTGGCATATCCCCATCACTCCCGACGAAACCAATAACCTTTCAAAGCCTTCCGCCATTGATGTTCTGCAAATACGTGGTGTTGATACCGCCCGCCTTATACATCGCATTGGAAAACTTGGACATAAAACCATGAGGGATATTACCGAGGCTCTAATCGCCGTAGTAGAAGGTTAGTCCATACATCATCTGCCTGCCCCCGCACTTTTTTCATCCTCAGTTGACCAGTACCGATAATTATCATAGAGTGCTTCCGTCAATGTGTTGATCGGAGATTACGCCATGCAAAAAAATACGAGTGTTTCTTTAGGCGCTCACTACGAAAAGTTCATTTCACAACAGGTTGTCCATGGCCGTTTCGGTTCAGCCAGTGAGACGATTCGTACTGGTCTGCGACTTTTGGAAGAACGTGAGACAAAACAATTCTTGTTACGCCAAGCACTTATAAAAGGCGAAGAAAGCGGCACAGCTGATTATTCTCTCCAAAGTTTAATTAATGAGATTGATGGCGAGATTATCAACCAATGCCATCATAGATACTCTTCTACTACACGGTCATATGGACGTTGAAAATCATTTATCTGGGGTAGCTGACAGTATTGATTTTTAGTATGAGTACGGAGTTAGTCAACTATATAAACAACGTCCCCCGTTTTCCCCCTTACCTCAGCATAATCACAACTTCTAAATCTGGAACAATTAACTGAGCCCCAGTTACCGTTTGATATCTATATACTCCTCCGCCTTTAACAATGCCCTTAAAATATCCCATCGGGACGGACTGCTCTTTGAACCGTAGATGCACAATATTACTACCACCTATTGAAAACAATGCTCTGTTCTTGCTTAGTATTTGTGTCGTCTGTCCAATATAATTATAACATTTATCTGCTACTTCGTAAGGATTCACTCTTAGCAACTCAACAAGTTCAAGCAATCCACTTTTGCAATCATTCTTTATTTTATCAGCTTGTTCTGGGTTTAATCCTGGCCATTTCAATTGTTCCTCTGGGGTTTTACCAGCATCACGCCACAAAGAAGCAACTTTTGGTTCTAAATTTGAATTTTGCCAGTTCAATGCACCCTCAGCATCAAAACCTGAGTCTCTCCATTGGCTGGCTATCTTGGTTTTGAAGTTATTTCTGTACCATTGCGTCGCCTCTGCAGGCTCAAATTGGGCGTTTCTCCATTCTTTAGCTTCATGAGGCACAATAAAACCTGCATTGGCCCAGTTTTTTGCACCATTTGCTGTGAATCCACTTTTTTTCCATTTTTTAGCTAAATCGAGTGTTATTCCGTTATTAACCCAAGCTGCAACTTCGTCCGGCGAATTGCTAATGTCACTTTTCCAATCATAAACTTTTTGATGGCTAACTCCAGCTTTCTTTAAGTCTGCTGCTTTAGATGGGTAGTCTCGTATTTCATGCCATTGTAGCCAGAACAATGCTTCTCTTGCTTCAAATCCTACAGCTTTCCATTTAGCAGCAAGCTCAGGCTCTATATCATCCTCTGGCCTAGCGAAAATGTTTTTTTCTCCAATCCAATAAATTGTTTCTAAGACATTAAAGCCTGTGTCTTTCCATTTATTGGCGGTTTGCGATGAAATAATACACCCGTTTTGTTGACTAAAATATAATGACGAGTGCATTCTCTTTGCATCTTCAAGAGTGAAACCAGAATTTTTCCATGAGAGTGCGCTTTCAGTAGTTTTACAATTTAAATCTTGCCATTCAAGTTGATCTCTATAACTGATACCGGCCCTCATCCATGGATTCAAAGGTGTAAGATCAAAAAGTCCTCCAATTTCCTGATCACCATCCCTAAATGCAGCACAACCTGAAATATTAACACAAAAGATAATTACTATTAGAACAATCCGCATATGTGTCCTCTACAATAAAAAATATATTCTTTCTATATCAATACCTTATTAACATATGACTTATTACGGCGAAAATATGGGGGACGATGTTTGCCATTTTGCTAACTTGCAATGTGTTTGCATTGGTAAGAAACCGCTGGTAGAAGAATAACCTTAATCTGTCAGTTAATTACTAATACGCGACTTCTCATCTTCCCGCCCATAACTAATCGTCCGCATTTTCTCAGATCCCGGTTGTAACATCCACCCTCGGATGTCCTGAAAACCTCTGGCGGTGATGTGGTCACCCATTAAAAAGCTACTGTTTTTAAAAAACACTTTTCTAACTCAAACTTACTTTTCAAGACCCCACACCTACCCTATAACAGTGTGAAGAGCAGATAAGGCGTTTATACGGTCATGCAAGCTATCTAATAAAATTCTTTTATCGGTCATTTGGGAGCTCCTTTATCGAATTGATTTGTTTGCAAATAAAATTGTAACTATTCAGAATAATTATTTTCTTGTTCTTTGAAAAAAGTTCTTGACACGGTTTTCAGGTGATTTTTTGAAAATCAGAGATGCCTTTAAATCTCGCCCAGAGCGCCGTCTTGGTGCATCAGCGCACTCTCTGTGACGATTGAAAAACTGCTTACAGGGTTGACCGGGCACAAAAAACATTATCGCCTTATACGACCACCTGGCGCGAAAATTTCGTTCTCAAAAACCTGTGTTATAGTGCCTCATCACAAACATGGGTGGCGGCATGACAATTGAGAACGTCAACATTGAAGCGAGCATACAATCGGCAAAAGAGCTAATCGCCAAAGAGAAGAATCTATCTCCGGCACTCAAGGTTGCTCTTGATGTTCTGCTTCTTCTGGTC
>Ga0194037_1001594_pt1 | contig 16143 bp, 11 predicted proteins | sample JunL306m_MetaG_FD_148653 | JGI IMG/M metagenome (GOLD analysis project Ga0194037, IMG submission 148653) | Anoxic zone freshwater microbial communities from boreal shield lake in IISD Experimental Lakes Area, Ontario, Canada - Jun2016-L304-6m | ecosystem: Environmental > Aquatic > Freshwater >...
CAAAAGATGAGGGTGGTCGTCATACGCCATTCTTTAATGGTTACCGTCCACAGTTCTATTTTAGAACAACTGACGTAACAGGTGCTGTTGATTTACCAGAAGGCGTAGAGATGGTTATGCCTGGTGACAATATCTCTGTAAAAGTTAAATTGATTTCTCCGATCGCTATGGAAGATGGTTTGCGTTTTGCAATTCGTGAAGGTGGTCGTACAGTAGGTGCAGGTGTTGTTGCATCAATACTTGAATAAATTAAAAAATTAATATATCATAGCGAATTAGTTTGTTTCTTCTGAATTAGGTCAGTAGTTCAATTGGTAGAATGGCGGTCTCCAAAACCGTTGGTTGGGGGTTCGAGACCCTCCTGGCCTGCCACTCAGAAAAATAAATGTTAATCAAAAATAAAAATAAGACATGAATACAAACGTAGAGACTGAAGCTCCAGTTTTGGATATTATTAAAAAAATATTTTCTGCTTTAATAGTAATTGCTAGTGTTTCTGCATTTTACTATTTTTCAGTAGATCACGACTCCATTAAAGAAGTTAGGTTGCTATTTAGAGTCTTAGGTTTAGTTGCTGTCATGATTGCAGTAACAGGATTGATGTCGACTACTAATACTGGCAAGTTTGTTTTGTCATTCATATTGGAATCTAGACAAGAAGTTAGAAAGGTCGTTTGGCCCACGCGTGATGAAACCATGCGAACTACATTGTTAGTTTTTGCCATGGTATTTGTTGTAGGGCTTATTTTATGGTTGCTCGATATGTTCCTGTTTTGGGGTGTTCGACTAATAACTGGACAAGGATAAAGTAATGGCATTACGTTGGTATGTGGTACACGCCTACTCTAACTTTGAAAATAAGGTTAAGCAAGCATTAGAAGAAAGAGTTAAGAGAGAAGGCTTGGAGCAATACTTCGGTAAGATATTAGTGCCCACTGAAGAAGTTGTAGAAATGCGCATGGGCCAGCAAAGAAAAAGCGAAAGAAAGTTTTTTCCTGGTTATGTTTTAGTTCAAATGGAATTGACAGATGAAACATGGCATTTAGTTAAAGATGTTCCTAGAGTTTTAGGATTTATAGGTGGCACATCAGACAGACCCGCTCCAATTTCAGAAAAAGAAGCTATGTCTATACTCAGTAGAGTAGAAGATGGTGTTAATAAGCCAAGACCTAAAGTTTTATTTGAAGTTGGTGAAGTTATTAGAGTAATTGACGGGCCATTTAAGGACTTTAACGGCGTTGTTGAAGAAGTTAATTACGAAAAAAGTAAATTAAAAATTTCCGTGCTTATATTTGGCCGTGCTACATCGGTTGAACTTGTTTTTGGGCAGGTAGAAAAAAGCTAAGTAATGTAGTCATTCCACATTCAAGCAATATATAAATAGATCTCTGTCTGAATAAGGCAGGGATTTTTGTGTCTAGGGGAGCTGAAAGGCGTTATTACCCATATCAGGAGAAAAAAATGGCAAAAAAAATCACGGCATATATCAAGCTGCAAGTAAAAGCTGGTGAAGCCAATCCAAGTCCACCAGTAGGGCCTGCATTAGGTCAGCGTGGTGTTAACATTATGGAATTTTGCAAAGCGTTTAATGCAAAAACAGCTGATGTTGAAAAAGGCTTGCCTTTACCAGTCGTTATTACTGTTTATAGCGATCGCAGTTTTACCTTCATTACTAAAACTCCACCCGCTTCTATTTTATTGAAGAAAATGCTTGGCATTAAAAGTGGAAGTAGCAATCCAAATACCAAAAAAATTGGTACTGTAACTGTAGCGCAACTTGAAGAAATTGCAAAAATTAAAATGGAAGATTTAAATGCTGCAAATTTAGAAGCAGCTGTAAAAACAATTGCAGGTAGTGCGCGTAGCATGGGCCTGAATGTGGAGGGATTATAATGGCTAAGTTGTCAAAAAAAGCAAAGTTAATTAAAAGTAAAGTTGATAAAACTAAGCAATACTCAATTACTGAAGCTGTACAAATATTAAAAGAATTAGGCACTGAAAAATTTAGTGAATCAATTGATATTAGCGTTAACCTTGGCGTAGATCCACGTAAGTCGGATCAAAACGTACGGGGAGCAACCGTTCTTCCAAACGGAACAGGTAAAACTGTACGTGTAGCTGTATTTACACAAGGTCCAAATGCAGATGCTGCAACAGCAGCTGGTGCTGATATTGTTGGCATGGATGATTTGGCTGAGTTAGTTAAAAAAGGCGAAATGAACTTTGATGTTGTTATTGCATCTCCTGATGCAATGCGCGTTGTTGGTCAATTAGGCCAAATATTAGGCCCTAGAGGCTTAATGCCTAATCCAAAAGTTGGCACAGTAACCGCTGATGTTGCAACTGCAGTTAAAAACGCTAAATCTGGACAAGTCAGATATCGTACAGATAAATCAGGTATCATCCATACTACTTTGGGCAAGATTACTTTTGAAGCTTCTGCGATTCAAGGCAACTTGGAAGCGTTGCTAGCTGATTTACGTAGAGCAAAACCAACCTCGTCTAAAGGTGTTTATATTAAAAAAATTACTTTGTCATCAACTATGGGCCCGGGTCTATGGTTAGATCCAAGTAGTTTTGCTAACTAATAAAAAAGACTTTGGATTGCCGCTTTATGCGGTAGTCGTCGAAGACCGCAGGCGTGAAAACTTAATTTACATAGTCAATCATGTAGCCTGCGTAGGCGGTTGTTATCTTTTAAAGAATTAACCGTATGGGACATCCATATTGATGTCAAATATCACGTCTGGAAATTTCCAGAATATTAACGGAGTTAAGTTGTGGCACTAAATTTAGATGGCAAAAAAGCTGTCGTAGAAGAAGTAGCTCAATTCGCTGCAAAAGCATATTCTGCAGTTGCAGCTGAATACCGTGGCTTAACAGTCACGGAATTAACTGAGTTGCGTAAAACAGCTAGAGAAACTGGTGTTTATCTACGCGTAGTTAAAAATACTTTAGCAAAACGTGCGATAGTTGGTACTGAATTTGAATGTATGAGTGATGGACTTGTTGGTCCTTTATTGATTGCATTTTCAATGGAAGATCCAGGTTCGGCTGGTCGTTTAATTCACGATTTTGCTAAAACGCACGACAAATTAATTACTAAAATTGTTGCTATTGGCGGTCAAGCGTTTGATGCTTCGGAACTTGCAAGATTGGCAAGTCTACCAACACGCGATCAAGCAATCTCATTGTTAATGTCAGTCATCAAAGCACCGGTTGCAAAACTTGTACGTACTTTGGATGCTGTTAAAAATCAGATGCAAGAAGCTGCATAATTACACTAACCAGTTTAAAACCTAATACAAGAGGAATATACAATGGCGATATCACAAGCCGATATTTTAGAAGCTGTATCAAATATGACTATTATGGAAATAGTTGATTTAATTTCAGCTATGGAAGAAAAGTTTGGTGTTACTGCTGCAGTTGCAGCGGCAGCTCCAGTAGCGGCAGCAGCAGCTGCTGAAGAACAAACTGAATTTGATGTTGTATTGACATCATTCGGCGATAATAAAGTTGCTGTTATTAAGACTGTTCGTGGAATCACTGGCTTAGGTCTTAAAGAAGCTAAAGATGCCGTTGAAGGTGTACCAACAGTATTGAAAGAAGGTGTTCCAAAAGCTGAAGCTGAAGATATTAAAAAGCAGCTTACTGAAGCTGGCGCGACCGTCGATATTAAATAATATTTGGACGTAAATTGTAGAGTTGCAATAATGCACTCTACGTAAAGTATGGCTGGTGGCTTATGTCACCGGCCTTTTACTGTTTGTAATAATTCACAGTAGAAATAATTCATGACGAAAAGGTCTGGAAGCGATATGTCCTACTCTTTTACCGAAAAAAAGCGTATTCGAAATAACTTTGGGAAAAGTACAGAAGTACTTGATGTTCCCTATCTCCTTGCAACTCAAATTAATTCATATGCAGGTTTTTTGCAAACTGGAGTAGCACCAGAGAAACGTGTTGATAGTGGCTTACATGCTGCTTTCTCTAGTGTTTTTCCTATTGATAGTCATTCAGGTTATGCAGTTCTGGAATATGATAGTTATAGATTGGGTGAACCAACTTTTGATGTAAGAGAGTGTCAGCAAAGAGGTGCAACTTATGCTGCTCCGTTGCGAGTAAAGGTTCGCTTAGTAATCTATGATAAAGAATCATCAGCGAATGCAAAAGTAATTAAGGATGTCCGTGAGCAAGAAGTCTATATGGGCGAACTTCCTCTAATGACGGATAACGGTACTTTTGTAATTAATGGAACAGAGCGTGTTATCGTATCTCAGTTACATCGTTCTCCTGGTGTGTTTTTTGATCATGATAAAGGTAAGACGCATTCGTCTGGAAAGTTACTGTTTAATGCCAGAGTAATACCCTATCGTGGGTCTTGGCTAGACTTTGAATTTGATCATAAGGACTGTGTATTTGTACGTATAGATCGTAGAAGAAAAATACCAGCAACAATTTTACTCAGAGGTTTAGGTTACGACAATGAAGATATGATAAATATCTTCTTCGAAACTAATAAATTTACCTTGAGTGCAGAAAAGTGTTTGTTTCACATTATTCCGGATAGGATGCGTGGTGAAATAGCAGCATTTGATATAAAACATAATGATCAAGTTCTCATAGAAGAAGGCAGAAGAATAACTGCCAAGCATATTAGAGAAATGAATAAAATTGGCCTGTCTGAGATTGAGGTTCCTATGGAATATCTCTCGGGTAAAGTTCTAGGTCATAATGTAATTGATCAAGAAACTGGTGAGCTAGTTGCTAATGTTAATGATGAGCTAACACAGCCACTCATTGAGCGTTTTATAGAAAGTGGCATAACAGAAATAAATACATTGTTTGTTAATGACCTAGATAATGGTCCCTATATAAGCAATGCAATGAGGCTTGATACAACAACTAACGCTCTTGAGGCTTTAGTTGAGATTTATCGTATGATGCGACCTGGTGAGCCTCCAACAAAAGAATCTGCAGAAAATCTATTTCAAAACTTATTCTTTACTGACGAAAGATACGATTTGTCGACAGTCGGTAGAATGAAATTTAATCGTCGTTTAGGACGAGAAGAAACAACAGGTTCTGGCACTTTAAATAAAGAAGATATTATTGCCGTTCTTAAAGAGCTAATTGCTATTCGAAACGGAAACGGAAATGTCGATGATATTGACCATTTAGGAAACAGACGTGTTCGCTCTGTTGGTGAGATGATCGAAAATCAATTCCGTGTGGGTTTGGTCAGAGTTGAGAGAGCTGTTAAAGAGCGTTTAACTTTAGCTGACTCTGAAGGCTTGATGCCTCAAGAAATTATTAATGCAAAACCTGTTTCTGCGGCTGTAAAAGAGTTTTTTGGTTCTAGTCAGTTGTCGCAGTTTATGGATCAAAATAATCCATTATCACAAGTCACTCATAAGCGTCGTGTTTCAGCTTTAGGGCCTGGTGGTTTAGCAAGAGAGCGTGCAGGTTTCGAAGTACGAGACGTACATGCTACTCATTATGGTCGAGTATGTCCTATTGAAACACCTGAAGGTCCAAATATTGGCTTAATAAACTCGTTGTCAGTTTATGCAAGGACTAATGGCTATGGCTTTTTGGAAACGCCTTATCGTAAAGTGATTAATGGCTTAGTAACTGATGAAGTTGATTACTTATCTGCTATTGAAGAAGGTGAGTTTGTCATCGCACAAGCCAGTGTTGCAGTAGACGAAAACGGTAAGCTGGTTGATGGCTTGGTATCTTGCCGTCATAAAGACGAATTTGCTTTAGCAATGTCTGATACTGTGCAATATATGGATGTATCATCTAAACAGATTGTATCTGTTGCGGCATCAATTATTCCGTTCCTTGAACACGATGACGCTAACCGCGCTTTGATGGGTTCAAACATGCAACGCCAAGCCGTTCCAACTTTGAGAGCTGAAAAGCCTTTAGTAGGTACTGGTATGGAAAGAACAGTTGCTAAGGATTCTGGTGTAACAGTTGTTGCAGCACGTGGTGGAAAGATAGAAGCGGTAGATGCAGCTAGAATTGTAGTTCGTGTCAATGATACTGAAACTGAGACTGGTGCACCAGGTGTTGATATTTATAATCTAATTAAATACACGCGTTCTAATCAGAATACTTGTATCAATCAGAAACCTTTAGTTAAACCCGGTGATATCGTTAATGCAGGCGATATTATGGCAGATGGCCCTTCAACCGATATGGGTGAATTGGCTTTAGGTCAAAATATGCTAGTCGCATTTATGCCTTGGAATGGCTATAACTATGAAGATTCTATTTTAGTTTCTGAGCGCGTAGTTAAAGAAGACCGCTTTACAACGATACATATCGAAGAAAAAACCTGTGTTGCTCGCGATACAAAGCATAGTCCAGAAGAAATTACGGCAGATATTCCAAACGTAAGTGAAGAAGCGTTATCAAAACTTGATGAGTCAGGCATTGTATATGTGGGTGCTGAAGTAAAAGGTGGTGATATTCTTGTAGGAAAGGTTACACCTAAAGGAGAAACGCAATTAACACCAGAAGAAAAATTATTACGTGCTATTTTTGGTGAAAAAGCAGCGGACGTAAAAGATACTTCATTGAGAGTACCAGGTAGTATTGAAGGTACGGTAATCGATGTTCAAGTATTTACCCGTGATGGCGTAAAGAAAGATAAGCGTGCACTCGATATTGAACAAGAAGAAATAAATCGCTACAGAAAAGACCTTGATGACCAATTAAAGATTCTTGAAGAGGATATTTTTGCTCGTGTAGCTAGAATGTTAATCGGTAAGGTAGCTCAATCAGGTCCAGCTACACTCAAAGCCGGCACAGAAATTACCCAAGAGTATTTGGATGGATTGAGACATTCTGAATGGCTTAAAATCAAAATGAAAGATGAAGATATTAATCTTCAGCTAGAAACTGTTGTGCTACAAGTTGAGCAGCAACGTAAAGATTTTGATGAGAAATATGAAATAAAGCGTAAGAAAATTACCATGGGCGATGATTTAGCCCCTGGTGTATTAAAAATGGTTAAGGTTTATTTGGCGGTAAAACGACGCATACAGCCGGGTGATAAAATGGCGGGTCGTCATGGAAATAAAGGTGTTATATCCATGATTAGACCTATTGAAGATATGCCGTTTACAGCTGATGGTAATCCAGTTGATATCGTCTTAAATCCTTTAGGCGTACCTTCTCGTATGAACGTTGGGCAGGTACTCGAAACTCATTTGGGCTGGGCTGCAAAAGGATTGGGAATTAAAATTGGCAAAATGTTGGAAGCTCAATATGACCAAGAAAAAGCCAAAGTTGCTGCAATACGGGAATATTTAGATAAGATTTATAACAGTAGTGGTCGTAAAGAAGATCTTAATTCCTTTAGTGATGCAGAAATACTTGAAATGGCGGCCAATCTAGTTTCTGGGGTTCCTATGGCATCACCTGTTTTTGATGGTGCTAGTGAAGAAGAAATTCGTAGGATGTTAAAGCTAGCCGATTTGCCTGAGCACGGTCAAATAACTTTATACGATGGTTTAACAGGTGAGCCGTTTGAAAGAGAAGTGACCGTTGGTTATATGTACATGTTGAAGTTGAACCATTTGGTTGATGACAAAATGCATGCGCGTTCAACAGGGCCTTATAGCCTTGTTACTCAGCAACCATTAGGCGGTAAAGCGCAATTTGGTGGTCAACGATTTGGAGAAATGGAAGTCTGGGCACTTGAGGCTTATGGCGCTGCGTATACTTTGCAGGAAATGCTCACCGTTAAATCTGATGATGTTACCGGTAGAACTCGTATGTATAAGAACATAGTTGATGGCGATCATAAAATGGAGGCAGGAATGCCCGAATCTTTTAATGTTTTAATTAAAGAGATTCGTTCATTGGCTGTCAATATTGAATTAGAGCGCGAATAGCTTTTTAGATTAGGATTAATATGTTCTTGCTCCTAATTGAATTATTTAAAATATGATTACCACCGTAAAGATGTATTAAATTCATCTTTACCTGTTACTGGTTTAGGCTAGAAACTAATATATAGGATAAGCTCTTGAAAGACTTAATGAATTTCCTAAAGCGCCAAGGTCGTCCAGATGATTTTGATGGCATAAGCATAGGTTTGGCATCACCAGATATGATCCGTTCATGGTCGTATGGTGAGGTAAAGAAGCCAGAAACTATAAACTATCGTACTTTTAAGCCAGAACGTGATGGCTTGTTTTGTGCAAAAATATTTGGTCCTGTTAGTGATTATGAATGTTTATGTGGTAAATATAAGCGTTTAAAACATCGCGGTGTAATTTGCGAGAAATGTGGCGTTGAAGTTACATTATCAAAAGTTAGACGTGAGCGTATGGGGCACATCGATTTAGCAAGTCCAGTTGCACATATTTGGTTTTTGAAGTCTCTTCCTTCAAGAATAGCGCTTTTGCTTGATATGACTTTGCGGGAAATTGAGCGCGTATTGTATTTTGAATCATTTGTTATCTTAGATCCAGGTTTGACACCTTTAGACAAAGGTCAGTTATTAACTGATGATGAATATCTAGATGCAGTTGATTTGCATGGTGATGATTTTGTAGCAAAGATGGGCGCTGAAGCTATTTACGATTTATTAAAAGCAATAGATCTTAAAGAGCAGGTTGAGATTCTTCGTGAAGAAATCAATTCAACTAATTCTGAGACAAAAATTAAAAAGTATTCGAAGCGTCTAAAGGTTATGGATGCTTTGTTGACGTCTAAAAACCGTCCAGAGTGGATGATTTTAAAAGTACTTCCTGTACTGCCACCAGAATTACGTCCATTAGTGCCTTTGGATGGTGGTCGTTTTGCAACCTCTGACTTAAATGATCTTTATCGAAGAGTAATCAATAGAAACAATCGTTTAAATAGATTGTTAGACTTGAATGCGCCAGATATTATCGTTAGAAATGAAAAGCGTATGCTACAAGAGTCTGTTGACGCGCTATTAGATAACGGTCGTCGTGGTCGTGCAATTACTGGAACTAACCGCAGACCGCTTAAATCACTTGCGGATATGATCAAAGGTAAGCAAGGTCGATTCAGACAAAACTTGCTTGGAAAGCGAGTCGATTACTCGGGTCGTTCAGTTATCGTTGTGGGGCCAACATTAAGACTGCATCAATGTGGCTTACCTAAAAAAATGGCATTAGAGTTATTTAAGCCATTTATATTCAGCAAATTGCAATTTAGAGGCTTAGCAACAACCATTAAAGCCGCTAAGAAAATGGTTGAAAGAGAGGGTGTTGAGGTTTGGGATATTCTTGAAGAAGTTATTCGCGAACATCCTATCTTATTGAATCGTGCTCCAACTTTACACAGATTAGGTATACAAGCTTTTGAGCCAACTCTGATTGAAGGTAAAGCTATCCAGTTGCATCCATTAGTTTGTAGTGCATTTAATGCCGATTTTGACGGCGATCAGATGGCTGTGCATATTCCATTGTCATTAGAAGCACAATTAGAAGCTAGAACTCTAATGATGGCGACAAATAATATTTTATCTCCTGCAAATGGTGAGCCCGTAATCAATCCATCTCAGGACGTGGTATTGGGTCTGTATTATATTAGTCGTGAAAAAATTAATGCTAAAGGTGATGGTAGTATTTTTGTAAGCGTCGGTGAAATACATAGAGCATTAATGGCTAAGAGTGTTGAGTTGCAATCTAAAATTCAGCTTAGAATTACTGAAAAAGTCATTAATGAACAAGGTGAGCTTGAAGATAAAACTCACCGCGTTGAAACAACTGTAGGTCGAGCTTTAATTTGGGAAATTGTGCCTGATCGCATGCCTTACGAATTAGTTAATTGTGATATGACTAAAAAGAACATTTCACGATTAATTAATTATAGTTATCGTTATTTAGGTAATAAAGATACAGTCGTATTAGCTGATCAATTGATGTATTTAGGTTTTAGATATGCAACGATTTCAGGTGTATCGTTTGGTATTGAAGACATGGCTATCCCAGCTAAAAAGGTTGATATTATTAAAGCTGCGGGTCTTGAGGTGCATGAGATCCAAAGTCAATATGCTTCTGGTTTAGTGACAGACGGTGAGCGATATAATAAGGTTGTTGATATTTGGTCTCATGCTAATGATCAAGTTGCTAAAGTGATGATGGATGGCTTAGGTGAAGAATCGGTTATAAATGCTGAGGGAGTTACTGTTAAGCAAAAATCATTCAATTCTATCTTTATGATGGCAGAGTCTGGCGCTCGTGGCTCTGCTGCACAGATTAGACAGCTAGCTGGTATGCGAGGCTTAATGGCTAAGCCGGATGGCTCGATTATTGAGACTCCGATTACGGCAAACTTTAGAGAAGGTCTTGATGTATTGCAATACTTTATTTCTACTCATGGTGCACGTAAAGGTTTAGCGGATACCGCTTTAAAGACTGCAAACTCTGGTTATTTGACGCGTCGATTGGTAGATGTTGCTCAAGATTTAGTTATTACGGGTGATGATTGCGGGACAATTAATGGCCTAATAATGACACCTATTATTGAGGGTGGTGATGTAGTTGAACCATTATCAGAGCGTGTTTTAGGCCGTGTTGCTGTAAATGATATTTTAGACGCGGCTGGTGAAAGCGTAATTGTACCTGCTAAAACCCTATTGAATGAATATTGGGTTTCTATATTGGATGAGCAAAGTATTGATCAGGTATTGGTAAGATCTATTATCACATGCGAGAACCGGCATGGAGTTTGTGCTGCTTGTTATGGCCGTGATTTAGGTCGCGGACATCTTGTCAATATCGGTGAAGCAGTAGGTGTTATTGCTGCACAATCAATCGGTGAGCCGGGTACTCAGTTGACTATGCGTACATTCCACATTGGTGGTGCAGCTTCGAGATCTGCAGCTATTAGTAATGTACAGGTTAAGTCTGCTGGAACAGTGCGATTGAATAATCTTAAATCAGTAATAAATCGTGAAGGTAATTTAGTTGCTGTTTCAAGATCTGGTGAAGTCGGTGTTGTTGACGATTATGGTCGTGAAAGAGAGCGTTACAAAATCCCATATGGTGCAGTGTTTTCAGTTCAAGAAGGAACTAAAATAAATGCTGGGGATATAATCGTAACTTGGGATCCGCATACACATCCAGTTATCACAGAAGTAGATGGTGTTGTTGAGTTAATACATTTTGTTGATGGTGTAACTGTACAAAAACAATCTGATGAAGTAACTGGTTTGAGTTCTTTAGTTGTAACTGATCCTAAGCAACGTGGTTCTGCAGGTAAAGAATTGCGTCCGATGGTTAAGTTGCTTGATAACGAGGGTAATAATATATATTTACCTGGTACTGAAATTCCTGCTCAATATTTCTTACCTGCAGGTGCGATTGCTGGTATTAAAGATGGTGGTGAAGTTAAGGTCGGTGATGTACTTGCAAGGATTCCTCAAGAATCTAGTAAAACTAGGGATATTACCGGTGGTTTGCCACGTGTAGCAGATTTATTTGAGGCGCGTAAAACGAAAGACCCAGCAATTCTTGCTGAAACTAGCGGTACGATTTCATTTGGTAAAGAAACCAAAGGTAAGCAGCGTGTCATCATAACTGACGTAGCGGGTGAGCAAGTTGAAACATTGATACCAAAATGGAGGCATATTACTGTCTTTGAAGGTGAGTATGTTGAAAAAGGTGAGACCATTGCTGAAGGTGAATTAACTCCTCATGATATTTTAAGATTAAGAGGAATTGAAGAGCTTGCGAATTACTTAGTTAAAGAAATTCAGGATGTATATCGTTTACAAGGCGTAAAAATCAATGATAAGCATATTGAGGCAATCATACGTCAAATGCTAAGAAAAGTTGAAATTACAGCTTCTGGAGATACATCATTCATTAAAGGTGAGCAAGTTGAGCGCGCTGCAATGAGATTCGAAAACGAAAGAATAGAATCTGAAGGTAAGATACCTGCAAGTTATGAATCAATTTTATTGGGTATTACTAAAGCTTCATTGGCTACTGAATCATTTATAAGTGCTGCATCATTTCAAGAGACAACGCGCGTATTAACTGATGCTGCAGTAAGAGGCTTGAGTGATAGTCTTCAAGGTTTAAAAGAGAATGTGATTGTAGGTAGATTGATACCTGCAGGAACAGGCTTGGCTTATCATGAAAATAGAAAAAATAGATTAACTCAATATAAATCAACTGAAATTGAAGAGGTTGTAAATCCTCTGGATGCAGGTGATGTTGAGGAAGCATTAAAACAAGCATTGAGTATTTAAATTAGATTATATAAAAAATAAATTTAAATTGACCTTGTTGCTAAAAGTGGGTATTATGCTCTGCTCACATGAGTCATTGCATTAAATACAGCTTAAATAATTAAGTCAGAGTTTTTTTGTGATTTCTGACAAAATAATTAACTGTTAGTAAATAGAATATTGGAGTAATCAAAGGTATGGCCACGATCAACCAGTTAGTTCGTAAGCCTCGTGCTAAAAAAGTAGAGAAAAGTAATGTTCCTGCATTAGAGGCTTGTCCTCAGCGTAGGGGGGTTTGTACTCGAGTTTATACTACCACGCCTAAAAAGCCGAACTCTGCTCTACGTAAAGTTGCAAGAGTACGCTTAACAAACGGGTCTGAAGTAAGTAGCTATATCGGAGGCGAAGGCCATAATCTTCAAGAGCATTCCGTGGTTCTTATAAGAGGTGGTAGAGTTAAAGATTTGCCGGGTGTGCGATATCACGTTGTTCGTGGTAGCTTGGATGCGTCAGGTGTAAGTAATCGTAAGTGCGGTCGCTCCAAGTATGGAACGAAACGACCTAAAAGTTAATGCAAAGTTGGTGATAAATGTCTAGAAGAAGAGTTGCTACAAAAAGAGAAATAATCCCTGATCCAAGATTTGGAAGCATTATGCTAACAAAATTCATGAATATGATTATGGAAAGTGGCAAAAAATCAATTGCTGAAGGTATAGTTTATGGTGCCTTACAAGTAATTGAAGATAAGGGTCATGCTGAACCATTAGAAGTTCTGTCAAAAGCTCTTGAGAATGTTCAACCAAGAGTTGAGGTTAAATCAAGAAGAGTTGGTGGGGCTACTTATCAAGTTCCTGTAGAAGTAAGACCATCAAGAAGAATGGCATTAGCTATGCGTTGGTTAATAGATGCTTCTCGTAAGAGAAACGAAAGGAATATGTCATCTAAGTTAGCTGGTGAATTAATGGATGCTTTCGAAAGCAGAGGATCTGCGGCTAAAAAACGTGAAGATACACATAGAATGGCTGAAGCGAATAAAGCTTTCTCTCATTATCGTTGGTAAATAAACTAATGTTGGTTAGCAAATAGTGAGGAAAACTCTAATCGAGAGATACCGAAATATTGGTATCATGGCTCACATTGATGCAGGGAAAACAACAACAACTGAACGAATCCTATATTATACTGGAGTATCACATAGGATTGGTGAGGTTCATGATGGATCTGCAACCATGGATTGGATGGAGCAAGAGCAAGAGCGTGGTATAACCATTACCTCTGCTGCAACAACATGTTTTTGGTCTGGAATGAAAAAACAATTCCAAGAACATAGAATTAATATAATTGATACGCCAGGACACGTTGATTTTACAATTGAGGTTGAGCGTTCATTAAGAATTCTTGATGGTGCTTGTGCTGTTTTCTGTGCAGTTGGCGGTGTTGAGCCGCAATCAGAAACTGTATGGCAGCAAGCAAATAAGTACAATGTTCCTAGATTGATTTTTATCAACAAGATGGATCGTGTTGGTGCAGATTTCTATAGGGTAATAGAACAGATAGAAAATAGATTATATTGTAAGCCATTGCCAATGCAGATTCCGATTGGGTCTGAAGATGGTTTTGTTGGTATAGTTGATCTGGTTACAATGAAAGCAGTTTATTGGGATGAATTAACTTTAGGTCTTTCATTTGAAGAATTAGAAATACCTGTCGATTTATTAGAATCTTGCCAGAAATGGAGAGAGCGAATAATAGAAATTGCGGCTGATTCAAATGAAGATTTAATGGAAAAATATCTTCTAAGCGGTTTACTATCTGAAGAAGAAATAGTTGAAGGTATAAGGATTCAAACAGTTGCTAATAAAGTTGTTCCAGCTTATTGCGGTTCAGCTTTTAAGAATAAAGGTGTTCAAGCACTACTTGATGCAGTAATAGAATATCTACCATCTCCATTAGATAAAAAATCTATTGAAGGTGTAGATCAAAATGATCAATTTACCGAGCGATTCGCTAAAGATGAAGAACCTTTATCTGCATTGGTTTTTAAAATTGCAGCAGATCCGTTTGTAGGAACATTGTCTTTTTTTAGAGTATATTCAGGCAACTTATCAGTTGGCGATACAATATACAATTCTATTAAAAAGAAAAGAGAACGAATTGGTCGAATTGTTCAAATGCATGCCAATGCCAGAGAAGATGTAAAAAATGTTTATGCTGGTGATATTGCAGCAGTAATTGGTTTAAAAGATGTTACAACTGGAGATACGCTTTGTGCTATGGATTCCGTTGTAATTTTAGAGCGAATGGTTTTTCCGGAACCTGTTATTAGTGTAGCAGTTGAGCCAAAAACGATGGCTGACCAAGATAGGATGAGCATCGCACTTGCTAAGTTGGCTCAAGAAGATCCTTCTTTTAGAGTTAGTGCAGATGAAGACTCTGGACAAATTATTATTTCCGGGATGGGTGAGCTTCATCTTGAAATAATTATTGATCGTATGAAAAGGGAGTTTAATGTAGATGCCAGAGTTGGCGCTCCACAAGTTGCTTATAGAGAAACAGTGGGCAATAAAATTGAGCATGAAACTAAATTTATACGACAAGCAGGAGGTCGTGGGCAATATGCTCATATATGGTTAAGGATTGAGCCGCAAGAACAGGGTGCTGGGTATTTATTTGTTGATGAGGTCGTGGGAGGAGTTGTTCCAAAGGAATATATTTCCTCTGCTGATAAAGGAATACAAGAGCAATTAAAAAGTGGTGTACTGGCTGGTTATCCTGTTGTTGATGTTAAAGTAACTATATTCGATGGGTCTTTCCACGATGTTGACTCTAACGAAGTTGCATTTAAAATTGCCGGATCAATATGTTTTCGTGAAGGCGCAAGAGAAGCAAGTCCAATTTTATTGGAGCCTATAATGAAAGTAGAAATAGCAACTCCAGAAGATTTTATGGGTGTTGTTGTGGGCGATATAAATAGGCGGCGAGGTGTTGTTCAAGGAATGGAGGATACACCATTTGGTAAAGCAGTAAGTTGCGAAGTTCCGTTGTCAGAAATGTTTGGTTACGCGACTGATTTACGATCAGCTACACAGGGCCGAGCAACATATAGTATGCAGTTTGAAAAATACAATGAAACGCCTGCTCATGTGGCTGGTGCTATTATAAAAAAATCTTCATAAAATTGAATAACACAAGGTAATGAATCATGGCCAAAGAAAAATTTTCACGTAGTAAGCCGCATGTAAACGTAGGAACCATTGGTCACGTTGACCATGGTAAAACAACGCTTACAGCTGCATTAACAACAGTAATGGCAAAATTGCACGGTGGTGCTGTTAAGGCATTTGATCAGATTGATAATGCTCCTGAAGAGCGTGCTCGTGGTATTACCATTGCAACCTCTCACGTTGAGTATGAATCTGAAGCCCGTCATTATGCACATGTTGATTGCCCAGGCCATGCTGATTACGTAAAAAATATGATTACCGGAGCTGCGCAAATGGATGGCGCGATCTTAGTATGTTCTGCTGCTGATGGCCCAATGCCACAAACAAGAGAGCATATCTTGTTATCAAGACAAGTTGGTGTTCCTTATATCGTAGTTTTTCTAAATAAAGCCGATATGGTTGATGATGAAGAGCTGATCGAACTAGTAGAAATGGAATTGCGTGAGTTACTGGATATGTATGAATTTCCAGGTGATGACACGCCAATTATTAGAGGTTCTGCTTTACTTGCTCTTCAAGGTGATGAAAGCGAAATTGGTATGCCTTCAGTTGTTAAATTGGTTGAAGCGCTTGATAGTTATATTCCATTACCAGAACGCGCAGTTGATGGTGCATTCTTAATGCCAGTTGAAGACGTATTCTCAATTTCAGGTCGTGGAACTGTTGTAACCGGTCGTATTGAGC
>Ga0194037_1001596_pt1 | contig 16132 bp, 10 predicted proteins | sample JunL306m_MetaG_FD_148653 | JGI IMG/M metagenome (GOLD analysis project Ga0194037, IMG submission 148653) | Anoxic zone freshwater microbial communities from boreal shield lake in IISD Experimental Lakes Area, Ontario, Canada - Jun2016-L304-6m | ecosystem: Environmental > Aquatic > Freshwater >...
ATATTGAGTAAACCTCATGGTATCTCTCATTGGTAAGAACAGAGTATCCATGTAATTGGTATAACCATATTTTGACCAAAGTGGATCAGCATGATTAGGGTTTGGGCATTTACTTCTCAAGACAAGGGTGTCAGGAGCAGCTGTTGAAATATAATTGAAGAATCGGTGATAATTTACTGGCAATTTAGTGGTATCCTGAGCTCTAATCCGAATTGTATCAGGGTATAAACCTGCCCATGAATCGTGGTTCGGTTCAGTACACTTATTACGCAACATCAATATATCAGGAGCTATAAATCCTATCGAATCCCAGAATCGTTGATAAAATCTTATAGGATATTTAAATTGTCTGGTGCCATAAACTCCACAAGGCCAAACAGTAGAATCTATTATTACTGGATTACCTGATGATAAATCAAAATTATATTGAACCCGTCTTACTCCATGAGTATAATAACCATCGGTAGTATCTATTGGACTAAAATAGAATGAATCGGCTGTTACGGTTTGATCGTTCCAAACCCATACATTACTTTTAACACTATCTTGAATACTATCTGCATAAATCACCCAAATTGTATCCTCACGCTCTCTGAGGTATGAAGCAGGATACACCCCATTTATTCCTGATGGAAGTATTTCGATTGGTGATTTTATAAATGCTGCATTGAGTTCTTTTATTCGCCAGAAGTTATGATACCAAACAGTATCTGAAATACAACGCGACCAGTTAGGATCGATATATTCTAATGTATATAAAGTATCCGGGAAAAATGTAATAGAATCATAAGTACGTCTTAAAGGAACACGATTAATAATTGCATTAAAGGCATACGTATGTGGCAAACTATCATCAACCCATCCGGCAGGAATTGGCACAAGTGGTGGTGTAGTTTTGTTTGCGATCTGGTCTATTAATAAGAAATTCTTATAGGTCCAAGGTAATCCTAGTCCTGCAGGATCTGCAGGATTCCAACTATAAATTTTACCAGCTGAATCTCTTAAAGGACCTCCATTATTTGTTTGATTTAGTAAATAATTTGACTTCCAAACCTTAATTGTACTATCCTTTAAACCGTTTCCGATAAATACTCCAATGGTTACATATCCTAACAAACTATCAGCAGCAGGAGGTGTACCCGCATTTGCTCCCATATGGTATTGTAAAATCGAACCGCTGGCACCTGTCCATGGACTAGGTGGCAATGGATTCCAATTCATTCCGGTGTAAAAGGTATTTCTGTTCAAGAAACCAGGAGTAGTATTTGCACCTGGCCCTGGAGCTAATGCAGTTCCATAAGTACCAACACCCCATGATGTAAATCCATCCAGATAACAAGGTGTATAATCCATCCTATCGGCAAGTGAATCAATATCGATCCAAATAGATGTTCTACTTCCACATTCGAGTTTAAATCCTGGATATGGTTGTTTTTTATCATCAAATCTTAAGGCAGGATATCCTTGTGTACCTTGACCATTTAAACCAGGGCACTCTTTAGGTTGTTTACCCATACCTCTTGCATCAGGTTTTCCTAAAGCAAGAATAACGGTTGATTGCATTGTACAATCCCATGCATCAAGTGTATCTCCATCATTAAAATAACTTGGGTTACGGTTTGAAGCCGTGCGGCTTTCATTATTTAAACTATCGGTTAATAATAGAGTTACAGTAATACATTTTTGAATGACCCTTCTAAACATATACTCGAAGAAATCCTGATTACTTCCCGGTAACTTAGTAGTACCCGGTGGTAGAACTATTGATTTTCCGGCAGTATAAGTTAATGGAGGGAAGTGGACAGCCGTATCAATACTGATACCGCTAAACAAAGTATAATTACCAAGTGCCATTTGGAATGGATCAGGAATTTGAGTAGCCCCCGGGGTTATTCCATTTGGTGCATTACCCGGTAACAAATCTCTTGGAAGCTGATTTGCTCTAGGTAAAGATTGATTGAGTGTATCGATGCGAGGCCATTTTACCCATTTACCTGGTAGTGTGTCTCTTTCAATATATTTTTTCTGACAATTAAAAGCAGGGGTATTTGAATAATAAAAATGCTGTTTGCCTAAATGATTCCTATTGATGTATGAACCATAAGTTCCAGCTATACTCTGATATGATCCTAATGCAATAAGATTTGCAATAGTAGCACTATCAGTAAAAGTAAAATAGTTACAGACATAAGTCGTGTCGACATAATGTGTAACGAATGAAGAGTCTTGCCATTTCGACCAATTTCCTGATAGTATGTCTAGGTAAATTGGTTTACCCCACCAAGTGGTATCCCAGTCTTTTACAGCATAAGGTGATGTACCGTTAGTTCCTGGTGAACCATTTTTTGTCCAGAAATTTCCAGGAAGTGCCGAATTCCAAGGCATGAAATCATGTCCGTATCGGTACCAAAGATATACCGTATCCCAATTTGGATAAACATGTCGTGGTAAAGTATCGTGTGAATAATTACAATTTCTTCTTCCCTGATAGGTAACACCATTACTAATAAAGAAATGATCACTATGCATAAATTGTTGTACAGCATCACTCCACATACGTGTGGTATCATGCATGATCAGCAATGTATCATGCAAACTCAAATAATCATTGGTATTTGAAATTGGTTTGTAATATGCAAACGAATCAATTTTTACTACCGGAGGCCAGCTGTACATACCAGCATGCGGAAAATGAGGTATACTAAATGATGTACATTGAGGAGCATAAACATCTCCAAAATCCCAACGTCTCCAAACATTTCTAGATTTATAGTTTACAGATGTATTTACAAAATCAACAGTATCGTTTGGTCCGCATTGTTGCTTTTGAGAAGTTTTAATCAGAATCTGAGCAGGTGGGTTTTCAATTCGAGCAAATGGTCCTAAAACTCTTACACCATAATTATAGCTTCGAGCAAATTTATACCAAAAAGTACTTAATGCTTTTCCTGTAGGATCTACAATTGTATTGTAATAGTAAGGTTTTGTACGAAGTCCCAAAATATTCAAACAAGAATCAGCTTGCACATCTTTAAATCCTGTTGGAAATGAAAGTGGAACTATTGAATCTCTAATTGTTTGAAAGGTTTGAGCTATTGGCGGTGGTATAAAGAAATTGGTAAGAACCGCATTGGTAAGCGTTCGTGGCGCAAATCCCCAATATTGATAAACCGGAACAGAGTCGGGTCTAATTATTGGATATGGTGAATATGGTGAAGTGAAATTAAGTGTATCGAAATAGTATGCTGTGTCTCCAATATATTTATTTTTAAATACCATTTTGTATTTAGCAAAATTGGCAACATGCCCAACATATCTCATTTGCACACTATCAATTGCATTGATAATCATTGCTTGTCCGTCAAATGCAGGATCTGTAGGTAATAATGCCGGACCAACAGGAACTTTATTTGTGTATCTAACAATTTGTCTTCCCGGAATTGTACTTGTTACTTTAGTAGGGTCTAATAAATCTCGTTGGCTATCGTAAGTAGTGTCAATGAATCTGTGATAAGGACCAACCACTTTTGCCGAGTAATAATAAAATGTTGTATCAGGATGACATTGAACAGTAAAAGATGGAAAGAAGGAACCCATTGCTGAATATGCGTGACATGGCTGCCACGACATACTATCAAAGTTTCTATTGGTGGGGTCGGCCGGGTCTCCAAAATCCCATTTAAATCCTTGCCCCATCCCACCGGGTTGAACACCCAAAATTTCGGTCTGTTTATAACAAATTGATCCGCTGTTTCCACTTCCCACACAAACCGAATCGGCTAAAATTGTTCCATTTGGCGAGGAGGTAGTTGAAGTTACATCGAATTTAAAATTAATGTTCGCAGGAATTGGTTTTCCTCCTGAGTTTGATGGTGTTTTTCTTAAACTATCTGTACAACCCCAAACATTTGTAATTGACAATTTTGGTTTAAAAATACCTCCTTCACAATAACAGTGGGTAATCGTATCAAAATGTGCAGAGTCAAATTTTCCAACTGTAGTATCACATTTCGTCATTAAAAAAGGACGCTGTCCTGTATAGGTATTTGAATCCGGTTCCCACCAATTATCACATAATTGTTTATCACCAAAATCCCACTGATAATGGTTTACTTTATCAATTGCTAATGGACTTAAGTTTTTAAATCGGTAACATGTTTGAAAGCAATATCCGCTAGTTTGTATCCAAGAAAAATTAGGTGTTGCACTATTTACAACAACAACTCCAAGTGAATCGTGTCCGCTAGGATTCATTTTCATCGACTTACAACCGTGATCATCAGTGATGGTTAAAATTGGGAAAAACTGGTTTACAAACCCATAATGATGGCAAACAATAGGACTACAATTATTATCAAACTCTCCATCCCCAAAAAGCCAATAACATGATGCTATTTTATTGCTAGGTGATAAAGGATTTTGAATAGATGTATTAACAAAACAAAACTGGTTTCCGTTAAAACATTGTGTATCCAAAGAGTTTGAAGTAAGCGTAAAATCAGCCTTTGGAAGTTGGTAAACTGTATAACTTATTGTACCAGCTGAATAGTGGCTACTATCTGTTGCTACTGCTATACCTGTGGCATTATAAACTCCCGGAGGAATTCCAAGAAATTGATATTGCTGAGGTATACCTGATGAAGCAGTATGATTTCCCATAAATTTTCCATAAGGAAGCTGAATTGAATCTGCCCAAAACTTGTAATAGGCAAGCGTCTTTCCTGTTGGAAGAATGGATGTGGTAATGATAAGTGTTACCTGATCACCATCACAAATAGCTGTAGGCGGATATACCGGATACACATCAATATTTTGTGAAAACAACTTTGGTGTGCTTAATACCAATAACATCAAAATGAACAAGGTGTACAGCTTTTTCATATAATTAAGTTTTGATTTGTTTTTTAAATATAAAAATCCCTGTTCGTCAGGGGTGTTTATTTGAAATAATGAATTTGCTAACATAAATTTAATATTTAATATTTTCTACTTTTTAACGAATTATTTTAACAACTCCTCTTTTTGTGTTCACCTTTTCGGTGTTTTTATATTGATAATTAAAGAGGTAAGTATAATCACCTTCTTCACAAAGTTCTCCTAAATTCATCTTCGTTCCATCCCAAATTTTATCTTTACTATCACTTTCAAAAACCAAGTGATTTTTACTGTCATAAATTTTTAAATCGTAGAAACTTTCGTTTTCAATTATTATTAAAAGTTTGTCATTAATCCCGTCTCCGTCAGGTGTAAATGAATTTCCAATTTTAGGTTTCACAAAACTGCTTTCATCATTGATAATAGCAGGAGAAGAAATATTGTTTTCCGGAGGAGAAATTTTATGATTTGGCTTTGGAAGAACCTGTTTTTGCTCAGGCTTTAGAGTTTGTACAATAACCGGTTTCGTCTCAGTAATTTTGGTAATTGGTGAATTAATTGATATAGATTTATTTTCATTTGCTTCAACAATCGGTTTCGAATTCTCAACAGAAACTGAACTATTTTTTGAATTCTGTTTAGGATGAATTATTGAAGGTGTTTGTGATTTTTCTTCTTTAATATTTTGGTTTTGATCCGGCAAATTTTCAATAGATTTTTGTTCAATATTTTGAGGCGCTTGAATTTGCGGAACAGAAACTGTTGTTTGAGTATTTGTGGCTTTATTGAAATAATTAAATGCTAAATATCCTCCTCCTAAAATAATTCCTGAAGTTATTGCTGTGATGGTGATTTTAGAAATAATACCAGCGGATTTGAAAACCTTTGCTGTTTGTGAAACGGTATTTTGTGAATTGATATTGGGGGTTTTTGATATTCCTTGTTGAATATCAGCCCATGAATTGGAAGGAGGAGTAGCCTCAAATCCATCAAAGCTGTTCCTCAATAATTCATCAATATTATTTATATTTTTCATCTGATAATTTTTTGCACTTTTAACAATTCATTTTGCAAAACAACTCTGGCTCTAGATAATTGAGACTTTGAAGTCCCTTCACTTATCCCCAGCATTTCTGCAATCTCAGCATGTGAATAGCCTTCAATAATAAAAAGGTTTAACACATTTCTATAACCAGCCGACATCTTATTAAGTACAACCAAAATTTCTTTTTGAGATATTTTCTCTAAAGTAAAATCGTGGTGTACATTGTTATAAGCTAATTCAACATCTTCCTGATTCTGATGATTTTTATTTGCCCGATAATGTTCTAATGCCGTGTTTACAAAAATTCGCTTCATCCAACCTTCAAATGAACCCGTAGAATTGAACTGACTCATTTTTGTAAAAATTTTTATAAACCCATCTTGCAAAATATCTTTTGCGTCATCGTAACAATTGCTGTATCGTAAACAAATACCAAACATGCTTTTAGAATATTGGTCATATAAACGTTTTTGCGCTTTTCCGTCTCCACCGATACAATCTTTTATTAAATTCAGCTCAAGTTGTTTATCCACTTTTATTGTACCAATTATATGTTCAGATGTAAATAGAGGTGCTTTGGTTGCAATGGTATAAAAAATTCTTAAAAGTTTCTTAATCCTTGTAATCAAATACAGATTTAGCATATTTTAGTAGAATATTTTACGCTTGAAAAAGAAAGATTTCATAAAACTACTTTTCACTCTTTACTTTTTGTGGTTTTCCCACGATAAAATCATTGCGCAAAATCCTGAAAAAATTTCTTCAGAAAATAATTTTGAATTTGTTGAAAACATAGGTCAATGGGATAATCCATCGTTATACTCGGTTCAAATGAATGGTGCTGAATTATTTATTGAAAAAAATGCATTACAATATTTTTTTTACGATCAGGGCGACATTGCAAAACTTGTAAAACATCCACGTGCTGTTAAAGAAGATTTTAAAAGTTACACAGTAAAAGGACATGCACTTAGAATTAACTTTTTAAGCTGCAATGAAAATACGAAGGCAATCGGTTCGCAACCTTTTAAACATTATTACAATTATTTTAGGGGCAACAACAGCAAACGATGGAAATCATTTGTAAAACCTTTTGCAGAAGTTTCTCTTCAAAAAATTTATCCTGGAATTGACATTAAATTATACACCGAATCGCGCACACATTCTTTAAAATATGATTTGATTTTACAACCGGGTGCCGATCCTGAAAATATAAAAATGAATTATGAAGGTGCTGAAAATTTAAAAATTAGAAGTGGCGCATTATACGTTCAAACAAGCGTTCGAACATATATTGAATTAAAACCTTTCGCTTATCAAATCGTTGATGGGCAAACGAAAAAAATTAAATGCGATTTTATTCTCACCAACAATACATTAAGTTTTAAACTCGGTTCATACGATCATTCCATTCCGCTTGTGATCGACCCGGTTGTGATTTTTTCAACTTATTCCGGTTCAACTGCCGATAACTTTGGACATACTGCAACCTATGATCATGATGGTAATTTTTATGCTGCCGGAATAGTTACCGGACCATTTGCATCTTTTAATCCAAACGGCCGTTACCCTGCAACAGTTGGTGCTTTCATGCAAACTTATAATGGAGGAACCACTCAATGGCCTGAGTCTTCATTTCCTTGTGATATCTCAATCAGCAAATACAATAATGATGGTTCAGCTTTGATGTACGCAACTTATTTAGGAGGAAACCGAAACGATTATCCGCATAGTTTGGTGGTTGATAAAGATAACAGACTGATTGTTTATGGAAGCACCTGTTCCAACAATTTTCCGGTTACTTATGGTGCATATGATACTACTTTTAACAGCACCACAAACGAATCTGATATCATCGTTACAAAATTTAATACTACAGGTTCTGCATTGATTGGTTCAACTTATCTTGGAGGCTCATCTTGGGATGGGATCATGTGGTCGGATCCTTCGAGTGTGATTGATACATTAAGTGTAAACTATGCTGATGAATTTAGAGGCGAAGTTCAGGTAAATAATGCAAATGAAATTGTGATAGCCACAACTACTTTTTCATCAAATTTTCCGACAACATCAGGTGCATTTCAAACTGTAAATAAAGGATTGCAAGAAGCTTGCATTTTTAAATTTGACAGCACACTAAAAAAATTAATTTGGTCATCTTATTTAGGAGAGTCGAATAATGATGCAGCCTATTCGTTAGACATTGATACCATAGGAAATATTTATGTGGCAGGTGGAACTCAAAGTAAAAATTTTCCAATAACATCAGGTGTTTACCAATCAAGTTTTGCCGGTGGTCCTGTAGATGGTTTTATTACAAAAATAAGTTCAAATGGAAGCGCCATCATGCGATCGATGTATTGGGGCGGTGCAAAATATGATCAAACTTATTTTGTAAAACTCGATACGAAAGGAAAAGTAAATGTATTCGGACAAACATTTGATTCGATGCCGGTTACTTCCAATGTTTATAGTTCAGCAAAAGGCAGTTTATATATTTCCCGATTCTCAAATAATTTAGATTCGTTAGAATTTTCTACGGTTATTGGAAATGGAGTTCAAAACAATGCGCTATCACCGAGTGCATTTATTGTTGATGCTTGTGGAAATATTTATGCTTCGTGCTGGGGAGGAGAAACAAATTTATATGGTAACGGTTATACCAACTTTCATTATGCTCATAACACCGCACTTTTGCCAATTACAAGTGATGCTTTACAAAGTTCAACAGACAATAGCGACTTCTATTTATTTGTTTTAAAAAAAGATGCCAAGACTTTATTTTACGGAAGTTATCTGGGAGGAAATCAATCGGGCGATCATGTTGATGGAGGCACAAGCCGATTTGATAAACGAGGAATAATTTATCAATCGATATGTTCGAGCTGTCATAATAGTTATTATACTTTAAGTGATTTTCCTACAACTCCAGGCTCGTACTCGCCATTAAATAAAAGTCCGAGATGCAGCAACGCAGCTTACAAACTTGATTTTAGATTAAGCGATTTGGTGATTGCTGATTTTTTAATTTATCCCAGAAACAGTTGCTCCGATACTGTGCTCACTTTTACAAACAAAAGTTATAACGGCAAACAATTTTATTGGTATATTGATAATGTTCTTAAAGATACTGCACGCAATTACAAATATTCTTTTCCGAAAAAAGGGAACCACCAAATTAAACTTGTTGCCGTTGATTCATCCCGATGTATCATTGTTGACAGTATCGCAAAAACTGTAAATATTGCTGCATCAAGCAATAGCGATTTTACTTTTATTCGTGACTCCTGCTCGTTTAAAGTATCGTTTACAAACAACACTTTTGTAGCAAACGGAGATTCTGTTCCATACTTTTGGAAGTTTGGTGATGGCGATACTTCCACACAAAAAAATCCGATACATACTTTTTTTCAGGGAGGAAATTATATTGTTACCCTCATCAGTAATCCGGGAACATTATGTGCCGATACCACACAAAAAACTTTTTATCTCGACACCACAAAATATCAACTTGAACCTCGAATAAAAATTATTCCCTTGCAATCTTGTCTTCCTTCTTCTGTAAGTTTTTTTAATCGATCAATAAACGGGAAAAAGATTTTTTGGTATTACGATAACATCTTAAAAGATTCTGTCAATCAATTTTCAGATTCATTTTTTCTTGAAAAAACTGTCGTAGTAAAACTCGTGGTGATGGATTCGGTGACATGTAAAAAGATTGACTCCACTAATCAAACCATTAGCACAGTTGCATCTAGCAATGCATCTTTTATAACCGTTCCGGATACCTGTGGTAAAAATTATTCTTTCACAAATACTTCCACATCGTATAAAAATATTCCGGTAAAATATTTATGGGATTTTGGTGATGGCGATACCTCCACACAAAAAAATCCTACACATAAATATTTGGATAACGGAGTATATATTATCAAGTTGGTTTGTAATTCAGGAACCGCATGTGCCGATAGTTTTTACGATTATGTTGTATATGACAGTGCCTATTATTTTGTGGTTCCTAAATTTGAACCATTGCCATGGTATGGTTGCTCTCCACAATTTTTAACCTGTGCTAATTTAACTCAAAATAACCGACACAAATTTTATTGGTACACCAACGGTGTTTTGCGTGATTCCTCTTTTAATTTTCAAGACAGCCTTATTCTTCCAAATTTATATCGGATAAAATTAATTGTTGTTGATAGTAATACCTGCAATATTGCCGACTCGATTACTCAAAATGTTTTTGTTGATGTGTCGAGCAAAAGTGCTTTTACATTATTCAGAGACACTTGTTCTCCACTCGTATTTTTTACAAACAAAAGCACCACCTTTCAAAATAATGTAGTCAATTATTATTGGACTTTTGGAGATGGAACTTCTTCCTATAGCAAGGATCCAATTTCGCACGCTTACCCAAGCAGTGGAAATTATACCGTAACGTTATACAGTGGTTCGGGACCTTGCACCGACACTTCTTTTATTACTTTTAATTATGATATTTCAGGACATATTTTAAAAGCAGGATTTCAGGTTTCAGATACTTTTTTGTGCATCCCTCAGATCTTGCAAATATCAAATACCAGCAGTGGTGGGAAATATTTTTATTGGTATGTGAATGATGTGTTTGTGAGTTCTTCAAAAAACTATTCCATAAATATTTCTTCAACCGGAATTACAAAAATCAAACTTATCGTTATTGATTCTTCGAGATGTAATTTTATTGATTCGTTTGAAACAAGTGTAAATGCTATTCAAAAATCGACTGCCGATTTTGGCATCTCTGCAGATGTTTGTTCGCGTGAATTATTTTTTAAAAACAAAACCGGTATGCCGGGAATTCCCTACAAATGGAATTTTGGTGATGGAGATTCTTCGTTTAACGCAAACCCTTCGCACAGTTATTCAAAGCCTGGAACCTATATTATAAAACTTATTAGTAATGCAGGAACTAAATGTGCCGACACCACATTCAAACAATATAATTTTAATGGAGATACCATTGATGAATTAATTATCCCAAATGCCTTTTCTCCAAACGGTGATGGCATCAATGATTTTTTTGAAATTCGTGGCATTTCATGGGAATGCGATACGTTTCATATTTTTATTTTTAACAGATGGGAAAATCCATTTTTTGAATCGAGCGACCCGAGAATAATGTGGAATGGAAAAAACGAAAGAGGTGTAGAAGCTTCAGATGATGTGTATTTTTATTTGCTATACATTAAAAAACACAGTGGAAAAGAAATGAATATTCATGGAACAATCACACTGGTTACTGGTGTAAAAAACTAATCAGTTTTTTCTAATTACATCCCAACTGTGATCGCCCAATAATTTTACCGAAGCAACAAATTTTCTTGTGTTTTTTGATTGTCCCCATTCATCAGGACCAATAAGTGACAATGTAAAATGATCATCCTTTTCATACAGATGATAAACTTGTCCGATAACAGGCACAAAACGAATATCCGATTGATAAATTTTTTCTGAAACTTTTAAGCGGTTTTCAATTTCTCTTACTTGCTGAACAATTAAATCTGCCTGCTTTTTTAGCAACGAAATTTCCTGATTCGCATAATGATTCATTGCCTCTACAGCATTTGCTTTTATCTGGTTCTTATCTTCAGGTCGGATTATTGGAGAGCCAATACTAAGTGGAATAGGCGACAGCGATGCTTCACCTTCATAACTTTCAAATTCTTCGTTTGATTTCATCATCATTTATAAAACAAAAATAAGGGGAATTGTTTTTAGAAGTATGAACAAAACTTTATGTGCATTAAATGGTTATTTTTGAAACGTTATGAACCTAAAAGTTGAAATAGACGAAAATTCCGGTTTTTGTTTCGGTGTTGTGTATGCAATTGAAATGGCCGAAAACATTTTGGATGAATGTGGCAAATTGTATTGCCTTGGTGATATTGTGCATAATGACGAAGAAGTTGCGCGACTCACAGCAAAAGGATTGAAAATAATTAATCATGAAGATTATAAAAATCTTAGAAACGAACGTGTATTAATTCGTGCTCATGGTGAGCCCCCTGAAACTTATCGACTCGCATTGGAAAATGATCTTGAACTTGTTGATGCAAGTTGCCCGGTTGTTTTAAAATTACAAAACCGCATTCGTGAAGCAAATAATGACGAAGAAAAAATTCTGATTTACGGAAAACACGGACATGCAGAAGTGATAGGTTTAGAAGGACAAACAAACGGTGATGCCATTGTGATTGAAAAATTTGAAGAGCTTGATAATATTGAATTACCTAAAAAAATTCAGCTTTATAGCCAAACAACAAAAAGCGCAAAAAACTTATATGCACTTCGTGACCTGTTGGTGAGCAAAGGTGTAGAAGTAGATTTTAACGATACCCTTTGCCGACAAGTTTCAAACCGCGATATTCATTTAAAGAATTTCTCCCTTCAATTTGATAAAATTGTTTTTGTTTCGGGCAAAAAATCATCGAATGGAAAAGTGCTTTTTGATGCGTGCAAAGAAGTAAATCCAAATGCATATTTTGTGAGCTCGAAAAATGAAATTCAAAAAGAGTGGTTCAACGAAAATGATTCGGTAGGAATTTGCGGAGCCACATCCACACCGCAATGGCAAATGGATGAAGTAAAAGAAGCGATATTAACTTTATAAAAATTAACTATGAAAAAAACACTTTTATCAGCAATACTATTTACAACAATTGCATTGGTTATTTATAGTTTCACTAACCGTGAAGAAAAAAAAAGTAATCCTCCAAAAATTTCGTTCTATGATTTTAGTATCAAATCTCTTGACGGAAAATCAACAATTAACTTCAGCAGTTTTAAAGGTAAAAAAGTACTGTGTGTAAACACCGCTTCTATGTGTGGGTTCACTCGTCAGTATGATGGTTTAGAAAAGTTGTATGAAAAATATAAAAACAAACTTGTTATCATAGGGTTTCCATGTAATCAATTTGGTGAACAAGAGCCTTGGGATGCCAAACAAATTGGTGAATTTTGCAAAGGCCGTTACAATGTATCATTTCCTTTAACCGAAAAAATTATTGTAAAAGGAGATAGTGCTCATGCAATTTATAAATGGCTTACACAAAAAGAAATGAATGGTGTGAAGGATGTGAAAATCCGTTGGAATTTTGGAAAATTTTTGATTGATGAAAAAGGGAAATTCGTTGAATATTTTCCTTCGGATACCGAACCTGAAGATCCAAAATTGAGTTCATTGATTGAGAAATAATAGTTAGTAAAAAATTATCACCAAGGCTGCAAAAACTTTGGCAGCCTTTTTTATTTTTGCCCAAATAATAAAACCATAAAAAATGAAAGTAGCAGTTGTTGGAGCCACAGGACTAGTAGGAACAATGATGTTAAAAGTTCTTGCCGAAAGAAACTTTCCATTAACAGAGTTAATTCCTGTTGCATCAGAAAAATCTGTTGGCAAAAAAATTTCATTTAAAGGAAAAGAATATTCTGTTTTCAGCATGCAACAAGCCATTGATGCAAAATCAGATATCGCGTTGTTTTCGGCAGGTGGAAATACTTCATTGGAATGGGCACCAAAATTTGCTGAAGTTGGAACTTATGTTATTGATAATTCGTCAGCATGGAGAATGCATCCTGATAAAAAATTAGTGGTTCCCGAAGTGAATGCAAACGTGATTACAAAAAACGATCACATCATTGCAAATCCAAATTGTTCCACCATTCAAATGGTGGTTGTGTTAAACCCTTTGCATAAAAAATACAAGATAAAACGTGTGGTGGTTTCTACTTACCAATCTGTTACCGGCACAGGTGTTAAAGCCGTTCAGCAATTAGAAAACGAACGCAAAAATATCGTTGGAGAAATGGCTTATAAATATCCAATTGATAAAAATTGCATTCCTCAAATTGATGTTTTTTTAGAAAATGGTTATACCAAAGAAGAAATGAAAATGGTGGATGAAACTAAAAAAATTATGCAGGATAATGGTATTCAACTTACTTCAACTTGTGTGCGTATTCCTGTAATGGGCGGACATAGTGAAAGTATCAATATTGAATTTGCAAATGATTTCGATTTGAATGAAGTGCGAACTATTTTATCACAAACAGCAGGGGTAATTTTGAAAGATGATATTGCCAATTTTATTTATCCAATGCCATTGGATGCAGATGGAAAAGATGAAGTTTTTGTTGGAAGAATAAGAAGAGACGAGTCGCAAGCAAACACTTTAAATTTATGGATAGTTGCCGATAATTTACGCAAGGGAGCAGCAACAAATGCTGTTCAGATTGCGGAGTATTTGGTGAAAGAAAAGTTGATCCCGATAGCTATCGGGAGTTGATTTGATAATTCGCTGATTTGACAATTTAATGATTTATCAATTTATTGATTTTGTTTGTGCGGAGGAATTTATTACTCATATTTTCTGAACCCAATTCTTTTTCGATGCTTAACTGGTTCTTTAAGTAATTGTTTTAACGCCTCAAAAATGTACTGAATCTCTTTGTTGTTTTTTGTCACTTGCTTTTCAAGGAGTTCAAGTTTTAATAAAATATCTTTATGGGTAAGCAACATTTCACGCAATCGTGTAAAAATTCGGATGATATGAATGTTCATTTCTATTGCGCTATCACTGTTTAAAACACTTGATAACATGGCAACACCTTGTTCTGTAAAAACCATTGGAATGTATCTTGATCCGCCCCAACTTGTGGTGCCAATTTGGCTCCTCAAGTTTTCAATTTCTTGAATTGACAACTCAAACATAAAATCTTTGGGAAAACGGATAAGATTCCGTCTCACTTGTCTTTTCAATTGTTTTGTTTCAACACCATAAAGTTCTGCAAGGTCACTATCTAGCATCACTTTTTGACCTCTGATAAAATAAATCTTGCTTATAATTATTTCATCAGGAATAATGAGTTCCTTTTGTTTCATGAGTATTTGTTTTTGTTCCTTAAAGCTAAATTTTGTTTTTATAAAACCATTTCAGGAATTTCACCAACAACCAATAAATGACCTTCGGTTTTTTCGCGGATATATTCAACGGTAATTCCGGGTGCACGTTCTAATAATTGAAAACCTTCAGGAACAATATCAAATACCCCTAATTCGGTGACAACTTTTTTTACACAACCTAAACCGGTAATAGGAAGTGAACATCTTTTCAGGAGTTTTGAATTTCCTTTTTTATCGACATGCTGCATGGCAACAATAATATTTTTTGCAGCAGCAACTAAGTCCATCGCACCACCCATTCCTTTTACCATCTTACCCGGAATTTTCCAATTGGCGATGTCGCCATTTTCGGCAACTTCCATTGCACCCAAAACGGTGAGATCAACTCTTCCACTTCTGATCATTCCGAAGCTTAAAGCAGAGTCAAAAAAACTTGAACCAATTGTTGTAGTTACTGTTTGTTTTCCTGCGTTTATTAAATCAGCATCTACTTCATCAGCAAAAGGAAATGGACCAATGCCGAGTAAACCATTTTCACTTTGCAGAACCACTTCAATTCCTTCGGGAACATAATTGGCAACCAATGTAGGAATACCAATTCCGAGGTTTACGTAATATCCGTCTTTTAATTCTTTCGCGATGCGTTTTGCAATTCCAAATTTGTCAAGCATAGTTTTAATTTGATAATTTGATGATGTGTTAATTTGATGATTTTACAATTTGATGATGTGTTAATTTGATGATTAGATGATGTTGGTTTTTCATTATCTAATCATCTAATTTTCTAATCATCTAATTTCCTTTTTTTTTCGATGTTGAAATTATTTTATTAATAGTTTTTTGTATAGGAACAATTTTCTCCAAGAGTTGTTCGCAATTTGGATATGATTTTGCAGCCTGACAAAGTAAGAGCCAAAAATCTGTTTCGTCAGCCTCTTTTGCAGCAATCTTAAACTTATGAATAAAATCTAATTTACTTTCTGCGTTTTGTGCTTCCCGAATATTTGCTCCTATTGAAGTAGCTGCTTTTAATAATTGATTTGCTACAACAAATTTTCTTTTTGATTCAAGCAATTCAACATATTCAATTGTTTCAAGAGCGAACTCAAAACTGAGTTTCATTATTAAATTATCTTCAAATGGTTTATCAAATTTTCTCATAAGGCTAAATTCCATTATCAAATTATCTCATCATCAAATCAGTTAATTAATTTTTCAACCGAGTTGTAACTTGTTCAATTCTTTTTTCATAATCAACTCCTTGGAAA
>Ga0194037_1001597_pt1 | contig 16131 bp, 14 predicted proteins | sample JunL306m_MetaG_FD_148653 | JGI IMG/M metagenome (GOLD analysis project Ga0194037, IMG submission 148653) | Anoxic zone freshwater microbial communities from boreal shield lake in IISD Experimental Lakes Area, Ontario, Canada - Jun2016-L304-6m | ecosystem: Environmental > Aquatic > Freshwater >...
TGTTAATTTACTAGAAAATCATGTTTATAAACCAATACAATTAGAAAGATGGAAGATTAATTAATTGACAAAAAAACATGCCCTAAGTATATTCGCCAGCTACTCAGCTTTTATAAAGCGTCCTTGCCGGGATGGTGGAATTGGTAGACACGCTAGCTTCAGGTGCTAGTGGGCGCAAGCTCGTGGCCGTTCGAGTCGGCTTCTCGGTACCATAAGTAGTAAATTAATACTAACAAATCAAAAACTTGTTTTTTAATAAGCTATGATTTATCGAAATAATGCGAGATCACTACAGGTCTGGCATAGTAATTCAGCATCCTTCATCTTTGTAATTAATTAACCACAATGCCGCTAGAAAAGACAAGACAGCACTACCGGAAATCCATATTTCCGAGTATGCCGCATAATCAAGCAGATAATCGGCAGCACCTGCACCGGTAAAAAACCCACTACTTTTTGAAGATGCTTATGAGTAACTTGGATTCGCAAAAACTAAAGCAAAGTTATTTTAAAGACCTGCATTTTCCTCTTTACCTCGATTACTTAAGTGACGAACTGTTAACGATTGATACCACACAATAAATTTAAAATCCGCAACTTACAGCCTATTATAACGATAAAAAACATGTTTAGTGATTTCAGCCGATGCCAAGTACATCACGACAATCAACGCTAACATTGACAATAAAGAGGCTGGCAAAGGTACAAAACCTATAATAGGTGCCAAAGGTGTATAAGGTAAGCTAACTGTAATAGCCACTATGCACCAAGTTGCTGCTATTAAATAACTCCCGGGGCGGGTTTTAAAAAAGGCACGACTACTCCGTACAACAAAAACAATCAAAGAAGCTGAAACGACAGACTCTACAAACCATGCGGTACGAAACTGTTCAGGAGATACATTTAAGCTCAGCAATAAGCCAAAGGTCGTATAATCAAAAATTGAGCTGACTAAGCCAAAGGTTATCATAAACTTACGAATAAACTTAATATCCCAGCGTTTTGGCTGGGCTACCATGTTCTCATCGACATTATCAGAGGCGATGGTCATTTCAGGAAAGTCTGTTAATAAATTGGTTAATAAGATTTGCTTAGGTAATAAGGGTAGAAAAGGCAAAAACAACGAAGCACCTGCCATGCTAAACATATTGCCAAAATTAGAACTAGTCGCCATAAACACGTACTTTAAGGTATTAGCAAAAGTAGTACGCCCTTCCCTAACTCCTTGCACTAAAACGCCTAGACTTTTCTCCATTAACACAATTTGTGCAGTTTCTTTGGCAACATCAGCGGCGCTATTAACAGAAATACCCACATCAGCGGCATGTAAAGCCGAGACATCATTTATACCATCGCCCATATAACCAACCACAAAACCCGCATTCTTTAGAGCGATGATGATACGTTCTTTTTGATTAGGCTCAATTTCGGCGAATAAATCGACAGTCGCTACTTGATTAATTAACGCCAAATCACTCATTTCATGAATTTCAGGGCCTGTTAGAATTTCATGTTCAGCGAGCCCTAATTGTTTCCCTACCGTGGCAGCCACTAAACGATTATCACCGGTAATAATCTTTAAGGTAACGCCCAACTCATTTAACTGCTCGATAGTCTCAGCACTATCGGCTTTTGGTGGATCAAAAAACACTAAGAAACCTAAAAAGCACATCCCTCGCTCTTCAGACTTATCGAAATCATCACGATTCTTTAAGAGTTTATAAGCCAAACCTAAGGTGCGATAACCTTGTTCACTAAACTCTTCGTAACGTTTGTGTATCAATGACATTGCCGATCCTATTGCTAGGGTCCCGACATTGGTAGTTTCGACTTCTGTACATAAATCCAGCACATTCGTTAAGGCGCCCTTAGTCAAAAGCACAGTTTGCTCCTGATCTTCTACTAAGATGCTGATGCACTTACGATAATAATCATAAGGAATTTCGGCCAGCTTCTCAGTGCCAATTAAATCAAAGACCCTATTTTCCCTAATGGCGTTATCAATAGGATTATTAAAGCCCGTTTCATAAATGGAATTAAGATAAGCATAGCGAGCGACTTTATCATTAGCATCGCCAAAAATATCGACTGCTCCTTGTAAATGCACTTTACCTTCAGTTAGGGTGCCTGTTTTATCCGAACATAAAACATTCATACTGCCAAAATTTTCTATGGAGGCTAGTTGCTTGACGATAACTTTCTGTGCAGCCATACGTTTAGCGCCATGCGCTAGATTTACGCTAATGATGGCTGGCAATAATTGCGGTGTTAAACCGACCGCTAGTGCCAAGGCAAATAAAAATGAATCGACTACGGGTTTAGCTAGATAGACATTGACCGCAAAAATCAAAATAACCAAAATCAAGGTCACTTCCATCAGTAAATAACCAAAGCGCCTGACTCCGCGTTCAAACTCAGTTTCAGGTGCTTTAAGTTTCATACGCAATGATAACTGACCAAATTCCGTCGCTAGCCCTGTTGCAATTACTAAAGCGGTAGCCGTTCCACTTTGTACATGTGTTCCCATCCATAACGCATTAGTGCGTTGACTTAAAGGCGTATCTTCAGGCAATATGCTAGCTTGCTTTTCTACTGGAAAACTCTCACCTGTTAAAATAGCTTCATCAACAAACAAATTATCAGATCTTATCATCAAACAATCTGCAGGAATAACATCTCCAGACTTAAGCATAATCATATCGCCAGGCACTAGCCTATCACTCGCTAGCTCTTCAATAAGCCCATCACGCCGCACTGATACAGTGATTTGCACCAACGCCAGTAACTCTTTGACCGCATTAGCAGCGCCCTTTTCTTGCCAAAAACCCAAACAACCACTCATTAAAACGATGCTTAAGATTATCGCCGCATCCAGATGGTCATTTAAAAAGAAAGATAAGCCCGTAGCAAACAGCAAAATAAGAATAATAGAGTTTTTAAACTGAGCAAGAAACAAACTGACATAGCCCTTACCATTTTTATCGTAAAGTCGATTGGGGCCGTATTGTTTAAGTCGCCGCTTAGCTTGCTTTTGAGTTATCCCTTCAGAGCTAGTATTTAGCTGCTCATAATATGCATCGACAGACTGACTCCAAAAGGCTTTACTATGTTCCTGCTTCTTTGTTATTGCTTTGTTACTCATAATCATTCCACGAAAGGTTAATTATCATGTGTAAGTTTTTAGTTGGTCGGGTTAGCGATAGCGTAACCCGAAATAATCGTAATGTGTCGGGTTACGCTATCGCTAACCCGAACTACACAATATTTTCGCGCATTTAGTTGCTAGTCATATTTATATCTCCAAGCTAGCACCATGCTGTTTCAACCATGCACTCTGATTTCGATAATTGGGGTAATAGCGTGCCACCGCTGCCCAAAAAGCCGGTGAATGATTATGATGCAACAGATGGCAGAGCTCATGAACAACCACATAATCAATGACGCTATCAGGCGCCATCATTAATTTCCAATTGAACTGTATAGCACCTGACAAACTACAACTACCCCAACGTGCCTTATAAGTTTTAATAGTAATACTTGTAGGCTGAACCCCCATAATCATGGCATAGCGCTGCGTTTTTATCTTTAAAACGGCTACTGCTTGCTGCTTATACCAATTTATTAACAAGGCTTTAATACTATCAGAACAATCTAAACTTGGATCACGCACGGTAACGATCAACTGATCATCAAGTAACTTAATGTTCGGAGATAGTCCACCATTAATCGATAAAATAACCTCAGTGCCTAAATACGCATAACGCTCACCTGATTTAAAAACCTTGGCAGGCAAGGCTAATATACCTTGTTGATGTGACAGTTTTTCGTTAATCCAGCGTGTTTTATTAAAGACTAAAGATTTAATGGCATCCTGACTCAAGCTCTTAGGTACCATGATATAGACGAGCCCTTTTTGAATCTTGATCGCTGAGGTTTTTCTTTTGGATGATCGAATGATCTCGGCAGTAAAGCCGTCTCCTTGTATAACTTTCATAGATTCCATTAGGAATAATTGAGTAAAGGTAGAATAAAAAAATACTTTGTTTATAGGCATAAATAGTTTAGCAAATTAAGGCGAGACAATCGGAAACATAATAATCCCACCTTAACTTACTAGCCCATCAATAAGATTTACTATCACTAATTAAGTGACTTGTGTCAATATTCTACTTTTATCAACATTAATAACCCAAACATATTATGTCCCTTAGAGCATTTCACAATAAGCGCCCCATTTTAGGCTCATCCGTTTATATCGATGAAAGTGCGGTAGTTATCGGTGATGTCACCCTCGGCCATGACGTCTCAATCTGGCCGACTACTGTAATCAGAGCTGATGTAGAGAGCATCACCATAGGCGATAGCACTAATATTCAAGATGGCGCAGTGCTACATGTATCTCATGCTGGCAAGTTCTCAGCTAATGGTCATCCCTTAAATATTGGCAAAAGTGTCACAGTCGGCCATCGAGCAGTTATACATGCTTGTACGATAGGTGATTTTTGCTTAGTCGGTATAGGTGCCATTGTAATGGATGATGCTGTATTAGAAGACTATGTACTGCTGGGAGCAGGTTCTTTAGTACCACCCGGCAAACACTTGCAAGGCGGTTACTTATATATCGGATCACCCGCCCTAGCCATGAGACCCTTAACAGATCAAGAGAAAACCTACTTAGAATATTCTGCTCAACACTATGTGCTCTTGAAAAATGAATATTTAAATACGGGGTTATAACTTTAGGGTGGCAGCTTCGCCACGTTTCAAAAGACGAATGTACTGGGCGAATCTATCGCCCCTACAAATCACTTACTTTTAAAATCTAAAGAGCCCTCACTATGCTTACCTTAAGGGCATAGATATCTACACAAATAATTGTTAGCATTCCCACGCGCGAACGATAACATTGTGCTGAAGATCGTATGGGCGTATTGCATACGCCCTTATAAAATAAGCTCTATAACATTGGACTTTCAATGTTGGGCGTATGCAATACGCTCCTACGGTGTTTTTATATCGTTTCCACGCCGATAAGAAACTTGTGTAGATACCTCTGCCCTGTGGGACAGTGCGCAACCTGTCCCGACATTTACAGAATCTATGTAGATTTATTGTCCTTTCTAGTGTCGCTGAGCATTAAGTAAATCAATAATTGCTGCCGTTTGAGGACGCACACCTCGCCATATAAAAAATGCTTCTGCTGCTTGCTCTACCAACATACCTAAACCATCTAAACTTTTTAAAGCTTTATGCTCCAAGCCCCAGCGTACAAAAATAGTGGCTTTATTACTATAGGCTAAATCATAGCAACTACCTTGTTTAGCTAACAAATCGTCAGGCAAGGGTGGCAGCTGATCGCTTAAACTGCTAGAAGTAGCATTAATGATTAAATCAAATGACTGTGCGTTTAAATCGCCAAAGCCACAAGCACTAATACTCCCCTTCTTTGCAAACTCAGTCACTAACTGCTGTGCTTTAGCAATAGTTCGATTAGCAATGACTAAAGTTTCTGGTGCTTCATCTAAAATGGGACTGATAATGCCTCGACTTGCACCGCCAGCTCCTAAAATCAAGATACGCTTACCTGCTAAAGCGATACCATGACACTGCTTTAAATCGGTAACTAATCCAATACCATCGGTGTTATCGCCCAGAACAGAACCATCTTGCTGTAAGGCCAACGTATTAACTGCTTTTGCAAGCTGAGCACGTTCTGTTTTATGCTCTGCATAAGACCACGCTAATTCTTTTAACGGCACCGTACAGTTTAAACCTTTACCACCATTTGCAAAAAACTGCATCACAACATCTGTAAATTGTTCAGCAGGCACGTCTATAGCGCTGTACTGCAAACGCTCTCCAGTTTGTTCGGCAAATAATTGATGGATACGAGGTGATTTACTATGACTAATAGGATGACCTAACACAGCATAACGATCGATATTGCTCATGCTTGTAACCATTGCGCGACAAACTTTGCATAGTAAGTCAGAATGGCATCACTACCCGCACGTTTAAATGCCAATAAAGATTCCAACACCACTTGTTTTTCATCCAACCAACCATTCTGTGCAGCTGCTTTAATCATGGCGTATTCACCACTCACTTGATAAGCAAAAGTCGGCACGCCATATTGTTCTTTAACGCGGCGAATAATATCCAAATAAGGCATGCCAGGTTTGACCATGACCATATCCGCGCCTTCTTGTAAATCCAACTGAATTTCGCGTAAGGCTTCATCAGAGTTAGCTGGATCCATTTGATAACTGTATTTATTGCTCTTACCCAAATTGACCGCTGAACCGACAGCCTCTCTAAATGGACCGTAAAAGCTGGAAGCATATTTAGCTGAGTAAGCGAGGATTAAGGTCTGTATATAATTTTCAGCTTCAAGCGCTTGTCTTATCGCAGCAATACGCCCATCCATCATATCTGAGGGCGCGACAATATCTGCACCTGCTTGGGCATGAGAGAGCGCTTGCTTAACTAAAACCTCAATAGTTTCATCATTCATGACATAGCCATCTTGATTTATCAAACCATCTTGACCATGACTTGTAAAAGGATCTAAAGCGACATCGGTAATGATCCCTAAATCGGGAAATTCTTTTTTTAATGCTCTAACAGTGCATTGAGCTAAACCGGATGGGTTATAAGCTTCAGCGGCATCATCAGATTTTTTATCCGAAGAGACAACTGGAAACAAAGCAATAGCCGGGATACCTAAGCGACATATTTGTTCGGCTTCGGTTAATAAAATATCCAGAGACATTCTCTCCACACCCGGCATAGAAGCAATAGCAAGCCGCTGATTGACACCTTCGGTAACAAACATGGGATAAATCAAATCATCAACTGTTAACTGATTTTCACGCATTAAACGTCGAGAGAAATCGTTATAGCGCATTCTTCTCATGCGTGTACTAGGAAAATTAATGTTATTATAGGGCATCTTGATCCTATTCATGGGTTTAGAAAAATCAAAATGAGATGCACATATCCCATTTTGATCTACACAACGGAGATTTATTGTATCAGGGAAAGTACTGACTCCTATTCGAAAATAGAGTAACTATAAACTAGTTTTAACTTAGAGGGTTTTATGAACGTTAGACGCTACACTTTGTTAGGTTTTCTTGCTGCATTATTATCATTAATGCCGTTTACAAGCATAATGGCTGCAGATTTATCCGCTCCACAACTTGCCATTGAAAGCGCTTCAACAAAATTACAACATAAAATGCAAGACAAAACCTTTATCAAAGATTTTGCTAACGTTAATAAGTTCGTTAATGAAGCTATTTTGCCTCATACCGATTTCGATAAAATATCTGCTTTAGTGTTAGGTAAGCTTTGGAATACTGCAACGCCAGATGAACAAACACGCTTCAAAAAGGAATTTCAAACCCTGTTAGTTAGAACCTATTCTCGTGCCTTTGTTGAATTTAAAGATTGGTCGATACGCTTTTTACCGATGGAAATGGAAGAAGGAGCGACTAAAACGGTAGTAAAAACTGAAGTATTACAACCAGGGTTGCAACCAGTTGCCGTACATTACCGCATGATATTAGCTGACGGCGAATGGAAAGCTTACGACATCATGATAGAAGGTGTCAGCTTAATCACAAATTATCGCACCACTTTTAGCACCGAAGTACAAACCAAAGGCTCTTTATCTGCAGTTATTGATAGCTTAGCCAAACGCAACATCGAAGCCTTAGCTGCAAAAAACTCTTAAATCATCGAACGTTGTCGGGTTACGCTATCGCTAACCCGACCTACATTATTACGTTCCCGCATTGCCCTGCATTATCTCACCCCTTATCACAATGCCAAACTACAAATAATGGATTATCAACCTTTATACGATGCTTTATTGGCAGCAAAAACTGATGCTTGGGTAGAACTATTACCTCAACAGTTAGAAAAAGCCTTTGATACCACTAAACATGGTCATTTGAAAGATTGGCAACACCTAATTGAGCAGCTAGTTCCTAATAAAACAGATCACCGAACCTTGGATGCATCTGCTATCCAAATTGGTTTAGCGGAAGAGTTGTCAATTTCAGATAAACTTGCATTCACAGAGCAACTTAAAGCCTTACACCCTTGGCGCAAAGGTCCTTATGACTTATTTGGTATTCACATTGATACCGAATGGCGCTCAGATTGGAAATGGGATAGGTTAAAAGATCATATTAGCCCTCTTAAACATCGCTTAGTTTTAGATGTAGGTTGCGGCAATGGCTATCACTGTTGGCGTATGCTGGGAGCTGAAGCAAAAATGGTCATAGGCATAGATCCTTTTTTGCTAAATGTCATGCAATTTCATCTCATTAAGAAATGCTATGGAACCGCACCGATTTATGTTTTGCCCTTAGGCATAGAAGATTTACCTTATGGCCTTAAAACTTTCGATAGCGTGTTTTCAATGGGCGTGCTCTATCATCGCCGCTCACCACTCGATCACCTCATGGAATTAAGAGATTGCTTAATATCGGGTGGAGAACTGATTTTAGAAACACTCGTCATCGACGGTGGCTTAGGTGAGAGTCTATTGCCTGAAGATCGTTATGCCATGATGCGCAATGTGTGGTTCTTACCCAGTTGCGACACGTTAATCAGTTGGCTAAAACGTTGTGGCTATAAAAACATACGCTTAATTGATGTAACGGTAACTAGCATTGAAGAACAGCGCAGTACAGAATGGATGCACTTTCATTCACTCAAGGATTTTTTAAATCCAGATGACCCACACTTAACTTCCGAAGGTTACCCTGCACCTAAACGTGCGATTATTATTGCCAACGCGCCTTAAATCTATTTATATTTTTTGTTCAGCGTTGTTTTTTTGCCATTAACCACTAAGCTTTTCTTATGAATACTTTTTATGTTGATTAAGCATCAAAGGTATTCAATTCAATTTATCTTACTTACTTAGGAAAAATCATGAAAAAGTTAATGTTGTTATTGGTATTATTTATTTTTAATTCTATCGCTATAGCTAGCCCCGTTAATGTTAATAGCGCTGATGCAAAAACCATTGCTGACGCTTTGGCAGGTATAGGCCAGAAAAAAGCGGAAGCTATCGTTAAATTCAGAACAGAAAAGGGCCCGTTCAAAACAGTAGAAGAATTAACCCAAATCAAAGGCATCACTAAAAAGATCTTAGATAAAAATACTAACGATATATTATTGAGTGATACCTCGACTGCAACTCCAGCTAAAACAGAAATCAAAAAATAGTAGCGCAAAATCTAGTCACTCAAATAAGCTTGTGCTGTCTGAGTGACTCTTGAATTGCAGAATTGATCACTAAAGCATAAACTCTTCAACTCTGCTGGATTCAGCAGGTCAATATAAAATAATTAACTTATGGATCTCAAAAGGCATAGCTATGATAAAAATAACGTGTTTTACCTTATTACTAATAACTGCCAGCGTATCTGTCTGTATGGCAGGCTCAATTAATAATAATATTTGGTCACCAGCTTCTTGCGGAAATGAACCTGAAGTTCCCGTTGTTAAGCAGGACAATATTGACACTTATAATCAAAGTATAAAAGCGATCAATGAATGGCAACAAGCAGCCATTATTTATAATACCTGTGTAGTGAACGAAGCTAACGCCGACAATGCACTCATTGCAAAAATAGCGAATGAGAAACAAAATAAATTTCGGCTTGCAGTAGAGAAAATAAAACTGGATACCGATGCAGCTAAAACATTATTAGAACAAGGTAATAAATAAGCCACCATATTACTAAGATAGATTCAGTGGCAAATTCCGCTCCGATTTCTGGAATTTGTTCCACATCAACTTACTTATAATGTAGGCTGGGATGAAGCGAAAGCGGAATCCCAGCCATGGATAGTTAGAGCGAATAGCTACGGCGACAACTTTTATGTCGGAATTGATAGATTGTCGACTCACTTAGTAAAAACTAATGAGCCGATTAATAGCTTAATTAAACAGATTCAAGTCCAGAAACAGCAGTTTTAACCAATTCACTTAACTCAGAACCATCTTGATGATAATAAGCGATTAATTCCTTACGCATTCTAGGCTCCCACGTCCTAGTAATGTGATTTTTTACACCATTAGCTGCGAGTTCTTTATCGCTATCTGCGTTAAAAAAATCACCGATACTGTTAGCCATTTTGATAAGAGTTTTAATTTTCATGATGCTCTATTAAGTTTAAATATGGGTTAAGCGCTGAGGATGACTATAAACAACACATCGATCACCACGCGCAAAACCAATCAAAGTAAGTCCAGCTTCATCTGCTAACCTAATAGCTAAACCAGTCGGTGCAGAGATAGCCGCTAGCATAGAAATACCAACGCTAGCTGTTTTTTGTACTAATTCATAACTAGCGCGACTGGTCACAAGAACGAAACCAGACGCCAAGTCTTTACCACTACGTAATAATGAGCCTATGAGCTTATCTAGGGCATTATGGCGCCCTACATCTTCACGAATATCAACTATTCCCTGCCCTGGCACCACCCATGCCGCTGCATGTACAGATCCCGTTAAATCGTTAAGTGTTTGACGATGCTTCATGTCTGCTAAGGCACTAGACAATACTCGTGCATCTAGGCTTAAACTTCCAGCAACAACACTAGGACGTTTTATTGCCTGCTCCAAGGTACTTGCACCACACAATCCGCAACCTGTTCGACCTGTTAAGTTTCTACCTTTATCAGTCATACACACTGCTCGTTGCTCGGGTATTTTAAGATGCACTTCAATTCCACTACGGCGATTATAAATCTTCGCTGAAAGTAGTTCTTGAGGCGCTTTAATAATTCCTTCAGTGATACTAAAACCTAAAGCAAACTCTTCAAGATTAGTGGGTGTTGTTAACATAACGACATGTGGAATGCCATTATAAACTAGGGATACCGGCACTTCTTCAGCAATAAAATCTTGCTCAATTGATTGCTGGCTTCCTTGCCAACAATCTACTGAACGCTGCTGATAACTAGGCCAGCCTAACTCTAATGATAAAGATTGAGTAACGGCATTGCCGTTAGTCATTCTGCGAGCCTTGAGCCAGTAATTCCAACTGATTATCTGAAAATGCCTGATACTGTTCTTGCCACTCAGAAGTCTGACTGACTTTACTGACTTGAACAGCTGTCACTTTGTATTCTGGACAGTTAGTCGCCCAGTCTGAATTATCAGTCGTAATAACATTAGCACCCGATTCTGGAAAGTGGAAAGTGGTATAAACCACTCCAGGCTGAACCCGATCAGTAATTAAAGCACGCAACACCGTCTCACCGACACGACTTTTAATACCGACCCAATCACCGCTGTTTAAGCCACGATCTTCAGCATCATGAGAATGAATTTCTAAAAGATCTTCCGAATGCCAAGCATTATTTTCGGTACGACGCGTTTGGGCACCGACATTATATTGCGACAAGATACGGCCTGTGGTCAAAATCAACGGAAACTTCTTGGTAACCCGTTCCTCAGTTGCCACATATTCGGTCAACAAAAATTGACCTTTACCAGTTTTACGCATAAAAGTTTGTTCATGCATAATTGGCGTGCCTGTTGAGGCTTCGTCATAACAAGGCCATTGTATACTGCCTAACTGGTCAATTTTTTCATAACTCACACCAGCAAAAGAAGGTGTTAAGCTAGCAATTTCAGCCATGATTTCAGATGGATGACTGTAATTCATAGGGTAATCCATAGCATTGGCCAACATTTGCGTCACTTCCCAATCTTGATAACCCGCTAAAGGTGACATGACCTTTCGCACCGGAGAAATACGGCGTTCGGCATTGGTAAAGGTACCATTCTTTTCTAGAAATGATGCACCGGGCAAAAATACGTGGGCAAATTTAGCGGTTTCATTCAAGAATATATCCTGAACGATAACGCATTCCATGGCACGTAAGGCCGCATGTACATGTTGAATATCAGGATCAGATTGAGCAATATCCTCACCTTCACAGTACAAGCCCATAAAGCTTTTATCCATGGCGGCATCAAACATATTAGGAATACGTAGACCCGGTTGCCAGCTTAATTCTGCCTGCCAAGCATCTTCAAACAAACGATGTGTTTGTTCATCAGAAACATGTCGATAACCTGGGAACTCATGCGGGAATGAACCCATATCGCAAGAACCCTGAACATTATTTTGTCCACGCAAAGGATTAACACCCACGCCATCACGCCCCAAATTACCAGTCGCCATAGCCAAGTTAGCAATACCGATAACCGTTGTAGAGCCTTGACTGTGTTCTGTAACTCCTAAGCCATAATAAATAGCAGCATTACCACCAGTCGCATAAAGCCTTGCCGCAGCTCTCATTTGTTCAGCAGGGACACCAGTAATGTCAGCAGTAGCTTCAGGTGAATATTGTTCTTGAGCAATAAATGTTTTCCATTTATTGAATGAAGCAACATCACAACGCTCATTAACAAAATTCTCATCTATCAACTGCTCAGCGACGATAACGTGTGCCAAGGCGCTGATTAAGGCAACATTAGTACCTGGGCGCAATTTCAGATGGTAATCAGCCTGAATATGAGGACTTTTTTCAACGAGATCAATTTCACGTGGATCAATAACAATCAATTTAGCGCCCTGACGTAAGCGCTTTTTCATCATAGAGCCAAATACTGGGTGTCCGTCTGTTGGATTAGCACCCATGACTAAAATAACATCCGCCTTCATAACAGAATCAAAATCTTGCGTACCCGATGATTCACCAAAAGTTTGTTTTAGACCATAACCAGTAGGTGAATGACAAACTCGTGCACAAGTATCAACGTTATTGTTGCCAAAACCTGCACGTATCAATTTTTGCATAATATAAACTTCTTCATTAGTACAACGAGAAGAAGTTATGCCGCCAATGGAATCCTTACCATATTTAGCTTGTATACGTTTTAATTCAGAAGCTGCGTGATTAATCGCCTCTTCCCAAGTCACTTCTTGCCAAGCGTCTTTGATACTGGCACGAATCATCGGTTTAGTAATGCGATCTTTATGTGTGGCATAACCAAAAGCAAAACGACCCTTAACGCAAGAATGACCATGATTAGCTTTGCCGTCTTTATTAGGCACCATGCGAATCACTTGCTCGCCTTTCATTTCTGCTCTAAAAGAACAACCCACTCCGCAATAAGCGCAAGTGGTCACTATGGCATGTTCTGGCTGCCCATGATCTATAACTGACTTTTCCATTAAAGTTGCGGTTGGGCAGGCTTGAACGCAAGCACCACAAGAGACACATTCAGAATCCATGAATGCTTCATTCTGACTAGGAGATACTTTAGAATCAAAACCACGACCATCAATGGTTAAAGCAAAAGTACCTTGGGTTTCTTCACAAGCTCTAACGCAACGTGAACAGACAATACATTTGCTAGGATCAAAACTAAAGTAAGGATTACTTTCATCTTTAACGGCATGTAAATGCGTTTCAACAGGGTTGTAACGCACTTCACGTAAACCCACTGCACCGGCCATATCTTGCAATTCGCAATCGCCATTTGCAGAACACGTTAAGCAATCTAAAGGATGATCTGAAATATACAATTCCATCACACCACGACGTACTTCAGCCAACTTTTGATTCTGGGTACTTACTTTTAAACCTTCAGCAACCGGTGTCGTACAAGAAGCAGGCATACCACGTCCGCCCTCAATTTGTACTACACATAGCCGACAAGAACCAAAAGGTTCAATACTGTCAGTAGCGCACAGCTTAGGTATATCAATCCCTATACTAGCCGCAGCTCTCATAATAGAAGTGCCCGCTGGTGCAGTGACTTTAAAACCGTCAATTTCCAAAGTGACTTGTTCAAGTGCAGTGCTGGCAGGCGTACCGAAATCTTGTTCTTTATTAATGCTCATAATGAATTCCTTGTGTCGTTTTTAGGCTGCGTTAGTCGTATCAGTTACACCGAAATCTTCGGGAAAATGATTTAACGCACTTAAGACTGGATAGGGAGTCATGCCGCCTAATGCACAAAGCGAACCGTTTAGTAAGGTATTGCAAAGATCACGTAACAAAGGAATATTTTTACTGATCTCCTGACCATTAATGATCTCATCCATGACTTCGATGCCACGAGTAGAACCTATGCGACAAGGTGTGCATTTACCGCAAGATTCAATAGCACAAAACTCCATGTTGTAACGTGCTAAAGCGGCCATATCAGCCGTATCATCAAAAACCACCACACCACCATGACCCAATACAGTCCAATTAGCAGCAAAGGCTTCGTAATCTAAAGGGGTGTCAAATTGAGATTCAGGTAAGTAAGCACCTAAGGGACCACCAACTTGCACAGCTTTTATAGGACGTCCAGTAGCAGAACCGCCACCAAAATCATAAAGTAATTCACGTAACGTTAAACCAAAAGCAAATTCAAACAAACCAGGATGCTTGATATTTCCGGCTAATTGTAAAGGCAAGGTACCGCGTGAACGCCCCATACCGAAATCACGGTAAAAATCACCACCTTTATCAAGAATAATAGGCACAGACGCAAGAGAAATAACATTATTGACGACTGTAGGTTGACCAAATAAGCCACTAATCGCAGGTAAGGGTGGTTTAAAACGTACCAAACCACGTTTACCTTCTAAGCTTTCCATTAAAGAGGTTTCTTCACCACAAACGTAAGCGCCTGCACCTAAACGAACCTCAAGATGAAAAGCTTTGCCAGTGCCTTGAATATCATCACCCAAATAACCTGCTGCATAAGCTTTTTCAATAGCGGCATTTAAGGCAATATGGGCATGTGGATATTCTACTCGAAGGTAGATATAACCTTGGTTAGCGCCCACAGCAATACCTGCGATGGTCATCCCTTCTATTAAGACAAAGGGATCGCCTTCCATCACCATACGATCAGAGAAAGTACCCGAATCGCCTTCATCGGCATTACAGATGATGTATTTTTGTTCAGAGGGCGTATTTAAAACCGTATTCCATTTAATCCCAGTTGGAAATGCTGCACCACCGCGTCCACGCAAACCAGAATCAGTCACTGCTTTAACGATATCAGCTTGTGACTGTTTTAAAGCATTACTTAAACCGCGATAACCGTCGTTAGTAAGATAGTCATCAAGACTAATAGGATCAGTTGTACCGATACGAGCAAAGGTTAAGCGCTGTTGTTTTTTAAAAAAATCTAACTCTTCAATAGAACCTAACGCTAATTGATGATCACCGCCATGCAAGAAATCTGCATCAAACAAAGCACTGACATCACTAATTTGAACAGGACCATAAGCAATACGACCTGCATCAGTAACGACTTCAACTAAAGGTTCCAACCAATATAAACCTCTGGAACCATTACGTATTAAGTTAATTTCAATACCGCGACTCTGAGCTTCTAAAGTAATTGCAGCAGCAATACGATCAGCACCTAATGATATGGCGCTGGAGTCAGCGGGTACATAAACATTGATACTCATGCCTGTTCCTTCTTTTCGTTAATAATAGCGTCAAAACTTTGTGTTGAGACTCGACCATAAATATCGCTACCAATTTGCATAGCAGGAGAACAGGCACAATTACCTAGACAATAGACGGGCTCTAATGAAAACTGACCATCAGTAGTCGTCTCATGATAATCAATACCTAATTGATCTTTTGCATATTGTTCTAAGTGCTTACCACCCATAGCTTGGCAAGATTCAGCACGACAAATATGAATAGTTTGCTTACCCGGTGGCGTCTCTCGAAAATAATGATAAAAACTAATCACGCCATGCACTTCAGCACGAGAAAGATGAAGCCCCTGAGCTATTGCAGGCACACTATCAGCTGGAATATACCCTATTGCATCTTGGATACCATGCAGTATGGGTAAAAGCGCACCAGGCTTGTCTTTGAGCGTAGCGATAACGCCCAGCACTGTTTCTTGAATACTATTTGATTCGGTCATTATTTTCTCTAAATGCTATGTAGATGGTATTTTAGTGAAACAAAACACAATTAAAATTGTTGCGTAGAATACCATAAGAGATATTTCATGTAAAAATTCATAAATAACTAATATTTGTAATTTTATTTTTTACTCTGTTCTGGCTAATCAAAGTCTTTAGTTAAAACTCACACCCCAGCCCTCAATTCAATGT
>Ga0194037_1001598_pt1 | contig 16127 bp, 15 predicted proteins | sample JunL306m_MetaG_FD_148653 | JGI IMG/M metagenome (GOLD analysis project Ga0194037, IMG submission 148653) | Anoxic zone freshwater microbial communities from boreal shield lake in IISD Experimental Lakes Area, Ontario, Canada - Jun2016-L304-6m | ecosystem: Environmental > Aquatic > Freshwater >...
TTAACTCCATAGCAAACGTTTACTTTTCTCAACGTTCGTAGCCCATCGGTAGTGCAGGGTTGTAGCGCAACATGGGCTTCATGTTGGGTCTTCGTGCCTCGACCACACGAAGCCCTATGTATTACCAGCTGGCCGTTGGTTGTGTATAGTTGTTGTCGTGTCGAGAATATATGTTGGTTTATATTTGTTTGTCGTTGTCATAATGAGTTGTGTACTGCTTATTAATCAATTCTCACTAAGCTTAATTAAAAATACTGTCGGTCTATATGTTTCTGCTGAACGTATAAATATTTTCGCAGTAGGCTTATAGAACTTTTCAACTGTCATAAATAACTTTTCAACTCGAATAACGAAAGCCGCAATAGGCTTATCAAACTTTTCAACTCGTATAAATAAAACTGCAACTGTCTTATAGAACTTTTCAACTTGAATAATGAAAGTCGCAATAGCCTTATATAAAACTTCAACAGGCATAATGTATTTTGTAGTAGGCATAATGTATTTCGTAGTAGGCTTAATGTAAAATGCAGTTGTGATAACTAAAACTGCAATTGCCTTAATGACAATTGCAGTTTGAATAAATTAAAAAGGAGTCTGCATCTTTTATAATGTTGTCGAGCTAAAATAATTATTTAGCCAATGATTTGAATTCTAACTTCGATACTTGTTTGTATTGGGGACTTGAAGGTCCGAATACGGATTTAATATATACTTTGGTGTCAAAAGCTATATCTACTAAGCCTGCAAGTGGTTTATACATCACCTCGTTACGAGCTATACGGGAGTTACTTAAAGGAGTGGTAGTTTCAACAACTGCTGTGTTTTTAGTTTTTAAATCTTCATACAAAGCTGTCAGCGTTGATATTTTCAGATCCTCTTCGTTTGGATTATATTGTGGTATTGAGTTGAGAAGCATTAATAGCTTATATAAATTCTCTACACGATTGTCGTAACCCATCTGTGAGGCAGAAATTTGATTTACTTCTTTTCCTTCTGCTTCTAAAGCTTTCTTTTCTTCATCCGAAATTTTGGCACTTGCTCTTGTACCTTGTAATTTGCGAACTAAGGTTTTTACACTATCGTCCACTAGTTCTGTGGTATCAGTGGCTTTAATGGCATTGTTTACACGAGTAATGATTTTACTAAGAGGAGCAAAGGCAAATTCTCTGGCTGAAACGGCATTAGTATATGCCGGAAATAAAGTGTCAATGTCGATTAATGATTGCTTTGCATTAGCAAGAATTAATTCAAGTGCTACAATTTTGATAGAGTCTTTTGACGGATTGTAGGTAGCTCCATAACCTTTGACGAATGAAATTAAACTTTCGAAATTTGACACGTTCTTTGCGTGTCCTGATTCTGTTGTACTTGCCATAATTAAATGGATTTAAGATTAATAAATTGTTTTAATTGTGCAACAAATGTACATATATTTTACATAATAAAAACAAAATAGTTCAATTTATTTTTAGAAAAAATCCTTAATTAGCTTTAAACCCATTGTAGCGATTATTGCTTTGCAATTTTACACTTACAGTGCATTGTTTTTTTGTTTCAAAATGCAAAGAACTCCTTTAATCAGCTAAAAAACAATGTACTGTTACCGCTCTGCCTATTATCAAAAAGCTATAAAAGCCACTGCAAGACAACATTTAATTTACTCTAACTTGCTGTGGCTTTTTTTGCTTTTTGGGCGATTGAAGTAAAGAAATAATTTAGAAACCAATTTTACCTGTACTTGCTTCTTGTTGCGAATTCTTAGGCAACAAAGCAATTAATCCCCAATTTACTTCCCTCAATCTATCATAATTCTTATTTGTAATAGCAATATTGCCTGCTTCTGAAAGAATTTTAGCTTGTTCCTGGTCATTAAATAGCTGTGGCTTCGCAATTAGTGTTTTAAACTTAAATTCAAGAAATGAAGGTGTTCGCCATAATATACTTGCACCAAGATCAATTAACTCTTCAATTGCTTCAGTTATTTTTACAGGTGTCATAGAATTTAAAAATGAGATTTCTCGTGCAGCAATATCACTAAAAATCTTTCTGTCATGGTCATTCCCATTTTCGTCAACAAGTTTTTTGCACCAATCTTTATCTTCATGGTATTTAATTCTCAACAAATTAATTCGTTTGTCTTTTGTTGCTGTCTCAATCTTTTGTGAAATTTGTCTTTTATTATCTTCAAATTGAAATTTTTTATCGGTCACATCATCATCTGTCAATTGATCGGAATTGGCAACAAGTTCATCTACTTTCTTTTTCAATTGGTTAAGTTCATCGGCTGTTTCATAATCTTCTCTTTCAACTGCTTCCGCTATTTCTGTTTCTAATTTCTTGCTTAAAAATTGAACTTCATCTTTTAATTTTGCAACAGGAAGATGTCTTTGAGAAAAGCTAAAAACTTGAGTGAATTGTTGGTCTGACATTGGAATATAAACTGTTACTTTTAATTCCCTACTTTCAGACATTTCAAGTGTTATTTCAATTTCTGCACCTTTAACAATATCACGACTCACTTTATTACCTGAAATCTCCAAATAACCTATTATTTGATTTGAGGCAGGAAGATTGTACTGTGAACCTTCTAAAACATTTATTATTATTTTCTCATTACTACCCTTAACTATGGTTTTATTTAAAGTAAATGTAGTTGTTCTTTTTTGAGGTAAAATAGTGTTTTTTTGAAAATACATACGAAGTTTGGTTTCAACAATATCGTAATCCAAATCAGCATCAATTTCAATGCATATATCATTAGGAAGTGGTTGTCCAACCATAATATATTTTCCTTGTGCAACTCCAATTAATTCTGTGCCTGTATCAATAATATTGTTTTGACCATCATAAACTGTAAATTTAAAGAAATTATACGAATCTTTTACAAGAGGAATATCCTCTGAAATTCTTGAAGAAAGTTTCTTTAAACCACTGTCAAACCCTTTGTCTTCACGAGTTACTCTGTAATAAAGACCTTCTATATTACCTTCAATCCTAACAGAAAGTGTTTCTTCATCAAATTTAGAGGCTGATGGACAATATGGTCTAACTGAAATCCCATAAGTAGATATTACAGCTTTATCTTGGTTTAAAGTTTTCTCTTTTGTTCCTGCATAGTAAGCAGCACCTATCGCAATGGCTGTTGTAGGATCAATGTCACAATTAATAGGTATTTGTAAAATCTCTTCAACTCTTTTTCTTACATAAGGAGAATAAGTTGAACCGCCTACCATTAGAGTAAATTGAATATCTGATGATTTCAATGAATTACGAACAAGAATTTTTTTAATCATCTCAATCGTTTTGTCAATAGCATCTTTTATCAAGTTTTCAAATTCAGAACGTGTTATTTCGAGACTTATGTCAATTTCCTCGTCATTATCATCTGAAAAATCTCTTAATTCTATTTCAGAAGAAGTTTTTGCAGAAAGAGTTATTTTTGCTTTTTCAGCAACATGTATAAACTTAAAGTATAATGCATTTCGTTTACCAGACAAACTTTTCAATTCATTTTCTAAATTATTGAATTTAAAGTTTGAATTAAGAAAAGGAATAATTATCTTTTCAACAATTAAATTATCAAAATCAGCACCTCCCAAAAAATTATCACCTTCGTGGTCAAGAACTTTCATTTCCCCATCTTTGATTTTTATTAGAGCAACATCAAAAGTACCACCACCTAAATCATAAACGAGCCACTGGCCATTTCCTAATTCCTTTTCTTTCCTTTTGTTAGCATAAGCCAAACTTGCTGCGATTGGTTCTTGTAAAAGGATGACTTGTTTAAAACCTGCCAAAAGACCGGCTTCTTTTGTTGCGTTTGATTGTATTACATCGAAAGATGCAGGAATTGTTATCACTGCTGCATCGACTTGTTCGCCACTATGAACAAATCCTTTTAATTCTTTTAATATCTCAGCTGATAGTTCAATAGGCGTTTTAATTTGATCAATACTTTTTACCTTGAAACTCTCAGTTGTTCCCATTTTTCTTTTAAAAGTACTGAAAACATTTTTACTGTCTCTTTCAAGATAAACTTTTGCACTACTACCAACCACAATTTTATCTTTCTTATAATAAACTACTGACGGAAGTGTTTCATTTCCTGTGTCCATTGGATTTTTGAAAACTTCAATTTCACCTTTTACAAATTTGGCAATAGAGGAATTAGTAGTTCCTAAGTCAATGCCGTAGTTAATCATTTTTTCCATTGTTTTATATATTTAAGATTTTGATTGAACAATTACGATAGCTTTTTGAATTACAATTTTTGAATTACCAATTTTTGCGTAAATAATCGGTTTAAGCACTTCTATAATTTCTAGGTTTTCATGGCTCGTACCTGAAATATTTGCTTCGCAGTCTGTTCGTGTCTCATTGTATCTCTCTCCAATTGGATTATGATACTCTAACCCTTGATCATCAGACAATGCATCTGTTGAAAAAAAATCTTTTAAACGGTCAATGTTTCGCTGAATAGAGTTTTGTTCCTGAATCTTTGCTAACTTGTTTTCAATCTCAAAAATCTGATTGAGAATAGTCAAGTAGTTTTTTGGATACTTTAATGTTGTGTTATTCATTGTAGAATTCATTTTCTGGAATATTGTTTGTACTAAATTTATTCATTTGTAGGTCATTATCATGAAATATTACATTTAGTTTTAATGAATAGCTTGGTACTTGTGTGCCACCTTCTGAATCAATTTTAAGATTGTAATCCAGAATGTCTTTCCCCTTTTCGAATACAGTATGCATAGTAAATTTTCCTTCACAAACAGATTCACCTTCTTTAATTGCCCAATAATCGCCATATGCAATTTTCAAATAATATCTTCCCTCAGGGATATTCCTTATCGTATAAGTTGTATTCTTACGAATATAAACATAACGAATACTTTTATCTGTAGAATAATCAATCATTTTGACAGCAACATCGGCATTACTACCGCATGAAATAACAAGCCTATTTTTGAGGTTTTTGTCATATTGAGGTTGAATATTAGAACAACCTTTGATATTTCCATTAGCCATAGAAGGATAGGAATAAATAGGTTGTTGTGGTGTCTCTGGTATTGGTTCTGAAGGTGTGTTTGTGCTATTAGAAGATGAATAGCTTGTTGTGTTGTTGGATGAAGTGTTTTGATAATTAGAATTATTTGTTGAATTTTCAACAATAGGTTGGTTAACCGTAGTTTTATTACTAGTAGCAGATGTTGTATTTTGCAATGCGTTGTTTGTCCAAAGTAATAGAGTGATTAAGAAAGCTATACTAATGAAAGCAATAGTAATATCTCTATTTTTCTTGAAGGTTTTTGATTTTAATCTACAATACAATCTATATCCCCAAATTAAAAGATTATAGGTAATGTAAAATACTGCAAATTGATAAATAAAGAAACCAACAATGCAAATCAAAGTAAAAAAGATGAATTCTTTAGTTTTGATTTCCTTTTCGTTATCCAATGGATCTGAGTGATTAATAGCATAATTTACTAACATTTTATAAGCTAACTTTATCGAAAGAACAATTAAGGCAATTGTTTGTATCGTTTCATCAGTTAAAGCCCATATTAAAAATCCTAAGAAAATAATTATAAAAAGATTAAAAGCAATTGTTTTTTCAGAGATTACTTTAATCAGTTGTTTGTAACTATTTAAAATGAAATCACTTATAGAGTTATTATTTTCTTTGTGATTGTCAGTGTCAAAAGCTTTGTGAGTAGTATTTTGTTTTTGTGTATTTAATATTTGCTCTTCGATATTCTCCTTTAAATCAGTTATTAGTAAATTTGTTAAACCTATTGTATTTATATTATAAGCAATAGATATTATATTCAAAGCTATATTGTGATTTTGAAGAGGCTCGCTATTAACAACTTTTGCTATGTTCATAATAGCTTCTGCAACATTTTTTCTGATATTATCAAATTCCGAACTAAATGAATTTAATAATGACACATCAACTGTTACCCTGATTAAAGAATCTAATGTAAGTATATTTGAATAATTAGAAATGCTACTTTGATTTTTAGCATTGTTTTCTATAGTTTTAAGAGTATCAATAATTTTAAGCCATTCGTTATTTAGCTTTATGACATTTGCATTTTCAAGCTGTTTTTCGCATGGCATTGTGTTTTGTTGTTTCTTTATGCCTATTTGCTTTTCAAGATTATTTTGAATTATTTGATAAGTGTTATCAATATCCCATGATATTTTTTCTTCAACAATTATACTCTTGGCTATGTCAATAATATCAAATGCCACTTTGTAATTATGATATGGCTCATTGTTTACTGCTTTTGCAAGAGCACGAACATTCTCTGCAATTCGATTTCTTAAACCTTGAAAATTTTTAGTTAGTAAATTCAAGTCATTAGGCTGAACAATTTGTAAAATAAGTATATCTAAAGAGAGGAAATTTGCGGATATAAATCTACTATTTCCGGCTATTATCTCTTTTGTAATATGCTCAATTTGATTTTCTTTTTCTGTCCATTTGGTTATTATTCGTTTATTTTCATTTTCCCGTTTTGTTGCTTCATATTTGGAAGCTTCTTCTTCGTAGTTTTTCTTGATTACAAAATAACCTTTTGAAATTGTTTGTTTCGTAAGAGCATCAATTGAAATATTATAAGCAACTTCAATGATTCTAAATGCTGGTTCAAAGTATTCAAATGGTTTATTGTTTATGTCTCTCGCAAGATTCCGAATAGACATCGCCAACTGATTTCTTAAACTTTGAAAATAGGAAGGTAATAGATTAAGTAAGTCTATATTGATTTTCTCAACAATCAGTTTATCTAATCCAACAAATTGTATATTAATAAATGAACTCTTGCCGCTTGAAATTTCACTAATGATATTCTTAATCTCATTGTCTATTTCTTTAATATATGAATATGTGGATTTATAGCAATTTTCATAATGTAAAGCATTGACAATTGGTTTATTTGCTAGTAGTTTAATTAAGGTATTCTGATTCGCTTGTTTATAGTTGTCTAAAAAAGTTTTATCATATTGTTGAGTGAAATAAGGGCTTATAAAATCAAGGAATTCGGGAAGATTGTAAATGCTCTCTGTTTGAAAGTTTTCAAAGAAACCTATATCACCAATAGTTAGAAATTTCTTTAAAGCAAGGTTGCCGTAAATAAAAAAATGAAATTCCTTAGAATCTTTATTGTCAAGTTCATCAATGATTTTAATACAATCTCCTTTATTCAATTCAACTCCATCATGGATAATTGTATTTGTATCGCTTAATTCAATTTCAGCAATCAGTTGCCTTTTTGATTTATTGATGGAATAACTATTTACATCAGATAAATTATCTGTCGTAATTCCCAAAAGGTCAAAAGGATTAATATATTGCATAATTGAATAAATAGAAAAATTGATATTCTTTGTCTTATTTAAGTTGTCGAAATAAATGACTACACATAAAAAGTCACACTCTCGTTTTGTTGTTTATTATTTTTTTTCGTGGTAAAGCCTCGTTTTCCTTGCTGAAATTAGCATTTTACTTCGTCTGTCTTTTTTTTTCGGCTTGCTGGTAACGACCGAGGCTATGGGCATTTGGCGGTTTGCGGGAGCATTCGCTGTCGTGAAACGACAAGGTGAATGCGGGAGCAAAACTGCCGGAATGCATGTCAGCCAGCCAATGACCCATAGGCGTGTGTTGCACTAAAACCCGCAAAGGCGGGTCAGCTTTAATTAGTTTATTATCTGATATTTACAATACTTATTCTTTGATATTTTCGTTTCAAGTTGCTGAATGGGAGAAGGTCTAACTTCTCCCATAAAAAATAATACTAATTTTTTAATTTTCAGCAACATGAAAACAAAAGACAAATCTACAACTTATGAGCGAGCTATCCAAACTGTGGATGGTTTTTTTCAAGTATTTACCACTTTACGCCAACAAACCGCCCTTGGTGGACGTAGCGAAAGCACTTTCTACAACTACATTCACCGCATTGCGCTGGTGAGTTTACATTTCAACCGACTACCCGAAGACATCTCGGACTGCGAACTTACCCAGTACCTCACCACCTTGGCTTTGGATGTGAAATCTCCCTCACGGAGCGGTTTCAAGCACACTGTTTACGGCCTGCGTTATTATTATCGTCACGTGGGACTTGAAAAACGTGCCGTCGATTTACCATCGTTGAAAAATGTTTCCAAACTTCCCGTTATCCTGAACCGCAGCGAACTTCGGGAGCTTTTCAAAGCACCTGTGCTGCTCAAACACCGCATTCTGCTAACGCTCACTTATTCTGCCGGACTTCGCTCGCAGGAGGTTTGCAGCCTGAAGATTGCCGACATCGACTTCGAGCGCAAGAACATTCACGTCCATCAGGGCAAAGGCAAAAAAGACCGCATTCTCCCGCTTTCGGACCTTATGGCCAAAGGGTTGCGCCAATATCTGCTGGAAGAAAAACCAAAAATTTGGCTTTTCAGCGGTAAAACAACCGGTTCGCATTACAGCGGAAGGGGCATTGGTTCCGTTATGCGCGAAGCCCTGAAAAAGACCAGTATCCAGAAAGAAGTCAGCATCCATTCCCTGCGCCACGCCTATGCCACGCATTTACTGGAAGATGGTTTGAACATTGTTACCATCAAGGATTTGCTGGGTCATGTCAAGATTGAAACCACGATGGTTTATCTGCACGTGGCACAATGTCCGCTGCTGGCTGCCCACAGTCCGCTGGATACGCTATATCCAACCAAATAATGGAACGTACGCAAAATGAAGTTGCCCAAATCATCAAACGGTTTGGAGCAGCTTTTGTGGCGCAATGCCATCCCAATACATTTACCTTGCGCACGCTCGATGCTTTGCAGCAATGTCGCACCCCAACATTGGGCGGACACCGTGATACCTGCGACAGTTGTGGCAAGGAGCGTTTCAGCTATAATAGTTGTGGCAATCGACATTGTCCCAAATGCCAGATTTCAAAGCAACTGCTTTGGGCGGACGACCGCATGAATGATGCCCTGAGGGTGAAATACTTCCACGTGGTATTTACCGTTCCCGATTTGCTGCACGAGATTTGCCTGCTGGACAGCAAGGCATTTTACTCGGCGCTGTTCGCTTGCGTGTGGGACACGCTTCGCACCTTTGGTTACAGCCATTATGGCGTAGAAACCGGAGCTATATGTCTGTTGCACACTTGGGGAAAACAGCTCAGCCTTCATCCACACATTCACTGCCTTGTTCCAGCTGCCGGACTGTCTTTGCAGGGCAAAATGATATCCATTGGTAACGAAGGTAAATACCTGTATTCAGTGCATCAGTTGAGTGCCACCTTCCGTGGCAAGCTGCTGCAAAAGCTGAAATTGCAACTTAAAAAGAGTGGCCAATTGGCGCAGCACCAACAAACGATAGATGAATGTTACGCCAAACCGTGGGTGATTCACTGCGAAGCTCCACTAGGAAATGCACAGCAGATAGTAAAATACTTGAGTCAATACACGCATCGTGTAGCCATCAGCAACAAGCACATCACACACATAGACGACAAGGGTGTAACGTTTCTATACAAAGATTACAAGGATGAAGCCAACGTGAAACCGACAAACTTGGACGGGGTGGAGTTCCTGCGACGTTTTTGTATGCACATACTGCCGCACCGCTTCGTGAAAATACGGTATTACGGCATATTGGGCAGTAAGTACAAAAAAGAAGTGCAGCCGCTAAAAAACAACCAAAAACCCGACTTGACCAAACCAATGGAAACCAGACCAGAGCGAATCATTCGGCTGACTGGCTTCGATGCCTGCAAATGTCCGTTTTGTAAAACAGGAATCATGCGCACGGTGGAAGAATTGCCAAAGATACGTTCGCCAATCAACGTGCTGTACCCAAATAATATGAAAACAAATAATTGATAAACAACCGTTTGACCCATTGTGGAAAGTGGGTTCGGCTTCGTATTGCCTAATGCGAGCAAAAAGTAGCGTCCACCCGTTTATCTTACTGTTTGACGCGTTGGTTTTAGCGAAAACCAGCCGTTTCTTCTTCATTTTCATCCGACAAACCGCAAAAAAAGCCGTTCAGAGGTTTCCTTCCACCTTCCTTTCCAATCGGCATCCACCCAAAAACATGCCGTTAACTCCATAGCAAACGTTTACTTTTCTCAACGTTCGTAGCCCATCGGTAGTGCAGGGTTGTAGCGCAACATGGGCTTCATGTTGGGTCTTCGTGCCTCGACCACACGAAGCCCTATGTATTACCAACAGGCCGTTCGTGTGTCATAATGTCGTCTCTCATTAGTTTTACGTTGTCACTTTAATTTCATGCTTTGTCGCAGTTGTCAGAAAGTAAGTCGCAGTACGTTATTTCCTTTTTGCAGTTGTTTATTTCTATTTCGCAGTTCGTTATATGTTAACCGCAGTTTATTGTTTCTTTGTCGCAGTTTGCTATATCTTAAAAGCAGTTCATGGTTTACAACTTTCAGTTGATTATTCGTTAACCGCAGTTGTCGATTTGACAACCGCAGTTCGAATATATAAAAGTGAAGTATGCTATTTGCTAAATGCAGTAGCCTACTTCTATTTAGGAGTTGATAGTTTTAAACTCTATCTTGGATATTTGTTTAAAGTAGGGGCTTGTTGCACCGAATACGGATTTAATGTACAATTTGGTGTCGGAAGCTAAATCAACTAACCCGGTTAAAGGTTTGTATAGAATTTCATTTCGAGAAATACGCGCGTTACTTAGCTGAATGGAGGCTGTTAGCACGTCTGTATTTTTTACTTTAAGTTCGGTGTAAAGTGTCGTTAAAGATTCTACTTTTAAATCTTCTTCGTTTGGGTTGTAAAGAGGAACAGAAGTGAGAAGCATAATCAGTTTGTCGAGATTTTCAATTCTACTGTCGTAACTCATTTGAGCTGCTGAGATTTGGGTTACTTCTTTTCCTTCTGCTTCTAATGCTTTCTTTTCTTCGTCTGTAAGTTTTGCGCTTGCTCTTTTGCCTTGAAGTTTTCGAACAATTGTTTGTGCGCTTTCGTCAACCTGAACTGTGGTGTCGGAAGCTTTCAGAGAGTTGTTTACACGAGTAACAAGTTTGCTGAATGGTTCAAATGCGAATTCTCTTGCTGCTACTGCGTTGGAGTAAGCAGATTGTGCAATGTTTACTGCATTTAAGGATTGTTTTGAAGCCGTCAGCAAGGCTTGTAATGCGGTTAGTTTGATACTGTCTTTCGACGGATTGTAGCTTGTACCAAAAGCTGTGATTGATGTAATTAAACTTTCAAGATTTGTCACGTTTTTGGCGTGACCTGTTTCGGAAGTGCTTGCCATAATGGTTTAAATTTTAGTTTTATAACTTGTTTTAATTGTGCAACAAATATAAAAACAATTAACGGATTAACAATGTGTTTTCTTGAAATTTTTTCTAAAAATAATTCCCATTTATTTGCAATTGTTTGACGCTACTTATTGCTTTGCAATTAACTCTCCACGGTTCATTGTTTTTTTTGCTCTGAGGTGCTTCGTGACTTCTAAATCCGATAAAAAACAATGTACTCTGACTGCTCTGCCTATTATCAAAAAGCTATAAAAGCCACAACAAGACGTTTGAAAACAAACACTAACTTGCTGTGGCTTTTTTTGCTTTTTGGGCGATTAATTTTTTTGTATATATTATTTACTGTTGTTGTTTTAATTTCCTAAAAGTATAATAATAGTCATGTGTTGGAATTTGTTGCAATAGAAATTCGTATGCTACTTGTTTATCCACATATTCCCAGCCCATATCACTTAAATAATTGATAATATCAACCGCTCTGCCTATTATCAAAAAACTATAAAAGCCACTGCAAGACTTTTTTATAATTAATCCGAACTTGCTGTGGCTTTTTTTGCTTTTTGGGCGATTAGTACTGTCGCTATATATTTCACATTTATTGTAAAATACAAGTTGCTGCATTTTGTAATTTCATACATAACTTATCTTTTATTTCCTGATCATAAACTAACGGTCCTACATTTATTCTAAAATAAATAATCTTTTCAGAAGTTAGTAATTTGAAATCTTCAGCATTAATGTGATAAGTTGAAATATAATTTGTCATAGGATCTTCGCCTGGTTTATTTAATGCTTTTGGTAAAATTTTGCTTTTTGCATATACTGTAAGTACTCTCCCGCTTTCGAATTTAATCATTAACGAATCGCCTTGAGCCAAACATTCATCAGAATTAGTATTAATTACCAATCTACTTATAATAGAATAGTCATCTCCCATTTTGTCAAAATCTATACCCCAAGCTATAACTGCTGAAAACACACCCATTGATTTTATCAAGACATTAGTCGCTTTGTGAGATTTACCTGTAATTGGATCTGTTTTGTCAACATAAAATTTACACTTGCCTTGAGCATTAACAGATGTGAAATTGAAAATCAGAGTTCCTGTGATTAGGATAATAAACATTGTTTTTTTCATATTCATAAGTATTAATTTTCCTACTCTTATGGTTTTTCGGAATACACCCCGTTTATTAAAGTGGTTTCTGAACTCCACTTGTTTTTTTATTTGTATAGCTTCATATTTTTAATCCATACTGTTCAACTTGAAGAGTTAATAAGCAAAATACCACCATTTCAAATCAGCTGGAATCGTAGTTGAACTTGATATTGTTAGCCCTGATTGATATACAACTGCAACCTCATTCCAACCTTTTTTCAAATTCCAATCGTAAGATCTTGAACCAACACTTCCTTTTATACTACAACTTCTATCACAATAAACAAACCACGTAACTGTTCCATTATAATTTGAACTATATGGATCATTAGTAAAATTATTAGTTTTTACAACAAATCCAATGTATGCTCCACCCTTTGTAATAATTTCTGGATAAGTATCAAGACCATAAAACTGAGCATCTTTATCACTTATAGTTAAACTAGAAAATACAGAACTTACAACTTCCAATGAACTTGGCTGAGATAAAGTCATAGAAAATTTACCATTTTTATCTACAATACTAGTTCCAAAAGTTGTGGAACCAAGTTTAACTTGCATTGTATTATCTGCTCCGGCTGTGAAATTTGAAATTGTACCACTAAACAAACCGTTTATGGTAACATCTTCGTTACAACCAAAAATAAATAAGATAAGACCTAATAAAATAAATAACTTTTTAAACTCTTTCATAAATTTATAATTTTGTTTTTCCAATCTTATGGCTTATTGAATTACGCCCCGTTTATTAAAGTGGTTTCTGAACTCCACTTGTTTTTTTATTTCTTTATCAATTTCTTCTCGTAAATTATACCGTTGTTTGAAAGATTAATTATGTATACACCTTTTGTTAAGCTATTTACAGATACATTTTCATTTGCGGATACCTGTTTTTGAAGAAGCATTTTACCATTTAAATCAGTTAATCGAAGCAAATTTATTCCTTCTAAACCATTAATTCTGAAATTATCTGTTACAGGATTTGGATAGATACTTATACTTTCGTTAGTTACAGTTGGTATTGCAGTTACAAATTCTGCCATATTTGTAAAATCTTTCCATTGTACAGCTGCCTGATAAGCACTTTTAGTGCCGGTTGGGACATATAATGTGCACGTGGTTTTGTTTACGCTATTAAAAACCAGCGTTGATGCGCTAAGATTAATGGGAGTTGTTTTGTATGCATAAATAGAAGTTAAAGCTGTACAGCCTGAAAATGCAGAATTTCCTATGGAATTTACCGAAGATGAAATAGACAAAGATGTCAATTTATTGCAGCCTTGGAAACTGTAATTTCCGATAGTTGCTACTGATGAAGGGATGACTAAAGACCCTGCTAAGCCACTACAAGTCTGAAAAGCATAATCACCAATAGAAGTTACTGATTTAGGAAATGAGAGAGAAGTAAGACTAGTGCAACCATAAAATGAACCACTACCTATTGTTGCTACCGAATTAGGAATTGTTAGCGAAGTCAAACCGCTACATCCCCAAAAAGCCGCATCTCCAATTGATGTTACTGTTGATGGAATAGTTAGTGCTCCGGTCAAACTACTACAATTTTCAAATGTATTTACATTTATAGCTGTTATATTGGCTGCTAATGAAATCGATTTTAAACCAGTACATCCAGAAAAAGCATGATCTCCGATAGATGTTACCGATGATGGGATTACCAAAGATCCATTCAAACTACTGCAACTACCAAATGCATATTTTCCAATATATGTTACTGTTGAAGGGATATTCAAAGACCCAGTCAAACCGCTGCAAACATTAAAGCAATAATCTCCAATATATGTAAGAGACGAAGGAAGTGTTATCGATGTTAATCCAGTGCATCCGGCAAAAACTCCTTGTTTTAATGATGTAACTGATGAAGGTATTGAAATGGAAGTTAAACTTGAACAATTATAAAAAGCACTAAAATAAATAGATGTAACACTCTGAGGAATAGAAAATGATTTAATTTGACTAAAACCATTAAATGCATTATTTACAATTGTAGTTACTCCATCTGGAATAGTGATTGAAGTTAGGTTGGTACATCCCTGAAAAACACTATTAGAATTTCCATCAATTCCAAAAGGTGTTGTTACTGAAGTTAAACCACTACAATTCCAAAATGCAGCAGTCCCAATAGAAATAACTGTAGAAGGTATGGAAATTGTTGTTAATAAATTATTACCGTAAAAAGCATATTGACCTATTGATGTAATTGAGGTTGGAAGTGTAATTGATTTTAAGTTTGTGGTTGTTGACATAATTCTATTAAAAGCATCATCTGGTATGCAATTAGCAGGATAAGTTGTTAGTATATATGTGTAAGCGTCAATAGTTACTTCACTTAAATCAACAGCTGATAAGACATTAAAATTATCACGCATTGTTGTAAAGTCAACTTTATTTATATTACCCTTTACAGTAAGGTTGGTAACTGTACTTTTTTCAGTAGGAGTCAAAGCTGCTGATAAACCTCCGGCAGTAACAAACACAGTTTTTGAAACAATAGCTTGAAGCATCATTGTAATACATAAACATGCAACGAGTAAAATTTTCTTTTTCATGATTGTAATTTTTAAAGTTTAATATTTAGTTATGTTATAGATTCTTCATTTTCGGGCAAAAAAAAGCGTGGTACTCTAACCGTATCACGCCCTTGAGGTATCGCCAAATACCTGATAAGTAGATAATAAGTTAAAGCCCACGCCTTAGGCGCAGGCGTTTACTAACTTATTCCACTTAAACTTTTAAATTTTGGCGATTTTCAAGGGTCGGAATAAAAGCTAACGCTTTTGATAATATGTAATACCGCTGTCTCTACAGCAGGGTAAAAACTCAAAGAGAAATTTAGGGCTATTGACCGATAGGTTTCAAACCACTGTTTTTTATTTGATTGTCAATATATTTTTTTAATTCATCAAACTTCATGTTTTGAGTTTCAGCAGATATTTTATTACGAGCATCTCGCATCATTTTCACTGCATCAAATGATTTTTCTTTTTGTTTAGTCTTCATAATGGATTAAATCTTTAGGACTTCGTATTTCTATCATAGGATACCCAAGCCGATAATTGACAGAATTGTATCCTTTAATTCTGTCGAGGTTCACAATGTGTTTGAAATTCCAACTTGCCAATACATCCACTTTGTTAATGGTTGCTATGGCAATGTGTCTGCAATCTTCCAAACTTGTTTTTCCAACAACTTTTTCTGCAATATAAGTGTCGGCAAGTATAACTGCTTCGTCAGTAAGTTCTACGCGTTCAAATTTATCAGCAGAAAATTTATATGGTAGTTCTCTAACGTTTTTAGGTGCTCCAATTAATTCTAAGTCAAGTAAGTCAGAAACTACAAAGGTAATTTCATTGTTTTCAAATCGCTTGAATAGTTCTCTGGTTGCATCTTTAAATTCTTCGTCAAAGTACCCACCAATAACTGAAGTGTCGATATATATTCGTTGTTTCATGTTCTTGAAAATATTAATTCAATTCATTGAATTGCAAAGATATGAAATTGTTCTTTAATTTCATTCAAAATTGTTTTTTAGGTAAAAATATCGTCTTTTCGAGCGTTGTAATTCATGATTTTTCGTGTTGCGTTGCTCTGTTTCCGTCTTCTTTTTCTTTTTTTTCGGCTTGTTGGTAACGAACATAGCT
>Ga0194037_1001599_pt1 | contig 16120 bp, 20 predicted proteins | sample JunL306m_MetaG_FD_148653 | JGI IMG/M metagenome (GOLD analysis project Ga0194037, IMG submission 148653) | Anoxic zone freshwater microbial communities from boreal shield lake in IISD Experimental Lakes Area, Ontario, Canada - Jun2016-L304-6m | ecosystem: Environmental > Aquatic > Freshwater >...
TAAAAATATTTCTATCAACGCATCATCATCTCTCGACCCTTATGTAAATGTTATTGATACTTTTAATGGATATAAATCGATTAGAAGAATAAACACTTTTTATCTTACTGACCAATCGATTCCAGGAATAATCAGAACAGCAAATATTGGTTTATCGGCTTCATTTAATCCTGCACTTTTTAAATCGGCATCGGTAAAAGACAAAGACGGATATGCCGGAGAATTGAAATATTTAAATGATTTCCCTAGCGAATATGTAAGGTTTGATATCCCTTGGCAACTAACAATTAATTATACCATTGGATATGATATGTATGCAAATTTAAATAACCCTTCGGCAAATAAATTTGTACAAACTCTTAATTACTCAGGAGATTTTAGCTTAACAAAAAAATGGAAGGTAACCTATAACTCCGGTTACGATTTCAGGTCGAAACAGATTTCGTTTACTTCCATCAATCTTGTAAGAGATTTACATTGCTGGGAATTTAAATTTGATTGGATTCCGTTTGGTCCACGACAAAGTTTTTTGTTTACGATAAAAGTAAAAGCTGCCATGTTGCAAGAGTTGAAACAAACACGCAGGCGTGAATGGTTTGACAGAACGATTTAGGTATGCAGATGCGTGAATGTGTAGATGTGTAGATGTTGTATGTCAGTTCGAGCGGAGTCGAGAACAAATTATATCTTCTACTCAAAAGTGAATTAAAAACAAAGCCCTATACTTCGTAATCAACAACTCTTCTTTCATTTCTTGCCTCAGCAATAAAAGGCATTATTTCTTGATGCAAAGGATGGTTGGCATAAAAAGTTAACGCCTCTTTACTTTCAAATTCTGAATACAAAACAACATCAGCTGATTCGGCTGAATGCAAAAAATCTATTCCAACTTCAATGTTAATTAAACCTTCAATTTTTCCTTTTAAACTTTCCAGTTTTTGCTTGATGGCATTTGCGTTTTCAACTTTAGATAAACCGTTGGCTTCATCTTTTAATTTCCAGAATACTATATGTTTGATCATGATGTTTATTTAAGTTTTCAAATAAAATGTTTTTTACTTGCTGTCTGTAATATTTTTAAACAAAACCGGAGAATTACCGTACAACGGGGTTTTGCCGTCCCACTTTTCAATAAATTGTTGCTGAATTAAAAGCGGAGTTAAACTTTTTTGTCGCAACTCATTAGCCTTAGAGAGTGCTTCTGCACGAATGAGTTGAATTTTTGCTTCGGCTTCTGCAATTTTCAATTCATTTTCAACCTGCATTCCTTGCTGAACTGCTTTATTTTTCTGATCAATTGCCTGAACAATTGTTTCCGGATATTTTAATCCGCTTGTCATCTGTTCTAATTTAAATCCTTCTTTTTGCATCGATTCATCTAAAGTTTTTTGAACATCATCTTCAAACTTTTGCCTATTGCTTATCAATTCATTCGTTGTGTATTTGTTCATCTGAATTCTAAATGCATCCTGAACATAATTAAGCAAAGTTGTTTTAGTTATTTGCTGCAAGTCTTCGCGATATTTTGAATAGATGAATGGTGACTTTCCGGAAATTACATAAAATGAAATTGTTGGATCAACAATAAACACAGAACCATCTTTTGCATTCACAGTGAAGGCTTCGTAATCTATAGTTTGCACAAACATTGGAAACTGTATGACATCTTCAATAAACGGATTATAAAACACTCTTCCTGCAACCAATAAAACATCTTTCTGAACACCTTTATTTGTGCCGTACTGTTTAATTAAAATTCCTTCGTAACCGGCATCAATCATTTTGCATGAAGAAATAAATGTTCCTACAATACAAGCAATTATTAATTTAGCTTTCATACATTTTGGGGTTTAAATTTTGCTAAAGCATTCTGACGCTTCATACGTCTGATTGCAATAATACAAATGCAAACGTATAAGAATTTTTGATTAGTATTTTGAGTTGGAAATGAAGAAGTGGTTTGAAAGAAATTTTATAATGAATCTTGTGAGTGCACAATAGCATCAGGTGCGGAGAAGCGTCATCAAAAGAAATTCATTAAACTTATATTAAACTTTTTTAATGTAATAATACAGATTTAGAAAAATAGATTTATAGAAATTCGAAACCGATATCGCTTCTAAAATATTTCCCTTCAAACTGAATTTTTTCAGCATTTTTTATTGACATTGAAACAGCTTCTTTAACTGAGTTTCCTAATGAAGTTACAGCCATCACTCTTCCGCCATTTGTAAGGAGTTCTTTATTTTCATTCAGTTTAGTTCCTGAATGAAACAAAATAGAATCAGCAATACCTTCTATTCCTTTGATAACTTTTCCCTTTTCATAATCTTCGGGATAGCCTGCCGAAACAAGCATCACAGTTGCTGCACATAAATTGGAAACTTCTAATTTGTATTCGTTTAATTTTCCATCAGCACAAGCTTTCATTATGGCTAAAAAATCAGAGTTAATTAAAGGTAAAACTGATTCCGTTTCCGGATCGCCCATCCTACAATTATATTCAATCACAAAAGGATCATCTCCAACTTTCATTAATCCAATAAAAATAAATCCAACATAATTAATGCCTTCATTTTTTAATCCATTTATGGTTGGAATAATAATCCGTTGCTCAACTTTTTTTATAAAAATTTCATCGGCAAAAGGAACAGGAGAAATTGCTCCCATGCCTCCGGTGTTCAAACCTGTTTCGCCTTCGCCAATTCTTTTATAATCTTTTGCAGAAGGAAGGATGATATAATTTTCACCATCACTCAACACAAAAACGGAGAGTTCAATTCCTTTTAAAAATTCTTCTACCACAACTTTTGTACTTGCATCACCAAATTTTTTTTCATTGATCATCGCTTGCAATTCGGCAATTGCTTCTTCATGAGTATCACAAATCAGCACTCCTTTTCCGGCAGCCAGACCATCAGCTTTTAAAACGATTGGCAAGGAATGGTTTTTTAAATAATTAATTCCATCATTTAAATTATCGGAAGTAAAAGTTTGATATGCAGCAGTTGGAATATTGTATTTTTTCATGAACGCTTTGCTGAAATCTTTGCTACCTTCCAGTTGCGCTCCAATTTTATCGGGACCAATAAATCCAATTGGTTTAAGTTTTTCGTCAAATGAAAAATAATCGCGCATTCCCTTTACAAGAGGTTCTTCAGGACCAACAATTATTAATTCAATTTTATTCTCTAAACAAAACTCTCCGATACTTTTAAAATCATTTGTATCAATAGAAACATTTGTTCCATGCTTTGCAGTGCCGGGATTTCCGGGCATGATAAAAAGGTTGCCGCAATCTTTACTCTGAGAAATTTTATAAGCGAAAGCATTTTCTCTTCCGCCCGAACCGATAATAAGAATATTCATGGCGCGAATATAATTTTACAATTTATATTTTTTCAGAGTTGTTTCATGAAACATCTATGAAAGGAATTTCATTTACGGAACGAAATTGTATTCGTCTTTTAATTGTTGTAAAGTTTTTTCAAGCACATTCACATCCATTTTAATATCGGTTAGAGGTCTGTTGTTTGAAGCATTTTGAGGTTGTTTTACAATGATTGCTGCCACATCCATTCCTTTAATTATTTTTCCAAAAACTGTATATTCTCCGTTAAGACTAGGAGTTCCTGCAGTAGGTAAAACTATATAAAATTGTGAACCGTTTGAAGCTCTCAATGGATTTACAGAATTAGCTGTTCGTGCTGCTCCAACTGCTCCATACACATGTTTAAATTTAGCAGAATCAATTTCAGCAGGAATTGTCCATGGTGGTCCACCACTGCCATCATTTGAAATATTTGCATCTTTCGAATTTGGATCTCCTCCTTGAATTACAAAGTTGGCAACACATCTGTGAAAAGTTGAATTGTCAAAATAATTGGTATCGGCTAACGCTAAAAAATTAGCACGGTGCAAGGGCGTTTCTTTATTTAGCCACATGTACATATTTCCAAAACTTGTTTTGATCTCAATGATTTTTTCTGTTGGAACTGGTGTTGTTACAGGTTGCTCCTCCGACTTTTTACATGAGTTGAATATGAATAAACCGGTTATTAAAATTGCTAATATATTTTTCATATGAAGTATATTTATTATCAAATATAAAATACCTGGTATTTATTCGTCAATTTTTTTTGTTTGAGAAAATGTGGTAAAGATGTTTCATGAAACGTGTCTTCTAAGAAAACAATACATTTGCATAAAAATCTGAAGAACGTGATAAAGGAAAAAATATTTAACATGATGGCAAAAACCCAGCAAGGACTTGAACCTTTGCTTGCCGCTGAATTAAAGGAAATCGGAGCACATAATATTGAAGAGCATAACCGTGTGGTGAGTTTTGAAGGGGATCTGGAAACATTATATAAAGCAAATTTATATTTGCGAACAGCCTTGAAAGTGCTTGTTCCAATTGCCAAATTTAAAGCCAATGGCGATCACGAATTGTATGAAGAAGTGCGCAGAATAGATTGGGAAAACTATATGGATGTGGATGGAACTTTAGCTGTTGACAGCAGTGTACGTTCCGAATTTTTTAGCGAAAATCAATTTGTAAATCTGAAAACTAAAGATGCAATTGTTGATGAATTCAGAGATAAATATGGTAAACGCCCAAGTGTGGATACCGAATTTCCTGACCTCAGAATTAACCTTCACATTTTCCAAAAAGAATGTACCATTTCACTTGATAGTTCAGGAGAATCGCTACACAAGCGTGGTTACCGGATGGAAGCTAACATGGCACCGTTAAACGAAGTTACTGCTGCAGCAATGATTATTTTAAGTGGATGGGATAAGAAAAGTACGTTTATCGATCCGATGTGTGGAAGCGGAACTTTATTGATTGAAGCAGGATTGATGGCAAGAAATATTCCACCCGGAATGTTTAAAGAACAATTTGGTTTCATGAAATGGAAAAATTATGATGCAGTGCTTTGGCAAAAAATTAAAGACGAAGCGAAAGCAAATATCAAAGAATGTGAAGCAAAAATAATTGGTGGGGATGCTGTGTTCAGAGTAATTGAAAAAGCCCGCAACAATATTACTCGTGCAGGTTTAGATGAAGATATTATTATTACCAATAAACGTTTTGAAGAACATAAACCATCGGGTGAAGGAGGAACGGTAATTATCAATCCACCTTATGGCGAACGTTTGGAACTGGAAGATATCGCAGCATTTTATAAATTAATGGGCGATACCTTGAAACAAAATTTTACAGGTTATGATGTTTGGATCATCTCCTCAAATAAAGAGGCGATGAAAAAAATTGGTTTAGCGGCATCAAAAAGATTGACAATTTGGAACGGTCCGCTCGAATGTAAATATCATAAATTTGAAATGTATCGTGGAACAAAAGATCCAAGAAAGATGGAGCAAAATTTAAACGAATAAAATATGAAAAATATAAACCTATTTATTGTTATTATATTGTTAGGATTTTGGGGATGCGGAAAAACATCTGCCACAATTGAAAACACTTCTCCAAACGGGAAAGTGAAATTATTTGTTGCCGGAAATCGCTCTACATCGCTTGATTCATGGCAAGTTGATTTGAAAGTGAAAGCTTATAGTTTTAAAGAAGATCAACTTTCGTTTGAAATTTATGCGAGTGATTTAAATGCAGAAAATGTTTTATTTAATTGGAGTGATGAAGAGCATTGCACCATTATTTTTAAACAAACAGATGATACAGAAAGAAAATTCTTACTATCTGTTTCACCAGAACATTTAGAGTTAAAAGAAAAGTAATTTATTTAATCCATTGCGTTCTTTGTGTTTTTCTTTGAGTCCTTAGTGGTTACTTTTTTTTTATCACAATGAGCACAAAGATTTTTCACTAAGATCACTAAGATTTTATCAAAATAAATAATCACAATATTCTTTCCATTGCGTTCTTTGTGTTTTTTCTTTGAGCCTTTAGTGGTTATTTTTTTAAACCACAAAGAGCACAAAGATTTTTTACTAAGATCACTAAGATTTTATCAAAATAAATAATCACAATATTCTTTCCATTGCGTTCTTTGTGTTTTTCTTTGAGTCCTTAGAGGTTACTTTTTTTTACCACAAAGAGCACAAAGATTTTTACTAAGTTCACTAAGATTTTATCAAAATAAATAATCACAATATTCTTTCCATTGCGTTCTTTGTGTTTTTCTTTGAGTCCTTAGTGGTTACTTTTTTTTTACCACAAAGAGCACAAAGATTTTTCACTAAGTTCACTAAGATTTTAACAAAATAAATAATCACAATATTCTTTCCTTTGCGTTCTTTGTATTTTTCTTTGAGCCCTTAGTGGTTATTTTTTTAAACCACGAAGAGCACTTAGATTTTTTATTAAGTTCACTAAGAATTAAAAAAATATCATGAAGAAATTATTTTTATTATGTTTTGTAATAAATATTTCGTGTGGTAATTCCACTAAACAAAAAGTAACCAAAACTACTGATACAGCAATAACACAGCAAGTTCAACCTGTTTACCCAAAAGATAATTTTAAAACCGGTGAAGTCATTCCATCGGTAAATTTGCGAGGTGATAGCTCACAAAAATTCGCATTGTATCTTCCAAAAACATATTCAGAAACATCAAAACTTCCTGTCATTATTTTTTTTGATCCACATGCTGAAGGAACTATTCCTTTAAATTTATATTACAAACTAGCCGAACAATTTCAAGTTATTCTAATAGCATCTAATACTTCAAAAAACGGTTTAGATTTTGCGTCAACAAACGGACTGGCAACAAATTTAATTAACGAAGCGCAAACAAGATTTTCAGTTGATAAAAGTAAAATTACTTTATGTGGATTTAGCGGTGGTGCAAAAGTTGCTTTGGCTTGCGGTGCAAATAACCCCGATGTTTCAAACGTAATTTATTGCGGAGCAGCTATTCAGTTTAACCCTTCGCATGCAGTTAATTTATTAGGCTTTGCAGGAAAAAAAGACATGAATTATACTGATGTGGTTTCATTTGAATGGAGTTTAAAAAATGCTCCATTCAAACATTTTTTAATTGAATGGAAAGGCAAACATGAATTCCCGACAGCAGATGTTTTTAAAGATGCTTTTACTTTTTTGAAAACAGGAGAAGTTGAAAATTACACGAATAAAAAAATCACCATCACTCAACAAAAAGTGGACGAAGAGCAAACCATCAAACAAAAATATATTGATGCATTTCAAACTCAGGATTTGAATTGGTGGAAAGCAGAAATCAAATCTCTGAATGCAAAAAAGAAAAATGATCTGATGTTTGAACGTTTACTGGGATTTATTTCGCTAGCATGTTATTCCATTTCAAATAATAGTTTGGAACAAAATAATTTAGTGGTTGCCGAAAAAATATTAATCATATATAAACTTGCCGACCCAACAAATGAAGCTTGTGCAGCGTTTACTTTAGAGTTGGAGAAAAGAAAAAGTAGGAAGTGATTAATATTTTTAGATTTGATAAAAGATTTCTTATGGCTTTTTTAATAGAAAAAAAATAATGCCTTATTTTAACGATGATGGAACTGAAGTTAATCCTGACTTATTTCCTAAACCACAACTTTGTTTGAGTTGTAAAAAAAATGATAATACTGACGAAGAGATTCTTTGCAATTTAAATCGACTCGATCAGCAATTCGATTCAGAATTCAAATGTTTTGCATATGAAAATATGTACTAAAGCAACATATTGAACGCTCATGTTTTCCAAAAACCTTTTTTGATTAGCCCTTATTTTCAAAAAATGTTTCATGAAAATTAATTTGTCAAATTTAAAATAATGTAATAACATTGTAATTACAATTTACACAAAATGGACTTATCAATAATACAAATTGGAAATTCAAAAGGAATTAGATTAACTAAAACTATTATCGAAAAATATAATCTTGTAGACACCGTGGAATTGTTTCTTGAGAAAGATTTTATTATTTTAAAACCTAAAACTTTACCTCGAAAAAACTGGGAAAAATCATTTAAGAAAATGCACGATAATGGTGATGACAAATTATTGATAGTAGATTTTTTTGAAGATGAAAACACAGAAGAATGGAGCTAAATCAATATCAAATTGTGTTGGTTAATCTCGACCCAACAATTGGAAGTGAAATGAAAAAGACACGACCTTGTGTTATTATTTCCCCAAACGAAATGAATAAATATTTAGCTACAATTGTTATTGCACCAATTACCAGCAATTCAAAAACATACCCGACCCGTTTAAAAATTTCACACAATAAAACTCATGGTTGGGTTGTTCTTGATCAAATCAGAACAATTGACAGAAAAAGAATTGTTAAAATTTTAGATTCACTTTCAGAAAAAGAAATCACAAATTTAAAAGCAATTATTAAAGAAATTTTTGTCGATTAAAAAGTTTCAAAACTTAATGTTTTATTGATATAATTAATTTTTAACTGAACTAATATAATTTCAAATCAAATCGTCCTGAATTAACTTTTACAACATCATTATTATTTGGATTATTTGTGTTTGAATCGAAACCAATACAGGTAGAATATTTTGCTGCAGTAAATGAAAATCTTCCCGAGACAATCCCTTTAATCGTATCTAAATTTGTTATCTCTAAAAATCCTTGATGTAGTTTATCTGTTAAATAATATAAGCAGCCGTTTCCTAAATTAACACCACCAGTATTTGTATCTTGAAAAGGAGAGTTTAATTGAAAAGAATAATATGCGTTACCATTTATAAAAGGATCTCGAACTTCAAGTCCTATACTCATATCATCAAATGAATTTTGATTTACACCATTTATTGATAGCATTTTGGTTTTCCTAAGAGTGTCAAGAATCAAGTATGCGTAGCCTCCGTTATAGGTTAAAGTTCTCCCATTATAAATGCATGCAAAAGTTCCTGCTCCGGTTTTGGTTTCAGGTGGCAGCAATTGAACATCATGTTTTGAACATGAAGTCAGATTGACAACAATTACAACCGTTAATAGATAAAACGATAATTTCTGTTTCATGAGAAATTGTATTTTGTAAATCGAAGTTAATTTAAAATCAATTTATCTTCATTCATTCTTTTCAAGAATAAAAATTACTAAATCATGTTCCGTAGGGACAATATCTTGGTAAAAATAAAATACCTGATTGATGCTCGCCCTGTAGGGTCGAAACCCTTTTTTAAAAACTACTCTTCTTCCACTTTCCTCATTTTCTTCAATTCGGAATTTCGTTTTTTTGAATGTAAGCGTTCTTCAACAGAAGATCTTGATGGTTTTGTTGCAGTGCGTTTTTTTCTAACAACAAAACATTTATTCAAAGCTGCATACATTTTTTTGATGGCAATTTCTTTGTTCTCTAATTGCGAACGTTCGGTTTGAGAAACAATTTGCAATACATCATCTTTTGTAAGTTTTGTTGCCAGCTTTTCTAAGAGAGTTGATTTTTCTTTTTCGCTTAATAATTGAGAACTATTGATATGAAACTCAATTAACACTTTTGAAGAAACCTTGTTTACATTTTGTCCGCCTTTACCACCACTACGACTGGTTTTAAAAACAAATTCAGAATTTAAAAATGGTGGTTTAAAATGCATGCTCAAATATAAAAAAAAGCCCATGGTTTATGTCATGAGCTTTTTGAAGTTCTTTAAACTTTTCGTGCTTTGTCATTTACTTTGTGTTCTTGGTGGTTATGGTTTTAACCGCAAAGGACGCTAAGGTTTCGCAAAGGGCGCAAAGAAACATATTGTAAAAGATTAATGATTGTGTTCTTTGTGCTATACTTTGTGGTCTTTGTGGTTACATTTTTAACAGCAAAGAGCGCTATGGTTTCGCAAAGGGCGCAAAGAAACATATTGTAAAAGTTTAATGTTTGTGAGCTTTGTGCTATACTTTGTGTTCTTCGTGGTTATTTTTTAACCGCAAAGAACGCTATGGTTTCTCAAAAGGCGCAAAGAAACCTATTGTAAAAGATTAATGATTGTGTGCTTTGTGCTATACTTTGTGTTCTTTGTGGTTACATTTTTAACAGCAAAGAGAAATTGAAATTATTTTTTGGGAATCAAATTAACATCAACTGTTACTTCAACTGTTTCTGAAATTTTTGCGCCTACTAAACTTGGGATAATAATTTTATGATCGCCACAGGCAACAGTAAAAACAGATTTCACATTGATCTCACCATTTTTAACTGTTATCGTTCCGGGAATTGTTCTTGTTTGTGGAACGCCATGAAGAGAAAAATTACCTGTTACGGTTACAGCATACACACCCTCTTTTGATAAGTCGATATCCTCATTAATTTTTCCCTGAAAAGTTGCCAATGGAAATTTTTCGCTTTCAACATACTTCTCATTGTAATGCTCTTCCATTAATTTACTCTGAAATTTGAAAGCCATATTTTCGGCAATGAAAGCAATTTTCTTATCCTTAATTTGAAGTAAAACTTTTGGTGATGAATTTCTTGCATCAATATCTTCCATTTTAGTTTTCGAAAAGAAACTTACACTTCCTGTACTAAAAGTAAACATCTGTGCATTTGCAATATTTGCTATGGCTATAAATGCTATCGCTAAACTTATGATATTTTTTTTCATGCTATTTTTTTTAGTTAATTATTTTTTAGAAGTGCTTTTTTCAAATGAAAAAGTACGAGATAAATTAAATCCTAAACGCAAAGTATTTAGGGCAATCATATTTGTGTTTTCAGAGATAAATTGTTGCTCAATTAAACCTTGAGCATTTGTTAAATGTACCTGAAAAACGTGACCACCGGTTTCAATATCAAAACCCACAGCAAATTCATCGTAAGCTAATTTACCTGTTGCATCAATTGCTTGATTTCTCAAATTAAATCTTGGAATATATTCAAAATTAAAGCGCGTGCTTCTGGTAATTTTTATTGAAGCTCCAATGCCTAAAGCATAAATATCGTTCTTATCTGTTGTTTGAGGAACAATATTATGATGAACAATTGTTGGAACCAATACAAATGAAACCCATTCATTAAACTTACGTGTAAAGATCAATTGGTTTACAAAAGTAAATCGTGAGGTTAAAAAATTCTGACGATTAGGATCAGCCCATGTTTGTGTATTAATTCCCATATCACCATAATAAACTATGCTTAAAGGAAATGAGCCTTTGCCTTTACTTTTTTGTTCAAACAGTTTTGCTTTTAGTGATAGATCATACATTGCTAAATTAGAACGACCTGCACCAACCATTATTCTATCGGTAATACCATAATCGAAACTTAAACGCATTTGTGCAGCATCAAGACCAAACATATTATATAAACCATAAACAGTACTGCTATTAATTTCAGCAGCACCAAACCTGTGAAGGATACGAAAGTCAAGGTGTTTGGCTTTCATTGTTTCGTTGGTCTGCAAATTAATTACCCGAGTAGATTTAAAAGTTGCGTAGGTTATTGTTGGTTTAGATGGAGCTTCTTTTTCCATCATGTTCAATAAATCATCTTGCGCAAACGAAGAGAATGATATTCCTAAAATTATAAAAAGTATAGCTATTTTTTTCATGATTAATTATTTTTATGTCCTTGAGCAATCCAATTTTTAATTGTTGTAATTTGAATAGCACTTATTTGCGTTCCGCCTTTAGGCATTTTATAAGAACCACCGTTACAAGACCAGTCAACCGAACATAATAAATTATTTGTTGCAATATTTAAGTAGGTGTTTACTTCTGTCCAAGTTCCAAAATTAAACGTTGTTGGACCTCCAACATGGCAACCTGAACCCGCACAATTTGCGCTAAAAACAGGCAAAACATTTTTTGAATAAAGCACATTGGTTTGATCAACGGCAGCTACAAATGAGTTTGGATAAAGTTCTTGCTCCTTATCGTAATAACAAGCGTTTAACAAAAAAATTGGTGCAGCAATTAATAACAGTTTAAGTAATACTTTCATTTTTGACTTTGCTATTTTATTTAAATTAAAAAAATTATTTAAAGGTAATATGTGGTTGATTTCTTCCATCAAAATTATTTCCATGGCAACTGTTGCATGATGCATTATTGAATACAACAGCTTGCGTCATGCTAGTATCTCCATTTGATGAAATCATTTTTGGGTAAAGGCCTGTTTTAAAATCAATAACTTTTGAAGTATAAAAATTCCCTTCTCTATCAATGGGTAAAGTATAAATAAGGGTATGCGGTGTATCCACAGCATCCCAAAATTCTACTCTCCCTGAAGTGGCAATGGTTCCATTTTTATTATATGCTGTTCCTGCAATATACCACCATAAACCTGTTGATGACGCACCACTGGCACCATCATGATGGCAAGACATACAATCCTTTCCTGCATTATGACTTTTTTCAGATGAAGTACTTTCTCTTCCGCTTTGAGTGATTGAATCATAATGATTACAAGAGATGAAAATAATTACAGAAAAAAAGAGAAGTGTTTTATATTTTTTAAAATAGGTCATTTTGATAAATATTAATTAAGTATCCGGCTTTTGATTTTTTTATTGATCATCAACTTATGTAGGTATTCAATTTCGTGACATAAATCACAATAAACCCTTATTACAACTAGATGTACAATAACATTTCAAATAAACTCAATTATGAATTGAATATTGTTATTAAACTCATAATTAACTTAAATTTAATTATGCGATAGTAAAAAAAAAAGTTCGTTTTTCAGAAATGTTCTTTATCATGTTTTCAATTCCTGATAGAACAAAATATAATAATCAAACATTCCAGGTTTTTGCTAATTATTTGGCGCTCCTGTATCAATCCACATTTGAACCATTCTTATTTTACAATCACTCAATTTGCTTCCTCCTTCAGGCATTGGTCGACAACCAACAGAATGATTAATTACACAATTCAACTTACTATTATCGACTGATGCTTTTAACTGAGTATAATTAGTAAGTTGAGTAACAGCCGAACTCGCATGGCATCCTAAACAATTCTTTTGAATGAATGGCAAAATATGAGTAGCATATTTAACATTTACTGTATCACAATTATTGCAAATAGTATTTGGTGCACCTTGACTAATCCATTTTTGAATCATAGAAAGTGAAACTATATCCAGCGTTGTTAAAGATTGAAAAGCAGGAGTACTTACTCTCATTTCGGAGTTACCAAATCGAGCATATTTCATCAGATCTCCGCTTAATGCTTTACTGCGTATGCTATTATAATCGGTAAGACTTAAATGTTCTTTATGGTAAATGGCATCGTGGCAACCAGGTTTTGCACAGGTAGAAATCACCAATGGAAGAATATCAGAACTAAAACATACTTCACCATTATAAGGAGGGAAAGGATTTACTTCTTCAGTAGGATTATGTTTACATCGATCGAAAAATATCAAAACAAAACTAGCCAACAGCAAAAAACCAATTCGAATTTTCATCAAAACCTCTCTTTAATTATTCAATGCCCCCGCATCTATCCAAATTTTTACCATACGAATTTTACATGCACTTAGTTTTGCACCACCTTGTGGCATTGGAAGACAACCTGTAGTTTGATTTATTGCACAATAAAATTTACCATTACTAATCGTAGTATTAACTTGAGTATAATTTGTTAGTAAAGTGCCACTAGTTGAGGTATGACATCCTGCACAATATGATTGAATTAAAGGTTTAATATGAGTGCTGTATTTCACATTAACTGTATCACAATTGTTGCAAATTGAATTTATGGCACCTTGATTAATCCATTTTGCAATTTTACTTAATGAAGCAGTATCTAAAATCACAAGACTCTGCGTAGAATTTTTCATTTTTGATGAGCCATGTATTGCATAATAATATATGGCACTTTGTGATGGATTTCCAACTACAACTCCTTGCCTTATATTGGTATAATTAGTAAAATTATATCCATCTTTTTTGGTGATTGCATCATGGCAACCAGGTTTTGCACAAGTAGAAATAATTAGGGGAAGTATATCTGAACTAAAACAAATAGTATCTCTTGGTGGTGTAACCGAACCATTTCCATTGTTCCCTAAAAGGTTAATGGGAGTAACTTCTTCAGTTGGGTTGTGTTTACAACGCTCCAATATAATAATAAAAAATATTGCCAGAAGAAGTATTGAAAGTTTGCTTTTCATGTTAATTAAATTTCTTCAAATATATCAGACTAAACTTAAAAAAAAAGTGCTATGTGTTACATAATCAAATCAAAACTCAGAGGCTTTCATAAAATCAAGCAGCTCTTTATTACCCGAAGAACGAATATCGGCTTTTGCTCCTTCCCACCATTTTGTTCCTTTATAAATAAAAATAATATAATCACCCATCTCAAACAAGCTCTTCATATCATGAGTATTGATGATGGTTGTGATATCGTACTCGAGTGTAATTTCTTTGATAAGATGATCAATTAACCTTGATGTAATCGGATCTAAACCTGAATTAGGTTCATCACAAAAAAGATATTTTGGATTGAGCGCAATGGCTCTTGCAATACCTACTCGTTTTTTCATTCCACCACTAATTGATGAAGGAAAAAGTTTGTTTACATTTATTAAATCTACTCGGTTCAAACAAAAATTTACACGTTCAATAATTTCATCCGGGCTCATTTTGGTAAACATACGAAGCGGAAATGCAACATTATCTTCAACGTTTAGCGAATCAAACAAAGCGGTACCTTGAAACAACATACCAATTTCTTTTCTGATATCTTTTTTCTGATCGTAATCCAAACTCACAAAATCTTTGGTATCATATTCTATTCCACCTTTGTCAACGCCAATTAACCCAACCATACATTTCATGAGTACACTTTTCCCACTGCCACTTGCACCGATCACAAAATTGCATTTCCCTTTTAAAAAGTGAGCAGAGATATCCTCTAAAACAACTTTCTCCCCAAATGATTTATAAATATTTTTTACTTCTATCATCGTTGTAAAAACATTTGTGAAATGATATAATCAAATAAAATAATTCCCATGCAACTATACACAACAGCTTTTGTGCTCGACTGGCCAACTTCAAGTGCACCACCTTCTGTTTTGTAACCATGATAAGAAGAAACACTGGTAATAATAAAAGCATAAGTCACAGATTTTATCATAGAGAAAAAAACTGAGAAAGGAATAAAATCAGCTCGCATACCTTTTACAAAATAATCAAGACTGATAATACCCGACATTGCTCCTGATATTGCTCCGCCAATAAGAGATAAGGTCATTGCATAAGTAACTAAAAGTGGGATGGTAAAAACTCCGGCAACAATTTTTGGCAATACTAAATAGTTTGCCGAATTCACTCCCATAATTTCTAAAGCATCAACTTGCTCGGTAACTTTCATTGTTCCAATTTCTGAAGCGATGCTTGACCCAACTTTGCCAGCTAAAACTAAACAAGTAATGGTTGGCGAAAATTCTAAAATATTAGAATCACGAACAATCCTTCCAATAATATAATCGGGAACAAGTCCGGAAACCAGCTGGTAACCGATCTGGATAGTTGAAACAGCTCCTGTAAAAATTGATATCAATGAAACAATTCCTAGCGACCCCACTCCAATCGAATTCATTTCGTGTAAAGTTTGTCTCCAAAAAACATTGAATCGTTCTGTTTTCGAAAACAGTCTGATCAGAAACAAAACATAATGACCTAATTCTTCAAAAAATTTCATTGGTTGTAAAAATTCTTTTAATAAAAACCGCGTAAATATATAAATTGTTCGATGTAATTTTGGCTTTTGATTTTTAAAATGAATGGAAAAGAACAATAAAACTGTTATTGTAAGCGGGTGTACAAAAGGAATTGGCCGTGCTATTTGCGAACATTTTGCCTCCGCAGGATTTAATGTTTCAGGTTTCGCAAGAAGAAAAAAAGATATTGAAGAAATGAATAGTTCATTTTGTGAACGATACAGCCAACAGCAATTTTTATTTTTATCTGCTGATGCTTCTAATAAAGAAGATATCATTGAATTTGCATCACAGGTAAAAAACAAATTTAAAACCATCGAGATTTTAGTAAACAATGCAGGTGTTTTTTTACCGGGAAATATTTTAGAAGAAGAGCCAGGAATCATTGAAAAACTTATCGGAACAAACCTCTATAGCGCTTATCATTTAACACGCGAAATTGTGCCTTTGATGATCAATCAAAAATCCGGTTCGGTATTTAAC
>Ga0194037_1001600_pt1 | contig 16109 bp, 15 predicted proteins | sample JunL306m_MetaG_FD_148653 | JGI IMG/M metagenome (GOLD analysis project Ga0194037, IMG submission 148653) | Anoxic zone freshwater microbial communities from boreal shield lake in IISD Experimental Lakes Area, Ontario, Canada - Jun2016-L304-6m | ecosystem: Environmental > Aquatic > Freshwater >...
GGCTTCGACGGATGCGTACTGAGCGGGACGCGACAATTCTTCCCGTGGCGCAATCGGCGTTTCCGCACTCCCCGACTCCGGCGCAACCGCGATGGAGACCACCGGTTTTGACGACACCACTTCCGGATCATGAAGTGTCGCAAGCGGTGTCGGCGTCACTACCGGTCGCGGCGCCTCAGCTCCGTGCGGGCGAGGCTTGACTTCAACGGTTTCGATCGGTTTTGACAACACTACTTCCGGCTCACGGAGGGTCGCAAGGGGTGCCGGAGTCACTACCGGTCGCGGCGCCTCAACTCCGTGCGGGCGAGGTTTGACTTCAACGGTTTCGACGGGTGCGCCCTGAGCGGGACGAGAGAGTTCTTCCCGCGACGCTGCCGGCGTTTCCTCGCTCCCTGCCTCGGGCGCAACCGCGATTGACGCCACCCTCTTCGGCGACACTACTTCCGGCCCACGGCCTATCACGATCGGTATCGACGTCACTATCGATCCCGGCGAGTTAACTTCTTGCGGATGAGGCATGAGGTCAACGGTCGCGGCGGGTGCGCCCTGAGCAGACATCGACATCTCTTGCCGTGGCGCAATCGGCGTTTCCGCACTCCCTGCCTTCGACGTAACCGCGACAGGCGCCACGCTCTGCCGCGACACTACTACCGGCTTGCTGTCTGACTCGATTGGTGTCGACAATACTGTCCGCGACGGCGTTGACGAAACTGCTTGCGAACGGGACTTGATCACCGCTGAACCGGAGGCTGCGCCTTGAACAGAACGTGTGACCTTTTGCCGGGATATCTCCCCGGAGCGATTCATCCGCTGGACCGCAACCTCATCCCTGCTCTTCTCATTCCGGAGTGCGGACAGGATCAGCTCCGTACCCTCCGATCTGTTGGCTGCCGGCGCTTCAGATGTCCCGACCTCCGCGACTACGGTGGGCGCCACAAGCTCAGACGACGATACCATTGGATTACTGCCTACCGCGGGCGTTTCTGCCGTTACTGATTCCTTTGCCACTACGACCGGCGCCGTCGGCTCGGCGGATACCTTTGAGATACGGGCACGTTCTTTTGACATCGCCTTTGACTCAGACTTAACTGACTGTTTAGATTGAATAGTTTTTTCATCGGCAGGCGCCTTCCCTGCATTCGCTTGAGAGGAAGCAGTCGCTCCCGCATCAGCTTTTTTCACCTTTCCGGCACCTGTTCCGTGCGCCGGAACCGCCGCCGAAATAACCGCCGCAATCACCGGTTCCGGATACTCCGATAGTGCCTCGATACTATTAATGTTTTCAGTCACCATCGCCGGATTCGACTCATCGGGCGTGTTGGCGGTATTCATCGCCGGATTCGGCTCATCGGGCGTGTTGCCGGTATTCATCTCCGGATTCAGCTCATCGGGCGTGTTGCCGGTATTATGTAATGTCGCGGCGGCAAATCGCTCGCCCCCTTCCGACGTCCGGCGCTCCGGTTCCGGCCGCGTGGATTGCCATGCTCCGGGAGTCTGTCTCTCTCGCAACAGCAGTGCAAAGAGTGAACTATCCGCTGAGGGACGAAGAGGGAACGAACGGGACGGAGTGACATTTGCCTTCCCCACCTCCCTTCCAATCTCCTGGATCTGCATCTCAACCAGTCCGGTTACCATCGGCTCACCTCGTGTCCCATCCTCGGTAGTTTCCTCATGCGGCATTTACTTGTCTTGGCGTCACAGCGTGTCATCAACTTCCATGAAACTTGCCGCGTAGTGCAATCTCTTCCAGAAAGAGTCGTTCCTTCACCGCAAGTTCTCGTCGATGCTCCCGCGCCATTTTTTCCTTGAGAATCTCCAATGCTTTTTTATCTTTTGCAGCCTCGATCAGAATTTCTCGCTTTTCAGCCATGTTACATTTCAGATTCTCCGTTTCCATGCGTTGTAATCTGATATCCAGGCTTTTCCTTTGAAAAAAGTCGGCATACATCTGTAGCTCAACGGCCGAAATTCCTTCGCGCTGTAGACGCTGAACTTCCTCGTCAAGCCGGTTTACCGATCTGATCTCCTCTTCCAACCGGTTACATGCAGACTCATATTCCTCTCTGGCGACGGCAAACTCTCGAATACATTGCTTTTCTACTTCCTTTCGGAAATTCAGAACCTGCTCAAGCTTGAACTCCTTTTGGGCCATGTATCTTCCTTGATAGTATCAGCGGATACTCAGGCGGAACCGAGTATCTCCTGCAATCCGGTGAGTGCGTCATTCACACTGCATCCGTGGCGGACATCCTGTTTGATATATGCATTCATCCCGTCCATAAGTGCTATGGCCCGATCTATCTTGAGATTGCTCCCATCCTTGTAAGCGCCGATATTGATGAGGTCCTCTGACTGCCGATAGGTAGCGAGGAGTTCCTTGAATTGCCCCGCCAACTTCTGATGAGAGGCGTCGGTCACGTTGGTCATGACCCTGCTGGCGCTGGCCAGAACATCGATAGGAGGATAGATGTTCCGTGCAGCCAGATCGCGGGACAGCACTATATGTCCATCAAGAATACTCCGCATGGCGTCCGAGATAGGCTCATTAAAGTCATCACCTTCCACCAGCACGGTGTAGAGGCCGGTGATGCTCCCATGAAGAAAGTTGCCGCTTCGTTCCAGCAATTTCGGGAGAGCGGCAAATACGGATGGCGTGTACCCCTTGGTAGTAGGCGGCTCACCGATTGCTAACCCCACTTCTCGCATGGCCATGGCAAACCGGGTGGCCGAATCCATCATAAGGAGCACTTTTTTTCCTTTGGACTGAAAGTACTCGGCGATTGTCGTGGCAATATAGGCCCCACGCATCCGAATAAGCGGTGGCTGGTCCGAGGTAGCGACAACCAGCACCGACCTGCTGAGCCCCTCTCTCTGAAGATCTTTCTCGATGAATTCCCTAAGCTCCCGACCCCGTTCACCGATAAGGGCAATGACATTGACATCAGCCTCGGTATACCGGGCAATCATCCCGAGCAGTGTTGATTTACCGACACCGGACCCCGCCATGATGCCGACCCTCTGCCCCTCACCGCAGGTCAGGAGGCCGTTGATAACCCGTATCCCAAGATCGAGGGGACGATCAATATTTTTACGTTTCATCGGGTTCACGGGAGTGGCGTAAATCGGAAATTCATCCGTGATGTCAATGGCGCCGCCATCATCCAAGGGAACGCCAAGTCCGTCTATCACCCGTCCGAGCAGCGCGGGTCCAACTCCGAGTGTAGCGTTTTGCCGAAGGACAGTGATGAGGCTGCCGAGTCCGATCCCCCGCAACTCTCCCAACGGCATGATCAAGGTTTTGTTTTCACGAAATCCGACTACTTCCGCGAGAATTGGAGAACCATTCTGAGGACGGATCCTGCAGAGAGATCCGACGGACGCATTGGGACAGTATCCCTCAATCACCAGTCCCACAACCTGGGTTACCTTTCCGTGGAGCCGTACCGGATTGGTCTTTTCTACCACGGAAAGATAGCGTTCAAGATTGATCTTAGGGGTTTGCATGGTTTGCGCCTGCTACTCTGTTCCTTGTGAAAGGTCTGTTTCTACCTGCTCATCTTCGGCTTCACCCGAGAGGGAAACCCGCTCCTCCATCAACTGATTGAATAATTCCGACAACTGGGCCTCTATCTGGCCGTCTACCTGTCCCGAAGCTGTCTCGACAAGGCATCCCCCAAGCGTAACATTCTCGTCCGGTTTGACGTCAATACGCTTCATGTCGGCAATACCGGTATGAGCAAGGTACCCGTTCTCGACGATTATTCGATAATCCTCCGGGTTAAAGCTGAGAATGAATCCTTCATGATCCGTCAGGTGGCCGACAACGTCAGCAACGTTTTTTGCCAGAATGGAGCGATCAAGAGTGATCTCCTGTCTGATAATTCGCTCAGCCAGCTTAATGGCAAGGCGTAACAGGTCATCCTCGCTCTCCTTGAAAAGCAGATCCCGGAGACCGTTTATCTCCGCGACCGCGGCGCCGAAAGCTCGGCTGACGATGGCTAAATCCATTTCAAACTGTCGACGGCTTTCAGCAAAACCACTGTCGTACGCCTCGTCAATTCGCAGTTGCGCCTCTTCTTCACTAATCATCCCGGCAAGGAGCGCCTCGACATCAATGACCGGCTGAGGCGGTGGGGCTTCGACGACTACCGGCTTGGGCATGAACTCAGCAAACAGAGGTTGAAATGTCTCATCTTCGGAGATGAACGCCTGCCGTTCAACTCCTTCAAATTCCTCCAGGAAAAAGTCACTCCCATGCCCTGTCTCGGATGATGACTTGATAATCCTAGACGAGGACATCTTCGCCCCCGCGACCCGCGATAACGATCTTCCCCTCTTCTTCCAGGCGACTCGCCACCTTCACCACTTCGGATTGAGCTTTCTCGACATCCGAAAGCCGTACCGGCCCCATCACCTCCAAATCTTCCTTGATCATTTGGGCGGCGCGACTGGAAATATTGCGGAAAATCTTTTCCTTCAAGTCATCACTGCAGGTCTTGATGGCCAGTGTCAGAGTACCGCTGTTCACCTCACGCATAATGGTCTGAATGCCGCGGTCATCAAGATTGAAGACATCGTCAAACGTAAACAGATGTTTACGGATCACGTCCGCCAATGGCGGATTGATCTCATCCAGCCGATCCAGAATCTGTTTTTCGCGACTTCTGTCGAGATGGCCGAAGACTTCAACCACCTTTTCCAGTCCGCCGACCTTGTAACGCTGCAATCCCCCAAGCGAGGTAAGCTCTTTCCTGACCACTTCCTCGATCTCGGTCAGAATATCAGGCGACACCTGGTCAACATCCGCAATCCTGAGAACCACTTCCGCCTGCATATCATAGGGGAGGAGTCCAATAACATCGCCGGACTGTTTAGGTCGCAATTTTGCGAGGATGACCGCTACGGTCTGGGGATGCTCCTGAGAGAGAAAGTTGGCCACGGTCCTCGAATCCATATTACCGAGAATATTGGCCAGATCCGCCCGTGTAGTAGTATAAATATCCTGCAGAAGCGTCTCGGCCTTTTCCGGCCCCAGAGCCTGTAACAGCACTTTCCGGACAAAATCTTCACCTTGCGAAAAAAATCCGGTCTCGGGATTCGTCAAATGATTGAATTCCCGGACTACTTCATCAATTGTCTCCCTGGAGACATAACCGAGACTGGTCATACTCTGGCTGATTCTTTTTATCTCGTCGTCTTCCAGGTGTTCATAGATCAGTCCGGCAGCCTCGGGACCGAGAAATAAGAGAAGAATTGCCGCTTTATCCGCTCCGTTCACATTAACCTCCGCACGATTTGGTGGAGTATGCTTGCGCCATGTACAACAACAAGCGAAATCGCCATTGTTTTATTTAATCCGGTTCCCTGAGCCAGGTCTGTAAAATCTGGGCGGCCTGATACGGTTCCTGGCGCACCGTTTCAATCAGTTCCATTTGACTGACGTTCTTCATCGCCAAGCGAGTCAGTTGAGCTTCAGCCGGTCCTGGGAGTTGTCCCTGCTGTTCGATATCATGAGGAAGAGGCTCTATCGAATGTATTTCAGACGCTTCCGGTTGCGGCGCCAGCAATTTGAGCAGAGGCCGCACAACCAGCAACAGTAGAGCGAGAAAACCGAGGCCCAGGAGCCCGTTTCTCATGAGATCCACATATAATGGCTGTTCCCACCACCGTACCGGCTCAAGGGGACCTTCATCAACGGAATCCTGAAACTGCACATTCACAACGGTTACCTGGTCTCCCCGATCCCCGCTGAACCCGACAGCGCCTTTGACCAGAGCTTCAATTTTCTGTAATTCATCAGCGCTTCTGGCGACATATTTCAGCTTTACGGACTGTCCTTTTTTCGCCGGCGCACCCGGTTCGTATTTCCCGTCCACCATGATTGCCACCGATATTTTTGCCAGTGCGCCAATCGGCTCAACAATTTTGGAGGATGAATGATTCACTTCATAGTTCAAGGTTTCATCATTCTTGCTACCGGCAACCGGCGGAATAACCGGCGGTAGAGGAGCAGGAGTAGTAGCCGTCCCCTTGACGACATTGCTCTGCACCCCCGGAATTCCGGTTGCCGGCACCGCCGGTGTAGAGTCCTTCTGTTCACTCCTTTGTTGACTGCGAACCACCGCTGAATTAGGATCGTAACGCTCTTCCGTTCTTTCCACCTGTTTGAAGTCGAGGAGCGCCGTCACTCTGGCCACGGATTTTCCGGAGCCGACAGCCTTGTCGAGCAAGGTCTGGAGACGCTCCTCGACATTTTTTTCATAGCTCTTCTGGGTTTCAATCATGGTGGATGTCAGCTTCCCGGCGGCATCGGATGGCCCGGTGCGACTCAGCACCTTGCCTCGACTGTCAAGCACCGTAACCTGATCCATATTCATCCCTTCCACAGACGACGCCACCAGATGAGTTATCCCCTCCACGGAACTCTCTTTTAAGGAACGACCCGACTTTATCTGCAATACTACCGATGCTGTCGGCGGTTTTTCATTCTCTTTAAACAGCGATTTTTCGGGTATGACCAGATGAACCCGTGCCTTCTCCACCTCGGCAAGCTGCATGATGGTCCGCGCCAACTCTCCCTGAATGGCCCGCTGGTAATTGAGTTTCTGCACGAATTCCGTCATACCGAAATTTTTGCGATCAAATATTTCAAACCCGACACCTCCCCCTTGGGGCAGCCCTTCAGAGGCCAGGGAAAGGCGCAGATCATAGACCTTGTCCGCGGGAACAAGAATAGCCTTGCCGTCGGAAGCCAAGCGGTACGGCACCTTTTGTTCTTTAAGTTTTTTTACAATTTCACCGGCGTCATCGGGGCCAAGATTGGCAAAAAGCGGTTTATAATCGACCCTGTTTGACAACGTTATCAAAATGCCGAAGCCGACAAAAGAAAGGAGTACAACCCCCGCGACCGTCCAACGACGCAGAGGCGAAAGAGCCATAAATGGTCCGGAAACGCGCTTTACCAGTTCATTCATTTCTCAAATCCTTGTCTCTCAAGTACATAATCCCTGAACCCGATAACCGTCAGACCTGCATCCGCATGATTTCCTGATATGACTCAAGCGCCTTGTTCCGCACTTGGGTGAGAAACTGGAAGGAAATTCCTGATTTTTCCACCGCCAACATAACTTCATGCATATTCTTGGCTTCACCGGTCGCCAGTTTCTGAATATCGCTATCGGCTTTTACCTGCAATTCATTGACTTTATTAACCAATTCTCCGACAAATTTGCCGCTGTCCGCGACTGGGCCAAGCGGCTTTGCCGTCTTTGTTTTATCAACGGGAAAAGCCTGACTGATACCATAACCGCTTTGAATTCCTTTGATGACCATCCGCTGACTCCGCTAAAATTGGTCGCGACGCTCTTCTCGGTCCGCGCTATCGACCCAGCTCCAGGGTTTTCATTGCCATGCTCTTTGCCGCCTGAGCCGCGGTCACATTTGCCTCATACGTCCGGGTGGCAATTATCATGTCCGCCATCTCTTCGATAACATTAACATTAGGCATGGCGACATAGCCCTGGGGATCGGCGTCCGGATGCGATGGGTCATACTGAATCCGGGGGGGTGTGGTATCTTCAATAATCGAAGTTACATCAACCTTGTTCAGAGCACGACCGGCTTTGTTCAGCTCCACGGCAAAAGGATCGGTCATCGGGGTCGCCGCGAAAACGGCGTCTTTTCTCTTGTAGGGGCCGCCGGCCGCGGTCCTGGTTGAATTTGCATTGGCAAGATTGCCGGATATAAGATTGATTCGTGTTCGTTCAGCGGTCAGAGCTGAAGAACTGACTGTCATGGCGGTAAAGAAGTCCATCAGTTCCCTCCTTTGATGGCGGTCTTGAGCCCCTCGAATTTTTTTGTCAAAAGCTGGATACTGGCGCTAAACATGATCTGATTCTTGACCATCTTGCTCATCTCGTTTTCCAGTTCGACACCATTATGATCAAGTGTGGGAATGGAGCTCTTTTCCTCGACTATTGATCCTCTGACCTGCTCCAGGCTTGTGAGTGAACTCTTGAGGGGAATATGACGCGAATTCGTCGGCGAGAGAGAGGTCGTCTGTCCCTTGGCGTCAATCGCAACCCGCAGTTCTTTCTCAAAGGAAAGAGCCGTCGGCATATAACCAGGGGTTTCCGCGTTGGCAAGGTTTGAGGAAATACGATTATGATTCTCTGCCCGCAAATCGAGGCTTTTCCCCAACAGATTGATCGTTGTACTGAAAATACCGTCGATTGACATCACTTTCCCCTCCCATGATGGAAGTTAGCAATATTCATGCCGAAAAAAAATATTCTTATTTCCCGGATAATTGAACAACAGGCACAACGGATCGCGATATTTTTGACCAACCCTGAATAAAGGAATATCGAGGGATGCGAGGCGGTTTCGGGAGGATGCGGAGTCTATCCGGTTAAATTCACGGAGAATTTTCAGAAAAAACGGGGCGAGCGGCAGACGGGAACACAATCAAAAGGGTGAGGAAAAGATGTCGCTTTTTTGACGCGTGTCAGGAGGCCGGAAGATGTTTCAGTACTTTTGCTGAAAGTTCATCAGAAGAGCATGGTTTAAGAAGAATTTCCTTGACGCCAAATTTTAACGCCTTTAGAACACTTACCCTGGTCCATTGTCGGGCGCACATTATGATGGGGGCCGGTATAGTGGGAAAAAGATTGGCAATTTTGATGCAGAGGGCCAATTCCTGCTCATCGGCGTTCGCTACTCCCAAGAGCACCGCCTTGACGTCCTGCATGGTAACCAGCCGCTTGAGGTCCGCATCATATGCCGCCGTGACCGGCTTAACGCCTTTGGCCGCAAGAATTTCCGAAAACTGCCTGCGATCAGTGCTGTTGTCATCCAGGATCAAAACCGCGGGCCCGTCGATCTGATCCATATCATATTCATCGGCCCGTTTCTGTTCTTTCTCCTCTGACTTCCCTTTTCGCTCCTGAAGATTAAACTGTACCGCCAATAAGATTGGCACCAGCAGCTCAAATCGCTCCAAATCAAATCCCGGCATAACCATTTTCGGCTTGACCAGAAAATAGTCTCCATCGGGAATGGATGCATCAGTCTCCGCCGTGCCTGCGTTTTGTTCCAGTGGAAGGTACTTCTGAGGGACAAGTTGCTTCAAATGTACCTTCCGGGGAAGGAACGGTTGAAACACCGTATTGAATGAGCCCGTGATCTGATTGGCGATCTCTGAAAAGGCGTCAATATCATCCGGTTCAAATATTGCCAGCCTCTGCTTTTCCGCGACACGCGATGGTGGTATTCCCAGGAGGGTACTGCTCAAGACGATGGCATCCCTCATGTCTACCACCAAATAGAACTTACCCTGATACTCCTCCCTGGCTTCGATGCCTACGATGTAAGTAGCGCCGGTTACCGCCGAAAAATAGTCGTCCTTGGTGATCTGCCCCGCGATGGTGCCATCCATGTAGAGGTCGACCCCAAGCAGTTGGCCGCATTCATTTGCCGCCTGCACCAGTGCAGCCTCAAGCATTTCACGTAAATTCGGCAGCTCTTTCTGCTCTTTCACGACAATTCCCGCGCTTCCTTTTAGGTTACTCTTTTTTCAGCGTCAATCCGACCAGAAACGTGTTGTTTTCCCAGGTAAAGGGAATGATGACACAATCATTGTCCGCCATACAGTTGATGAAATATTCATCGCCGGAAATCACTGTAGGCAGCGATAAATTGATATCAAGGCCGCCTTTGGAAAAAACCTGCTTGACATGTCCCCCGAGCATGTTGGCAATCTCTCCGAGGGCGTCAATAACATCTTCAGCTATTTCATCAACCTCCACGCCGAGCATATTGGAGGTAATGGCCATTGCCAGCGATTGGGGGCAGTGGATGGATAGCACACCCGTATAGCTCCCCGCAAGCCCGACCATACCGGTGACACTGCATCGGAGTCGGTTCACCGGCTCTTTCAAGGGATAATCCTCGACAAGGTCCATCATGACCATGGTTGAAAATATCTCCTTGGCGGCCTCTATCACATACCGGGCCAGCTCTTCTTCTTTAACATGAGCGAAGCTCTCCACTTGTTTGTTCAGGCTCATAAATATTTCCCCAATTTTTCCTGAAGATGTTCCGGAGTAAACGGTTTCCTGATCGTGTTTGACGCGCCGCTGGCCATGGCCTCCTTGACGACATCCTCTCCTCCCTCGGTGGAAATCATGACGACGGGTGTCGTTATTCCTCTGGCGCGAACCCGCTTGACAAACTCCAGTCCGTCCATGTTCGGCATGTTGATGTCGGAGAGGATAAGATCCACCTTGCCCTTCTCCAAGGCCGAGAGTCCTTCATGGCCATCCCCTGCCTCTGTAATCTCGTCGAGAGAAAATCCCGCCTGCCTCAGTGAACGGGTAATAATTTTTCGCATGGTTGATGAATCGTCGACAATCAGGACTGATGACATTGTTTTACTCCTTCCGTGCTCTTGAATGTAGTGGTTTCGACAACAGAATTATTTGTGATGGTTGTTACTTACGTCAGTTTGAACTGACCCACGACTCTTTGCAAGTCATCAGCCAGGCTTGCCAGCTTACTCGCCGTGGAGGCCGAGACCTGCGCCTCCGATGTGCTGTCCATAACAACCGAAGAGATCTGGTGGATGTTGCGGGCTATCTCGTTCGTGGTGGTTGTCTGCTGTTCGGCGGCGGTGGCAATCTGATTTACCTGCATGGTAACCGCGTCAATCTGGGTAAGAATATAATGCAACGCCTCACCAGATCTCGCCGCTTCCGCGGTCCCCTTTTCAACCTGATTCACCCCTTCCTCCATGGAAGATACCGCGTTTCCGGTTGCCTGCTGTATGGACCGGATCATGACACTGATCTCTTTTGTCGCTCGGGTGGTCCGTTCGGCAAGGGCGCGGACTTCGTCGGCAACCACGGCGAATCCTCGCCCCTGTTCGCCGGCTCGAGCCGCTTCAATGGCGGCATTAAGCGCCAGAAGATTGGTCTGGTCGGCAATATCCTCTATCGTCCCAACAATCTGACCTATCTGATCGGAATTTGTTCCCAGGCCGGCAACGGTTCTGGCTGACTCTTTAACCCTTTCGGCAATCTGTGTCATGAGATTGACAGTGGCCTGAACGACAGCGGCGCCGTCCAAGGCGGAATCATTGGCGTGCCGGGAATTTTCAGCGGCGATATGACAATTTTGAGCAATCTCCGCGGCGGTTGCCGACAACTCTTCACTCGCGGTAGCGACAGTAGACGCCTGAGACGCCACCTCCTCGGCTCCGGTGGCCGTATGCTCGGCATTGACATAGAGCTGGTGGGCCGCCGATGCAACCTGAACCGTGTTCTGTGCCACGCTTTCAATAATTCCCTGCATTTTTTTGATGAACATATTGAAGAGCGCACAGAGGGAACCCAGTTCATCCTTGGCCGAATGAGTGAGTCGCGCGGTCAGATCGCCTTCTCCTCGCGCCACATTTTCCAGCACCGCCAAGATTTCATGCAATGGCTTGGTAATACCCCGTGAAAGGAAAAAAACAATCAAAACGGACAGCGCGACAGACAGAAACAATGCAAGTAATATGCCTGTCATGGTCGAATGGTATGACCGAGCCGCCGCGTCATGGCGTGCAGCCAGACGTTCTTCAAGAAATCTTTTCAGAGATTCATACGACTGGCCGACATTTTTTTCCACGGACGCCGAGGTCTCGTGCAACACCGCTTGAGCGGACCTGTATTTCTGCTGGTGAGCGTACTGGATCGATTCGACATGTCGAGTCCTGAGCGCCTCCGCCACCTTTTCTACATTGAGGAGTAATGCCCTTCCCTTGTCATCTGTTTCAAGTTTCTTCAACTGCCCGATAAGCGCCGTCAGGTCATTCCAGAGACGCTCGAATTCCTTTCCATCCACCTCTTTGCCGGCTGTGGCCTCGTCGGCCATGTCACGGGAATAATGAAGGATATGGTAGGAGATTGCCTCCGCCTGGTACGCCAACTTCATCCTCGCGACATCAATGGTCACGATTGCATTGAGGCTGGTATCCGTCTTTCTCATGCCAAGCAGACAGCAAGCTACGAGCGTGGAGAGCAAAAGCAGTAAAACACCGTAACCTAATCCCAAGCGAATACCAATTTTGAGATCGCACAACTTCATTGTATCATCCTCCACCTGGGGCTGAATTGATCTGTCATCCGCATGAACCGGCGGTAATTACGTAAAATTCTTTCACTGCTTTTCGGCGTAAAAATTGATTTCTTTAGACGCATGCACTATCATACTCCAAAACCATTTAAAATTTGAGAGAAATATGTTACGATCCAAAAACATTATGCCGAAGAGAAAAAAAGTGTACCTCCGACCCGCGGCGCCCGGCCCCTTAAAGACACCTACTCAAGGAAATTCATAATGTTTTTCATGCCAAGCAAAAATAAACAATCAGCCGTTCAGGAGCAGATTGTCAAGATTGAAACCCCTCCCGAAACGGGGTTCGCCGTTCGCAAGCAAAAATGGGAAGAGGATATCCGTGAGATGCTCTCCATCATTACCAAGGGAATGGTCTCGGGCGAAACCGATTTTCTTACCATCGGCGCTCAATTGAGTGATTTCCAAGGAAGGGCCAGAGCGATTTCCCATACCGCGGAACAGCTTGCGGAGCAGGTCGCCAGTACCGAAGGACACTCAACCTTGGTCGAAGTAGGCGGACTCCTGGCAACCTTGCGGAAATATCTTGATCACTGGAACAGCCAGTGGCAGAACAGTGCATTCCTGTTGCGCCGCTCTGAAGCGCTCCTCCCCCAGGTCGAAACGCCGCTGGATGAATTTCGTAAGATTCACAAAAAGCTCAGGATGCTCGGGATTTCAACCAAAATAGAGAGCGCCAGGCTTGGGTCGGCGGCCGCCGGTTTTGAGACACTGGCCAACGATGTAGAAATGTTGTCGGTTCAGGTAATCGACAAGTCAGCCCAGATTGCCTGCCAGATCGCCAAACTGGCCCGGTTGCTTAAGGATACCCTCGCCTGCTTCACCGCAATTGAACAGCAGCAGCAAACCAGGGCTCGACAGGTCATTGAAGCATTGAGCGACAGCCTGGGCGAGTTAACAAACATCAACGAACGGTGCCACGACGCCATCGGCGTCATATCACACGTATCATCCAGTGTCTCCACAAAGTTGGGACATGTGGTCATGTCCCTACAGTGTCACGACATGGTACGTCAGCAGGTCGAGCATACCGTTGAAGCCCTAAATTCCGTCATGACGCCGGCCTCCGGTCATCATACAACGGAATCCACTCAAGATTTCAATGAAGATTTCAGCGCCGTGACGGAACTACAGGCCGCCCAGTTACAACATTCAGCCGACGAACTCTCCACGGCGTTGGATCGTATAGCCTCCAGCCTGGGGGGCATCATTAAGGACGTTACTGAAATGGTCGGCGACGTTCGCGCAATCGCGGGAGTCGCCGGAACGGCCGATAGCTCCCGTTTTTCCCAAATGGCGGGTGACTTGGCAATGGTTAATGAATCCTTGCAGGAATGTTCTCAAGCCAACCGACAGCTACAGGCGGCCACGGAAGATGTTGAAACAACCGTGGAAACTGTTTCAGAACATGTTGAATTCATTGAAAAGGTCGGTTCTGAAATCGAGTTGATCGCTCTGAACTCCCAGATCAAGGCAGCGCGCACCGGCATTGAGGGGGCTGCTCTTGCCGTACTGGCCGAGGCGATCCAGAGATTGTCGTTGGACACCATCACCCAGACTACAACCGTTACCACGACCCTGAAGTGCATAACGAGCGAGATACAGGGAATGAATCAGGAGGCCGACGCGGTCTCCATGGCTCTGGACCGGGAAGTAACGGGCATCATGCATGAACTGGGTCGCCTTCTGATGACGCTTCAGGAATTGAACGGCAGAATTGTTGCGACAGTATCAACCATGGAGCGAGGGATTGAAGGCCTTGCGGAAGATATCGGCGTAGCCATGGGCTCACTCGCCGAGCAGCACGAAATGGTTTCTTCGCTTCATAAGGGGGTCGACACCCTGACCCTGATCGTTGCCGAGTCCCGTTCGGAACTTCCGGAACTGGCGGCCCAGCAGATTGCATCCCGCCTGAAAGAACTCTCCAAGAACTACACCATGCAAAGTGAACGGGCCATTCATGAACGTCTCTACGGTCAGACCGTGGAACATAACGATTCACGGGAATTTCCCGTTACGGATCAATCGACTCCTCCCTCCGCCGATGACGACGGCCTGGGAGAAAATTTCGAACTGTTCTGAGAAGATATTTTTACAGGAGATATCCATGATCACGCAACATTGGATTGACGACACCCATCAGGCGGTTCGCCTGGATATCAGCGGATCCCTGACTATCATCCATGCCAGGGATCTGCTCTCAGCGCTCACCGAGGCGTTCGCCGCTGCTCCGACAATTTACTGTGACCTTTCCGGAGTCAATGAAATCGATGTCGCGGGCATGCAGCTCTTGTGCTCATCACACCGGACAGCAATAAAGGAAGGAAAGCAGTTCCTCATTCAGGGCATCGAACGGGAACCTCTGCAAACAACCATAATCCGGGCCGGCTACACCGGAAAGTCCGGGTGTGATCCCAATGATAAAAATCCCTGTATTCTTGGCGGAGGTATTAACTGATGGAAAAGGTAATTCTGACGGCGGACGATTCAGCCAGCGTTCGTCAACTGGTCAGCTACACGCTGAAACAGCATGGCTACGAGGTCATCGAAGCGGCGGACGGCAAGGATGCCCTGAACAAATTGGAAGGCAGGAAGGTCGACATGATTATCACCGACCTGAACATGCCGAACCTCGACGGCATTGGCCTCATCAAGGGCGCCAGATCCCTGGCCGCCTGCCGTTTCATCCCGATTATCATGCTGACCACTGAATCCCAGGACTCCAAGAAACAGGAAGGGAAAGCCGCCGGCGCCACTGGCTGGATCGTCAAGCCATTCAAGCCCGAGCAGCTCATTGCCGTGATTAAAAAGGTGCTCGGATGATAGACCTCCATCGTCAAACCTTCAAGGAAGAGGCCAATGAGCTTCTCACGGAACTGGAATTCTCCCTTCTCGAACTGTGTGAATCAAGCGAAGATCAGGAGCTGGTGGACCGGGTTTTTCGCGCCATGCATACGATCAAGGGTTCCGGGGCAATGTTCGGCTTTGATGACATAGCTACCTTTACACATGAGGTAGAAACCGTCTTTGACCTGGTCCGTGTCGGCAGCCTTGCCGTCACTCCGGAACTGGTTAAGCTCAGCCTTGCGGCCCGAGACCAGATCAAGGAGATGCTTGATGCGTCGGACGGCAAGGGATCGGTCGATGAAGGACGGAAAAAGGAGATCATTGCCGGCTTTCGCAACCTGATTCCATCCCCTGAATCGCCACGGAAAAGCAGTGCGGCGCCAGTTGCCAAGGATGTTGAAACGGCCCCCGCCGTCACCTATAGCATCCGCTTCAAACCTCACTCTCAGGTCTTTCAGACCGGCACCAATCCGCTGGTGCTGCTCAACGAACTGAGCGAGCTTGGGCGCTCGATCATGGTCGCCCAGACACACAACCTTCCCCTCCTTGCCGACCTTGATCCGGAGCTATGTTACCTCTACTGGGACATCGTCATTACCACCGACCAAGGAGAAAACGCACTCCGCGACGTCTTTATCTTTGTGGAGGACGACTGCGACCTGACCTTTGACGTCATTGACGATGGCGGATACCTGGACAATGAAGAGGACTACAAGAAACTGGGGACAATCCTGGTCGAACGTGGAGACCTTGACCTTGAATCGTTGAATCAGATACTCCAGCGCCACAAACGGTTCGGAGAACTGGCCGTTGAATCGGGGATACTGGAAGCGGAGCAGGTAGCCTCCGCCCTCTCCGAACAACAGTACGTGAAAAATATCCGGAAGGAGCGGCAGACCAAGGAGAGCGGCTCCAGCATCCGAGTCCCCGCCGAAAAACTGGATGTTCTCGTCAATCTCGTGGGAGAGATGGTGACCGTCCAGGCCCGGTTGAGCCAGTACGCCCAGTCATCGAATGAAGTATCCCTTATCTCCATCGCCGAGGAGGTCGAACGACTGACCGCCAGCCTGCGTGACAACGCTCTCAAC
>Ga0194037_1001601_pt1 | contig 16107 bp, 10 predicted proteins | sample JunL306m_MetaG_FD_148653 | JGI IMG/M metagenome (GOLD analysis project Ga0194037, IMG submission 148653) | Anoxic zone freshwater microbial communities from boreal shield lake in IISD Experimental Lakes Area, Ontario, Canada - Jun2016-L304-6m | ecosystem: Environmental > Aquatic > Freshwater >...
ACACCATTCCAACCTTCGGTATTGCTTCAGACAGCACTGCCACGGGCACTGATGGCCTTTATCAGCATATTAACATGCCTGATGGCACCTACGCACTGACCAGCGCTAAAGTGTCCGGGACTGCTGATGCTGTACACGCCAACGATGCGCTTGCCGCTCTGAAAATGGCGGTAGCCATGAATCCCAATACCGATGGCAGCGCAGTGTCGCCATATCAGTTTTTGGCGGCTGATATCAACAAGGATGGAGTAATCAGGGCTGCAGATGCTCTCAATATCCTCAAGATGGCAGTCAAGCTGGATACAGCGCCAGCAAATGAGTGGCTGTTTGTGCCGGAGAGTGTTGGCAGCGAGAGCATGTCACGCACCCATGTCATCTGGCCGGAAAATCCGGTACCGGTGATGCTGGATGTGGATCAAGAGCTTCATTTGATTGGGATTGTGAAAGGTGATGTTGATGGCAGTTGGGTGGCGTAAGGTTTTTTGGTACATTTTTTACTGTTTGACAATGAGGAAGTGGCACCAAAAATCTGTGTTTTTTTCTCTTGTACAACAGGTTGAATAACATACTATTATGCCAAATCCATCAACATCTTCGGGGACGACCACCTTCGCATTGAGCGGTGTAAGTACTCTTGATCCATTGCTCAATGAACAATATATAAAATGGACTGTGGCTTCTTCGTCATCAGGTGTGGAGCTTTCCTACAGCTTTCCCTGGAGTGATGGAGCTTCTGCGTATTGGCAATCTGAGTACAGTAAGTATGCTGAACCAGATGCCGAAGTGTATTTTGCTTTGAATGCAGCTCAACAGTCAGCAGTGGCACAGGCGCTGCAAGCTTGGGCAACGGTGGCGGCGATCACGTTTACCGAAGTGGCAGATACCGAAAATAACGTTGGAGATTTTCGTTTCGCATTCTCTTCTGCGGTTGGTGATGGTATCTGGGGGTACTGCTATTATCCCAACAACTACTGGGCAAGCGCTGCTGATGTTTGGATCAATCCATCATTTAACGGTGAAAGTGACTGGGCTGGCGGATCGTACAATGAACTCTCCCTTATCCATGAAATTGGCCATGGACTTGGCCTGAAACATCCCGGAAATTATAATGTTTCAGGGGGTGGAACAGATGGCCCTTATCTGCCGGCAGATCTCGATTTCAGAGACAAGACTGTTATGTCCTACAATGACAAGAATTTCTGGTTTTTGTATCCCGGCCAGAACAGATATACAGGGATTTTCCCTTCAACCCCGATGGTGTACGATATTGCTGCCATCCAATACCTGTATGGGGTGAACAATACTTACCACACAGGGACGAATACCTACAGTTTTGATCCGGCAACCCCTTTTTTCTGTACTCTTTGGGATGCAGGTGGCAAAGATACTCTTGATCTGTCGAATTTCACCACGGCCTGCGATATCGACTTGATACCTGGCCACTACTCATCAATTCGATATAGCAGTGTTGGGACTATAGATGACCTCTATGATGGCACCGATAATCTTGGTATTGCCTATGGCGCTATTATTGAAAATGTCGTTGGTGGTTCCAATACAGATATCATTACTGGCAATATTGCCCGTAATATGTTGGCTGGTGGGGGCGGGAATGATACGTTCATTGGGGGGGCAGGGAATGATACTCTTGATGGCGGAGATGGTATCGATACCGCAGAGTTCAGTGGTCACTATGCAGAGTATGACATCCGTTACGATCCGGCTACCTTCACCTTTATCGTCAGAGACAATATCACCTCTCGTGACGGCACCGACTCTGTTCTTTCTGTGGAAAACTTTGTGTTTGCCGATACAACAATCCTTGCCACCGATATCCGTGATTTTACTACAGAACCACAGGCGGGATTGACCATCAAGGGGATCAGCATGTCAACGTATACCAGGACTGGCTATGATGGCCCTGCGTACACAACGTTACTTGCCAATGCGCTTGATAGTGGCGCGAACTTTGTAGAACTGAGCAGTGTGTCGGTTATTGATCTTGATACCGGTGCGGTAAAAGAGTGGATCAAGAGCACGGACGGTTATAACATGACCGCAAGTCTTGACAGTGTTGAACAGGCCATTGTTGAGGCTCAGGATCAGGGGCTGAGTGTTTTTCTGAAGCCACAGATTAATGCCTTAAACCCCTCATTATCGTTTTATAGTGGCAATGAATACAGTAATCTTACCGATATAAACGCTGTCATTTCCGATCCTGCCGCCTTCTTTGCCGGCTATAAAGCGTACATCCTGAACTGGGCGGTGTTGGCTGAGAAATATAATGTTCCACTGCTCTCCATCGGCAATGAGATGCTGTCGGCCACGAAGGCAGAGTTTACCAGTTATTGGATTGATATTATCGCCAGTGTACGCGAAGTCTATAGTGGCAAGCTGACCTATTCTGCATTTACGGAAATGGTCTATTTGCCAAACGATGAAGCAAATAATATTCGGTTTTGGGATAAGATTGATTACGTGGGAGTAGACGTTTATCCCGATTTTCCGACTGGAATGGCCACACCAACGGTTGCTCAGCTTGATGCCGAATGGACATCGCAAGGCTGGAGGCACTATCTGGAAACTCTTGCAGAAAAGACAGGAAAAGAGCTTCTTTTCACTGAAACCGGGGCAGGCAGTTATGCCGGAGCGGCGAACAGAAGCGCCTATACTGATGCACTGATTGGTGAGCCAGATACACAACGAGACGATGTGACACAGGCCAACTGGTATCAAAGTTTTATCAAGACATGGGGTGGAACAGAGATGCCTGAATGGCTGGCCGGGATTTTTTTCTGGAATAACGATCCTGAGGCCACCGGCTTACATTATGCAAATGGATACGCCATACACGAAAAAGCGGCGGGTGTTATTGTTACAAGCTTTTTCGATGGAACCAACTATCTCTCAGCAGCACAGAACAGCTTTACAGGCAGCAGCAGTAACGACAACATCGCGCTGTATGGTACTGCTGGCTCGGTCAACACAACTTGTCCAGTACATGACCCCCTGGTAACACGTGCAAACACCTTTACCTCCACGGTCACCATTTATCTTAATGGCTCTATTACCAATGGTGAGGCTCCAACAGTGCACTTCTACATCAATGGTACTGATGTGGGCACCAGGGAGTTGAGTCATATACCCAGCTCCTGGATTGATCCCACCGGGCTTGTCAGTAGTGATCTTGTTCCATTCAGTTTTCAGGTTGACAGCCTGGTGATTGATGAGATTAAGGTGGCCATTGAACCTCCTGTTATAGCAAATTCTCAGGTGTATATTGATGCAGTCACTCTTAATGGCGTCTCTCTTGCCTTGAGCAATGTCAGCTATTATCCGCTGAGTGGTTTAGAAGAGAGCTATCCATTACCTTATGGAGCGCTCAAGAATGGGGGTTACGTCCTGATTGACCCTTCACCCTATACCTACACGCTTGCTGACCAGCCCGGCGCAGAAGCCAATCCAATAACCATCGATGGAGGCGGAGGTTTTGATACCGTTTATATGCTTGGTGCACCCCATTCATACAGCATCAGTTCGGACAGCGCTGGCGTCACCTCGCTTGACAGCCATGGATTATTTCAAAATTCAGTGTTGAGCAATATCTCGGCCATCGAATTTGCTGATGGCAGTCAACTTGCGGGTGGGCACTGGAGTACAACAGGGGAGAGCAATGTTCCGATTGGCAACGACATTGTGCTGACCTTCGAGACGCTGATCAAGAAAGGTTCAGGAACAATAGCGATTCACTCCGGGAGCGAGGTCGGTACGGTCGTCGAAAGTTACGACGTGGCAACGAGCACGAATCTGGCCCTCTCCGGCAGTACACTCACCATCAACCCTGCGGCTGATCTTGCAGAAGGCAATCATTACTTTGTTACCGTTACTGACGGGAGCCTCACTGACCTTGCCGGCACAAGCGTTGCAGCCGCTTCGACGTACGATTTTACAACAGCGGGTGAGGCGCTTCATCGTCTGAAAGGATCGTTGACCTTCTGGAAAACCGGAGCCGCCATTACAGAGGTCACGAGCACACTTGCCTCAACCTCAACAGTCGATATCACTTCCAACAGCATGACCACCATCGATGACCTCTATCAGCACCTCGACATTCCTGAAGGTACCTACTCCCTGACCAGCGCCAAAATATCCGGTACTGCAGAAAGTAACGCCATCAAAGCCAATGATGCGCTTGCCGCCCTGAAGATTTCTGTGGGAATGAACCCCAACGCTGATGGAAGCGCTGTATCGCCATACCAGTACCTTGCGGCAGATGTCAATCATGATGGTCAGGTTACGGCTGCTGATGCCCTCAATATTCTGAAGATGGCAGTCAAGCTCAGTACAGCGCCAGAAAAAGAGTGGTTGTTTGTGTCGGAGAGTGTTGGAAGTGAAACAATGTCCCGAACCCATGTCGTTTGGGCGGATAATCCGATACCGGTTACACTGGATGGTGATCAAGAGATGGATCTGGTCGGCATCCTCAAGGGCGATGTTAATGGCAGTTGGGTAGTATGACGTAAGTCGGTGCATTTTTTTGGATTCGATAGAGCAATACGCCACTGCTGTTTCGTTCTGGTTTTTGTATATTTACAGTGTAATCATTGTTGTATAGTAATTGCATTTACTGATTCGTGTTATCTATAGATGCAGGCGACACGTTCATGATGTTTCTGTCGATGATGAACGTCATGAGCTAACGTTGTATATTGAAATTGACTATGAAAAAGCTGCCAGTAGGCATACAGACTTTCAGTAAAATCATCGAAGATGATTATCTGTACATTGACAAAACGGAGATTGCCCGGAGCTTGATTGAGCGATATCAATATATTTTTCTGTCGCGACCACGGCGGTCTGTTTCTTGATACTCTGAAAAATATTTTCGAGGGGACACGGGAGGTTTTCCAGGGGCTTCTCATTGAGAAGCCGTGGAATTGGAATGTGAAATATCCGGTCATCACAATAAGTTTCAGCGGAGGGATTCACTCGAAGGTCGATCTTGAGGAGGAATTTTTGCATATACTCAAATCAAATGAGGAGCGGCTTGGGCTGGAGTGTGAAAAAAAATCAAAAGTACAATACTTCTTCGCAGAATTAATCAAGAAAGCATCTGAGAAATATCATCAGAAGGTTGTTATTCTGATTGACGAATATGATAAACCGATTCTGGACAATATTGAGAATATCCCGGAGGCTCTCATTATTCGGGATTGAATTCGTGACTTTTATACAAAAATCAAGGAGAGCGATGAGTATCTGCGCTTTGCCTTTCTCACCGGGGTAAGCAAATTCTCCAAAGTTTCGCTCTTCAGTGGTCTGAACAATATCGAGGACATCAGCCTGAACCCCGACTATGGAGCAGTCTGTGGTTACACCCAGCGGGATGTTGACACCGTTTTTGCTCCATATCTCGAAGGCGTGAATATGGAGCAGGTCAAACGGTGGTATAACGGGTATAACTTTTTGGGTGACAAGGTGTATAACCCTTATGATATCCTGCTCTATATCAAGAACAAGCACTTGTTTAAAAACTATTGGTTCGGGACAGGGACACCAAAATTTCTCATTGAACTCATCAAAAAAAACAGCTATTTTATCCCCAGGTTTAATGAATTGCAAGCTGATGAGTCTCTGATCAACAGCTTTGATATTGAAAATCTCAATCTGGAAACCATTCTGTTTCAGACAGGCTACTTGACCATCAAGCGCTTGTTTCCGTTGGACATGGGATTTGGTTATGAGCTGGTATTTCCCAACAAAGAGGTGCAAATGAGTTTTAATAACTCTATTTTGCATTTCATGGCTATTGTTTCGGAAAAAGAGCCGATTCGCTATGAGCTGCTTGATATCATCAATGCCGGAGATGTTGGAAGTCTGGAACCCGTTATCAAACGCCTTTTCTCAAGCATCGCTTACAATAATTTCACCAACAACTATATCGAGAGCTACGAGGGCTTTTACGCCAGTGTGCTCTATGCTTATTTTGCCAGTATCGGGGTTGACATTATTGCCGAGGATGTGAGCAACAAAGGCCGAATTGACCTGACGCTGAAAGCCGAAGGGAGAACCTTTCTGTTTGAATTCAAGGTGACCGACCAGGAGCCGCTTGAGCAAATCAAGAAGATGAAATATTACGAGAAATATGAAGGAGAGAGATACCTGATTGGTATCGTCTTTGATCCGGTGGCCAGAAACGTCAGCAAGTTCGAATGGGAGAGCGTTTAAGTGTGCCCGCAACAAAAACCTTGCCGCAAGTTCCAACTCTGGCTGTTCTGAGAGCAAGCTTTCGTCCCCTCTCCTCAATGGTTGCCTCTTGAAGAGCCTCAGCCAGTGAAAAGATCGCGATTTTGCTCAAAAAGACTCTCCTGAATAAGGTCTTTATTGCAATAATCTCGTCGCCAGCAATCACAACCCCGATCAGAGTCTGAACAGAATAGTTGATGGAGTGCCGGTAAAATGGTACGCTCCATGAACAATCGCATCACTGGGCCGTATAGCTTCTGTAGGCTTTGCGGACCCTTCCACTCGAGAAGATGAGAACTATCGCAGCCAGAATCGTAACCAGACATCCCAGGCGAATGGCAGGCCCCGTCCCGAAATGTTCCGACAGATAGCCGATTTCAAGGTTTCCGATCGGCATGAACCCCATGAATACCATCATATAGAGGCTCATGACCCGTCCCCTGAAGCGGTCGTCAACCGTACTCTGGATGGTAGCGCTAAGCGTCGAAACAGCCGATACCAGCCCGAAACCAGCCAAAAAGAGAAATATAAGCGCTGAAGGCAAAAAAGTGGTCATCGTAAACCCGATAAGGGCGAGAGAGAAGAGGATTGTCCCGCCTGCAATGAAAACAAGGCGATCGATTTTTCTGGAGTAGATGGAGACAAGCACGGTGCCGACAACCGAGCCAAGACCGGACACGCCGTAAAGATAGCCCATTCCCGAAGCATCCATGTGGAAGGTATGCTTCGCAATATAGGGAAGCATGGTAACATAAGACCATGCAAAAATTGAGATAACCGCGATATACAGAATACTCGTCCGGATGACCGGATGCTCCCAGGAGTAATTCAGCCCATCTCTGATAGCCTGCAGAGGATGCTGGCTGATTATTGCGACTGGCGCTTTTTGCATCTCCTTCATGGAAAGCAGTGAAATAATGACGGCGATAAAACTGACCCCGTTGACCAAAAAAGCCGTACCTGTGCCGGTTGCCGAAATAAGTACACCGGCAATGGCAGGTCCTATAACCCGTGAACCGTTATAGATCGCAGAATTCATTGCAATTGCCGATGCAAGATGCTCACGATCCACTATTTCGCTGAGAAACGCCTGGAGAGCGGGAACATTGAGGGCATTCACGCAACCGAGAAGAAAGGAGAGCACAAGAATAATCCCGAGAGTTACGGTGCCGGTCATGGCGAACGTGCCGAGTACCAAAGCAAGCAACATGGCCACAGACTGCGTCCAGAGCAGAATAGTCCTCCTCGGATAACGGTCAACAACAACGCCCCCAAAAAGCGAGAGAAAAAGTGTTGGCAGTGTGGAGGCCGCAGCGGCAAGCCCGACATCAAAGGCTGAACCGGTTATTTCAAGCACCAGCCACCCCTGCGCCACCATCTGGATCCAGGTGCCAATCATGGAAATCACCTGTCCCGGAAAATAACGGCAAAAACTTTTGCTCTCAAACGCGGGAAAGGCTGACAGGAGTTGTCCTGTAATGCCGCGACGGCGTTCATGGTCAGCGTTATCTGATTCAATCATTAAGGAATCTTCGGCAAGGAAGGTCATCTCCTCCATACATCTTCATTGAACACATTGCAACAGCTCAAAGGTATTAAAAGAAAGCGGGAAATCCTGCCGGCAAATTCCCTGTGAAGATTTATGCACAATTCAACGGGTTTTCAGAAAAGTGCACGCGACAAGAGCGTTGACAATATTCTGAAAAGCATAAAAATATGGTGTAAAAAACGCAAAGAAGAATACTATTATTCTTTAAAAAAAATTAGCCGTACATTTGTACTTCCGTTGAAATTCCCATTTATTCGACGGCGCATTTAACCTTTTATCATCAACAATAAAAAACGGAGAATCTTTCGATGAATGTTGTAAATCCGGAAGCTATCGGGTTGTTCGGGCTGATTGTCACCGTCTGGGTATTCGGCCTCGAGCAGTTGGGATTTGGACTTGACGATGAGACTGATCATGCAAAGCTGGGGCGAAATCTTGCCCATGTCGCCTTCTATTTCGGAGGGTTAACCCAACTTTTCACGGCCGCCTGTATGTATTTGTTTGATATGGGGCTGCCGCCAGAAATCAGAATTTATCTGGGAACCATCTTTGCTACTTACGGGATGTTCTGGATTGTTGTTGCCAGACATTTCTACAATCCCGGTGACAAAAAGATTTATGCTCACCTTTTTCTCGGTATCTTTTTCATCACGGCAATTTTCAGCTACAAAGCCATTCTTCTCGGGAAAATATGGCCTTTAGCCACGGTGCTTCTGCTCATTAACTTGCTGACCATCCTGCTGCCTTTTGCATGGTACAAGCAGAATGCTCTAATCACAAAAATCTGCGGTGCAACGAATGTTGCCATCGGCCTTTGCGCCATTCCGCTTCTCCTTAAATCACTCGGAGTATAACCTGCTCCTCTTGCCCGAAACAGCCCTCAGTGTTACGGCTGTTTCGGGTCGCAATGACTTTTTACTGCGCAACACAGCTTATTTCCTCTCATTATTGTTCCTCATTACAAACTCAATTGTTATTTTCCCAATCTTTCTCCGCTTTCAAAAAGAGAACCTTGGCCGAACATAAGAACCGATGATAGCACTGCACCTCTCCATACTCGACGGGGCTCCGGTACTCTGGAGTGAGGGGAAAAAGATCGGGATGCTGAAAGAGTTGCGACTGGCTACGGCTGGTATTAGCATATTTTCCCTTCGCAGCAACACGACAAAAGAGTTTTGCGTCTGGCTACCCAGCCAAGGACAAAAACCTGTTCCATCGTCTCCGCTTGTCGGTACGGCACCCGACGTCAGCGACAAGGAGAGTCTCCTGCCATTTCCGATTACCGCGCTTCGCCTGAGTTCCAATACGCTGTTCGAGCTTTCCCTTCTCACTGAAAAGGGGAACATTCCGGCCAATGGCATTATCTTCGGACACTCTCTCCTATGGATGCGTCAAGTACTGAAAATTGCGCTCAACATTATCAGAAACCAGTCGCTGCTGCCTTCACTGGTCAAAACCGACACCGTCTGGAACGCTCTATGGATGCCATTCCCTGACAACACGACGTTCCTTGCTCTTGAAAAGCTTGCGGAAACCATGCCTGCAGTATGTCGAGCACTCAGCAAACCTGACGCTCAACCTCCAGAAGCTCCAAAACAGGTGGTGCTCAGGCAGTTTCTCTCTTTTGTGGTCAATGCCCTGCAACGTCCCTCTGAACAATCAATTCCTCCAAAAGTCTCCGAATTCGAGAGTATTCATGATGCGTGGCTCTATGCATTGAACAATAATCCCGCCCGTATCCTGTGGAAACGCGAACCGGAGATTGAGGAGTTTGCTCGCCAGCTCAACGCGTGGCGCCGTCCAATTGACGTGCTTGAACGCTCACCATTCAAATTCTGCTTTCACTTGACTGAGCCTCCACTGAAAGGGAAAAAAATGGAGCAGTGGAATATAGCCTATCAACTGCAGTTGAAAACGGATCCGAGTCTGATTCTGGAGGCACGGGAGCTCTGGAAACCAGAAAGCGCCGCATCGCAGCATATTGCCTCCTGCGCTGCAGATTGTACTGAATTCATGCTCACGGCGCTGGGACAAGCCTCAGGCCTTTACCCGGCAGTCACCCAAAGCCTGAAAAAGAAAAATCCGGGAGGCTTCGACCTTGATACTGAGGGCGCTTACAAGTTTTTGCTGGAGTATGCTGAACTGTTGCGAAGCGCAGGCTTTGTTGTTATGCTTCCGTCGTGGTGGGTTGGCCGGAGAGGGTTCAACCGTATTGGCATCAAGACGAAAGCCAAACTGCCTTCCATGAAGGGGAGCGGATCAGGCCTTACCCTTGACCGTATGATTGCGTGTAATTATGCCGCTGCGCTTGGCAATGATGAGCTTGATCTGCAAGAGCTGAAAACACTGGCAGAATTAAAAGCGCCTCTGGTGAGAGTGCGTGGGCAATGGACACAGATTGATCATAAAGAGCTTGCCAGCGCTGTTCGTTTTCTTGAGACCCATCCCACAGGAGAACTTTCAGCCAGAGAGCTTCTCTCAACAGCGCTGGGCACCCGGAAAAAAGAGGAGGGCATCCTGGTTCGTGCCGTTGAAATCGAAGGGTGGCTTCAGGAACTTCTTGAAAAGCTCTCTGGCCAGGGACAATTTGAGATGATCCCGCCGCCCGAAGGGTTTCATGGAACGCTTCGGCCCTATCAGGAACGGGGCTTTTCATGGCTTTCTTTTCTCCGCAAATGGGGGCTTGGCGCCTGCCTTGCTGATGATATGGGCCTCGGCAAAACCATCCAGACACTTGCCATGATACAGAGAGATCGGGAGAAAGGAGTAAAAAAAGCGGTGCTCCTGATTTGCCCGACCTCAGTCGTCAACAACTGGCGAAAAGAGGCCGAACGGTTTACGCCTGACCTGGCTGTTCTGGTGCATCACGGCACTGAAAGGATGAAAACGACGGCTTTTCGCAAAGCGGCCAGTGCGTCTGCCATTGTCATTTCAACCTACGGTCTGCTGCAACGCGACATCGAACTCCTCACGAAAGTTCCTTGGGCAGGAATTATTCTGGATGAGGCGCAGAACATCAAAAACCCTGAAACGAAACAGTCAAAAGCGGCAAGAACCATTCGGGCAGATTACCGTATTGCCCTGACTGGCACACCTGTTGAAAATCATGTCGGCGACCTCTGGGCACTCATGGATTTTCTTAATCCAGGTTTTCTCGGAACCCAGCACTTTTTCAGAGAGAACTTCTATACCCCGATACAGTGGTATGGTGATACTGATGCATCCACACGACTGAAGTCACTGACCGGGCCATTTATTTTGCGCCGCATGAAAACAGACAAGTCAATTATTTCCGATCTGCCCGACAAGATTGAAATGAAGGAGTATTGCTTGCTCACCAAAGAGCAGGCATCACTCTACAAGGCGGTTGTGAATGATCTTCAGGAGAAAATAGAGAACGCCGAAGGCATTGACCGGCGAGGGCTGGTACTCGCTCTGCTGCTTAAACTCAAACAGGTCTGCAACCATCCGGCACAATTTCTCGGGGACAACTCTGCTCTTGAACGCCGTTCAGGCAAGTTGCTACGGCTGACGGAGCTGCTTCATGATATCCGCGAAGCTGGTGAAAAAACACTGCTCTTTACCCAGTTTACCCAGATGGGAACAATGCTCCAGCACTATCTGCAGGAACTTTTCGGAGAAGAGGTGCTTTTTCTGCATGGTGGAGTCAGCAAAAAAAAGCGGGATGAGATGGTTGAAATTTTTCAGAAGAGCAGCAGCAATTCGCCATCAATCTTTATTCTCTCCCTGAAAGCCGGAGGAACTGGTCTGAACCTCACCGGCGCGAACCATGTTGTTCACTATGACCGGTGGTGGAACCCGGCGGTGGAGAATCAGGCAACCGACCGCGCCTTCCGTATCGGACAGCACAAAAACGTGGAAGTTCATAAATTTATCACGACAGGCACTCTCGAAGAGCGTATTGATGAGATGATTGAGAAAAAAACAGCAGTTGCTGGCCAGGTTCTTGGTGCCGGAGAGCAGTGGCTGACCGAACTGTCAAATAATGATCTGCGAAACCTGATTATGCTGAGTCAGGACGCAACAGGAGAATAACTTTTATGGCTTATCACTGGTTTACAAGGTACACTCCCACCACCCCAAAAGCAGTTACCGGAGGCATCAAGGCTCAAAACAAACGGGGTGCATTTGCCCAGACATGGTGGGGAAAACAGTGGATTACAACTCTTGAAAGTTTTCACATCGGCGCTCGGCTTACTCGTGGAAAATCTTATGCCCGAAGCGGCCAGGTCATTGAACTGGTTATGACGGCAAAGCACGGTGTCGCCGCAAAAGTTCAGGGCTCAAGCACCAAGCCCTACAATCTTGGGATCTATCTGACCCCGTATTCAAAAGAGCAGCAGGAGACCTTGATACGAAAACTGACCACAAAACCGATCTATATCGCACAACTCCTCAGCGGCGAGATGCCGGAAAATCTTGACCGGATATTTAAAAATGCTCAGCTTCCCCTTTTTCCCCGCAGATACAACGACCTGATCACCGATTGTTCTTGCCCCGACTACTCGAATCCCTGCAAACACATTGCCGCAATTTTTTATCTGATGGCAGAAGCTTTTGACCAGGATCCCTTTATGCTTTTGACGTTGCGGGGAATAGACAAAGAGTCTTTTCTCAAAAAAATCGGATATAAGCCTTCTCCAGAAGGATCAAACGAAAACGATGCAAAAGTTGAACCTCTGCCGCTTGAACATGGCGCTTTCTGGGGATATACTCCTGCACCAGAACCATCATTCCTCTATACCTCACCACAAATGAATGCCACCATGGTAAAGCGCCTTGGTTCAATTCCATACTGGCGATCCTCTAAAAACTTTATGGGCAGCATGGAGATGAAGTACGCCAATGCATCTTTTTTTGCAGAAAAACTCATCAACAGTCAAACCGCCGAACAGGAAAAAATGGCTTCACAAAGTCTCGACTGAACCATGTTTTTTTGAAGATTTCCCTTGATTTGCTAATATGTGAAGGCAAGAGGCGCAGCGCTCCGGAATCATCACAACCTTTTTTCAAGCACTAAAACCATACGCACCATGAGTGATCATATCTATAAGAAAATTGAACTTGTAGGCACTTCGCCAACAAGCATTGAGGATGCTGTCAATAATGCTGTTGCCAAAGCAGCCGAATCGGTCAGAAACATTCGCTGGGTTGAAATCCAGGAAACCCGCTGTCATGTCGAGAACCAGAAAGTTATGTACTGGCAGGTTGCCGTTAAAATCGGCTTTACTCTTGATGAAAACTGATCAGGAGTGCCAATAAAAACAAAAGGGCGCCTTTACAAGCGCCCTTTTCTGCTTTTTCTGTCAGTCAAACACTCAATGTTCTGAAGAGTAGTTTTCCGGAGCCAACGACCAGTGTGCCGGAGACTTCCAGAGCGTCGAGAGCATCAATTCACGGATATGTGGAAACTCTTTAGGCAGTCTGTCGTAAATCATTTCAAAAAGCTCCTCATGTGAAAGAAGCTCATTCTTCCACGCTTCACGATCGACCATCATCAGCTTGGTGAACTTCTCAGCCGTCATTCCCTCAAGACCTGTCCAGTCAAGCATCTCATACTTCGGCATCCAGCCAAGAGGGCTCTCTACTGCCCCTGCTTTGCCATGCACGCGATCGACAATCCACTTCAGCACTCTCATGTTTTCACCAAAACCTGGCCAGAGGAACTTGCCATTCTCATCCTTGCGGAACCAGTTGACACCAAAAATTCTTGGCAGTTCAGGCAGTGTACGACCGACATTGAGCCAGTGCGTGAAATAATCTCCCATGTGATAGCCACAGAAAGGGATCATGGCAAAAGGGTCACGCCGAACATCACCAACTTTTCCTGCGGCCGCCGCAGTCTTTTCAGAACCCATGGTCGCAGCAAGATAGACTCCCGAATTCCAGTTTGCTGACTGGTACACCAACGGAACAGTATCTCCGCGACGACCACCAAAAATGAAAGCGCTGATAGGAACTCCTTTTGGATCTTCCCATGCAGGATCAAGCGAAGGGCACTGATTTGCAGGGGAAGTAAAGCGGGCATTGGGATGCGAAGAGAGCCTGCCACAATCAGGGGTCCATGCATGACCCTGCCAGTCGATTAGATGATCAGGAGCAACATCCGTCATCCCTTCCCACCAGACATCGCCATCAGGAGTCATGGCAACGTTGGTAAAAATACAGTTTTTACCAAGCGTGGCCATCGCATTGGGATTTGATTTGTCCGAGGTGCCCGGGGCAACACCAAAAAAGCCATATTCGGGGTTGATGGCACGAAGACGCCCGTCTTCACCGGATTTAATCCACGCGATATCATCGCCAATGGTGGTAACCTTCCAGCCCTCAAACGATTGGGGCGGAATAAGCATTGCAAAATTTGTTTTACCACATGCACTCGGGAATGCCGCGCCTATGTAGGTTTTTTCTCCTTCGGGAGATTCGACACCAAGAATCAGCATGTGCTCTGCCAGCCACCCTTCATCCCGTGCCATTGAAGAGGCGATACGCAAGGCAAAGCACTTCTTGCCGAGAAGCGCATTGCCACCATAACCGCTGCCAAAAGAGATAATTGAACGTTCTTCAGGAAAATGAACAATGTACTTTGTGTCATTGCAGGGCCAGGGAACATCCAGCTCGCCGGGCTGAAGAGGTGCACCTACGGAGTGAAGGCAGGGAACAAAATCGCTTGTTTCACCGAGCAGATCCATAACCTTGCGTCCCATCCTCGTCATGATCCGCATGTTGGTTACCACATAAGGCGAATCGGAAATCTCAACACCGATATGTGCAATGGGCGATCCAAGAGGCCCCATGCTGAAGGGGATAACATACATCGTACGACCAGTCATACAACCCTTGAACAGTCCCTTGAGAGTCTCTTTCATCTCCTTTGGAGCTACCCAGTTGTTCGTCGGACCAGCGTCCTGACGGCGAATACTGCAAATGTACGTCCTGTCTTCAACACGCGCAACGTCACTTGGATCTGAACGACACAGATAGCTGTTGGGACGTTTCTCTTCAGACAGTTTGATAAACGTGCCGCTCTCTACCATCTGCTGACAAAGAAAGTCATACTCTTCCTGGGAGCCATCACACCAGTGCACCGAACTCGGACGACACAGTTCAGCCGTCTCCTGTACCCATTGGATCAGCTTTTTGTTTCTCACATAATCCGGAGGATTGATCTGCATTGAAGTCATGATCGTTATGTTAATTAATCGAGGTTATAAAAAAAAACGTCCCCAATCACCACTGACTGCGGACGTTTATAAGAAAAAATGAGAACCGGATAAACGGCAACCGGAACGGAAAACCATCAATCATGGAGTGATGTCTTTATTTGTCTTTAGTTATACATTCATGGCTTTCTGAGAGCATCTGCAATGATTTGATCAAATACCGCTTTGCTTCGCGCCCCGGTAATGACCTGGGTAATCCGGCCTGAAGAGTTGACGACGAAAGAGGTGGGAATAGCATGAATGCCCCCTTCAACATACCTGTTAAAGGCTGAGACCAATTGTTCGTCTGCCATAACAACCGGATAAGTTATCTTGTTTTTACTGATAAAGTCACGTATCTTCGGTTCAGTTTCATTGACCGCTACGCCAATAAAAGTAAATCCCTTGCGACCATACCGATTCTGGAGGGCAACCATATCAGGAATCTCCACTCTGCAGGGAGGGCACCACGAAGCGAAGAAATTAACGATGTAAACTTTACCGGAAAGTTGAGCGGACCCTACCGCTTTACCGTTGAGAGATACTGCCGCAAACCCAGGAGCCAAAGGGTAGACAACTGGTTGCGGAACTGCTGATACGAAACCGGCAGTAACAGCCAGAAACAGAGCACCGAGCACACATACCTTTAAAGACTGACTGATAAGCTTTTTCATGCCGTCCCGATTAATAAAATCAAAAGAAATTATAGTTACGACTTTTCACTCAATATACAATTCTTCTTTTTTTTGAAGACTAAATAAATGAGCCGGGATTTATCTTTGCGATTCTCTGTCAAAAAATTATATTTCGGTTTGCTTTCTTATGCTTAAGCCACCTTAGCTCAGTTGGTAGAGCAACTGTTTCGTAAATAGTAGGTCGTGGGTTCAAGTCCCTCAGGTGGCTCGCAGGAGGCAAGATGCAAAAGAGCGAAACCATCTGACACATCATTTCTGATACAAAAGAGACTCACAAGCTCGTGAAGAATAAACGTTTGATTACACCATAAAATCCTATCCACACTGTCACTATGCAAGAAGGTAAGATTTCACAAATCATCGGCCCTGTAGTTGATGTTGATTTCCCTGAAGG
>Ga0194037_1001604_pt1 | contig 16070 bp, 13 predicted proteins | sample JunL306m_MetaG_FD_148653 | JGI IMG/M metagenome (GOLD analysis project Ga0194037, IMG submission 148653) | Anoxic zone freshwater microbial communities from boreal shield lake in IISD Experimental Lakes Area, Ontario, Canada - Jun2016-L304-6m | ecosystem: Environmental > Aquatic > Freshwater >...
ACATCAACCCCGAACTGAGCGCCGCCGACCGTTCCCTCAAGGTCATCGCCGAAGTGCGAAACCCGACTGATGAGCTCAAGTCGGGCCTTTTCGCCAAGGGAAGCGTCATCACCGGCGGACGGAAGGAAGTCGTCCGGATCCCGCGTAACACACTCACCAGTTGGGACAACATCGCCGGCAAGGGAACGCTGTTTGTCCTGGTGGGTGATACGGTGCATGCCCGGGAGGTAACAACCGGAGCGCTCAGCGGCGACTATCTGGAAGTAGCTTCGGGGCTCAAGCCCGGCGAGCGGATTGTCCGGCGCGGCGGGTTCAACCTGAAGGATGGCGACAAGGTGTTGGTCGATGGAGCGCTCAAGCAGCCGTGATCCTCTCTGATATATCCATAAAGCGCCCTATTTTTGCCACGGTACTGATGCTGACCCTGGTAACCCTCGGGGTATTTTCCTTCAAACGCCTTGGCGTCGAGATGTTCCCCAACGTTGAATTCCCGCTGATCTCCATCGTGACCACCTTTCCCGGCGCATCGCCCGAAACGCTTGAACGGGAAGTTTCCAAGCGGATAGAGGAGTCGGTCAACCAGATCGCCGGGGTGAAGCATGTTTTTTCCACCTCCCGCGAGGGGGTTTCCACGGTCATGGCGCAGTTTCAGTTGGAGCAGCGGGTCAATGACTGCGCTCAGGAGGTGCGCGCCAAGATCAGCTCGATCCGTGGCGCCCTCCCCCAGGGGATCGAGGAGCCGATCATCCAGAAGCTTGATTTCAACGCCGCTCCGGTGGCCGCGCTGGCGGTCCGTTCTGATACCCTTTCACAGCGAGAGCTGACCACCCTGGTAGAAAAGAAGATAAAAAAGCGTTTTGAGAGCGTGGCCGGCGTGGGGAAGGTTGAGATGGTAGGGGGCCGGAAACGTGAGATACGGATTGAACTCGACCTGGTGCGCCTGGATTCCCTCGGTCTGGGGGTAAACGACGTGGTGAACGGCGTCAAGTCGGAAAACACCAACACCCCGCTTGGACGCCTGACCAAGGGGACGACCGAATACCCGCTCCGCATTGACGGCAAGCCGGAACAGGCCGAGCAGTATCGCCAAATGACGGTGGCCCAACGGAACGGACGCCCGATAACACTGGGGGAAGTCGCCCGGGTTTCCGACGGCGTCGAGGAAAAACGGAAACTGGCCCTGGTGAACGGCAGGCCGGCCATCGGCCTGGATATCTACAAGCAGTCGGGCGGCAATGAAGTGGAACTCGTGGACAATGTCAAGAGAACCATGGAGAAGGTCTGGAAGGAACTCCCCCAGGGAGTCGAGCTTTCCCTGGTGCGGGACGGGACCATCATGACCCGCGAGTCGCTGGCCGACGTCAAGGAGACCCTGATCATCGGCGGCATCCTGACGATCCTCATCGTCTTCTGCTTCATCAACTCCTGGCGTTCCACGGTGATCACCGGCGTCACCTTGCCGATTTCGGTCATTTCGACTTTTATCATCATGAACGCCATGGGGATGACCCTCAACGTCATGACCCTCATGGCCCTTTCCCTGGCCATCGGCATGCTGATCGACGACGCCATCGTGGTGCGAGAAAACATCGTGCGCCACCTTGCCTTGGGGAAGGACCACATGGAGGCGTCCCGTTTCGGAACCTCGGAGATCGGCCTGGCGGTCTTCTCCACCTCCCTGTCAATCATGGCCGTGTTTGTGCCGGTAGCCTTCATGCGGGGCATTGTCGGGCGTTTTTTCTACCAGTTCGGCATCAGCGTGGCCTTTGCCGTGCTGGTCTCACTCTTCGTATCATTTACCCTCGACCCGATGCTTTCGTCCCGCTGGCATGATCCCTCCATCCACAACCACGGCCATCGCGGGGGGGTGGCAAAGTACCTGGAGATGTTCAATGACTGGTTCGATCTGACCGCCGACAGATACCGCGCCGCCATCGCCTGGGCTCTGGACCATCGCAAAACCGTCATGGCCCTTGCCGTGAGCGCGTTCATCGGCGGCGTCATGATCTTTGGCACACTGGAGTCTTCTTTCATGAGCAGAGAGGACAAGGGGGAGTTTCAGATTTCCCTCAAGACAGCGCCTGATGCCTCGATGGCGGAAACCGAAGACCGCATGCAAGCCGTCCTGGCCGCTATCAGGGATATTCCGGAAATCGACCACAGCTATGCGACCATCGGCGCGGGCGACAGCGGTACGGTGCGCGACGGCCTCCTCTATCTGAAGCTGAAGGAACGGGCCGCGCGGAAAAGAAACCAGTTTGATATCCAGCGAATCGCGCGGGAGAGGTTATACAGGATACCCGGCATTACCTTCTCCATTGAAGAGGTGGGGCAGATCGGCGGGGCGCAGAAACCGCTCAACGTGAACCTCAAGGGGGACGACCTGAATACCCTGAAGCGGCTCGGGCGGCAGCTCAAGGAAGAACTTTACCAGGTCCCCGGCATAGTGGACCTGGCCGTAACCCTGGAGCACGAAACTCCTGAATACCGCATCAGGGTCGACCGAGAGAAAGCGCTCTCGGCCGGGGTTAGCACCAATGACATAGTCGCCACAGTGGGGAGGCTGATTGGAGGGGAAGCGATCAGCACCTACGAGGATGAGGACGGCGATGCCGTGGATTTGCGGGTCCGGCTTCCGGAAAACCTGCGTTGGAATACGACCCAGGTGGGTGATCTGAAGGTTTCGACGCCGAACTCCGCCGGTGGAGTCAATCTGGTGCCGCTTGCGACTTTATCCACCGTCCGGGTCGCGGCCTCATCCACCGAAATCAATCGGCGCGACCTTGCCCGCCAGGTGACCGTTTCGGCCAATCTGGATAACCTCCCCATCGGCACGGCGGCGAAGCATGTCGAAGCCGCGGCGAAGCGGATCAAGATGCCCCCCGGTTACCGCATCGATCTCTCGGGGGAGGCCGAGGACATGGCCGAATCTTTCGGCTATATGGGAGAATCGCTCCTCCTGGCCGTTATCTTTGTCTACCTGATCCTGGCCGCGCAGTTCGAGTCATTTTTCGAACCGCTGGCCATCATGCTCTCCCTGCCGCTCTCCATCGTCGGCATGGCCGGCATGCTCAAGCTCACCGGCGACACCATCAACATCATGTCCCTGATCGGCCTGATCATGTTGATGGGGCTGGTGACCAAGAACGCCATCCTGCTGGTGGATTACGCCAAAATATTGCAGCGGCGGGACGGCATGCCGCGGCGCGAGGCGGTGATCCTCTCCGGGCGGACCAGGCTGCGGCCGATCATCATGACGACCCTGGCCATGATCTTCGGCATGCTCCCGCTCTTTTTCGGCGTCGGCGCCGGGGGCGAAGGGCGCGCTCCCATGGCCCGCGCAGTGGTTGGGGGGCTCTTGACCTCCACCTTGCTGACCCTGCTGGTCGTGCCGGTGATGTACACCTACATGGACGACGCGGGGAGATGGTTGAAGAACAGATGGAAAGGGGGTGCCGCGCGCCATGCGTAACATCCTGATGGCGGTGCTCTGTATCCTGGCGCCAATCACTCTGTCGGCGGCGGAAACCCGTAACCTCACCCTCGACCAGGCCGTGGCGCTCGCCATGGAGAGCAACAGGGATATCGAAAAGGCTCGGGAATATGCCCTCTACGTACAGGGGAAATACGTGGAGGAGCGCTCCGCCGCCTTGCCGCAGCTCAGCCTGAATGGCTCGTATGCCGTTGCCAAGGACGAGAGCCAACAATTCTTTGCGGCAACGATACAGCGCCAGAACAGTTCTACCATCGACCTGACAATCACCCAGCCTCTCTATACCTGGGGCAAGGTCAGCGCCGCCATCCGTGCCGCCGAGGTCGGGCTGAAGACAGCTCATCAACAGTTGCGGTTGTATCAGCAGGCCGCCCGGCGCGATGTGGCAACCGCCTGGTACAACATTCTCCTCGCCGGAGAGGTTAACCGTTTTGCCCGTGAGAACTTGGAGCAGAAACAGCGTCTTTTCGATGAAGCCCAGAAAAAATTCGCCGCCGGCGTTGCCACCGACTACGATGTGCTGGCCGCCCAAGTAGCCCTGGAGAACGCCGTACCTGAAGTGATCCGGACCGACAACCTTATTCGCGTTACCTCTGAACGGCTCCGGTTTCTGCTGGCGTTGCCCGATGAGGTAACCGCCGTGGGCTCGCTTGATCACGATGCCGCGGTCCGAACGATCCCCACCGACTATGAGAGCGCCCTTGCGATTGCCAGGGAAAAGCGCCCCGAACTTGCCGACCTGCGTCTGCGTATCGGCATCTCTGACGTCCTGGTAACTATCGCCGCGACCGATGACAAACCCCGTCTCGACTTCAAGGGAGGTGCGGGATGGCGCTGGCTCACCCTTGACGATCCCGGCCCCCGGCGCGAAATGAACGGCGTTGCCTGGAATATGGGGGTCTATCTGACCTTTCCGTTTTTCGACGGTCTTAAGACCAGCGGTAGAGTGACCCAGGCCAGGAGCGACCTGCGCACGAAACAGATCGAGGAGCTTAAGCTGCTGGACGCCATTGCCCTGGAGGTGCGTGACGCGATCAATGCCTTGCGGGAGGCCGACGAGATCCGCAAAGCTATTTCAGGGACCGTACGGCAGGCGGAAAAGCTGCTCCGGATGGCGGAAAAAGGGTTCGAATACGGCGTCAAGATCAGGCTTGAAGTGGACGATGCCCAGTTGAACCTGCTTCAGGCGAATATAAGTCTCGCCAGGGCGCGGCGTGATTACCTGGTGGCGCGAATCACTTACGATTGGGCAATGGGCACACTGGGGGAGTGAGGCTGTGCTTATCCGGCGTCTTTGCGACACGGAGCGTCGTAAGGAATCACGTACTCCCCGTTTTCTGATCTCGATAAAAAGCAGGCGTTATATCGTTAGGCGATTCAGGCCGCTTCTTTCAGGAAGAAATCAACGTGGAGGGCATCAAAGGGGAAAACGATCTGACCTGAGTTTGTCCGGTGCAGTATCCCCGCATTTAACAAGACTCTCACATCACTATGCACTGCTTTTACGTCCCTTCCCATCCGGCGAGCCAATTCACGAATGGACATTGGTCCCGAACCTGTCATGAGATTCAGCGCTTCCCATCGCCTACCCGTGAGAACCTTGAAAAGCAATGCCGGGGTCGCGAAGCTTATAATGTTCCCTTGAGGTTCATTCTCAAACGCCTTGAGAAATCTTCGATTGGTTGTTTCACGAGACGAGACTTCCAGTGTTACCGTCCGCATAATCAGTACCTCCAGGAATCAACTTCGTTCCAGAAATCATCAAGCAAGGCTTTCGGCGTGGTGAAAAGATAGGGGACTTGTTCGTTACCGACATGCTTGTGATCACCCTTGCCGGCCTCATTGTCATAACGCAACACGCAAGAGCCATTCACCATATAGGCAAGCCGGTATTTAAAGCTATGGTGGCTACCTGACAGTGGTGCGGGCAACCGCCATACCACCAACTCCGCGAAAGCAATTTCAGTGATGGTGCGCCGCTCATGGAGCATCAGTTCTGCAATCATGTTGGGGATTGTAACAACAGATGAACAGTGATGTCAACACGGGACCATACTGCTCCAGGCGAATACAAGTCTGGCCAAGGCTCGGCGCGACTACCTGGTGGCGCGGATCACTTACGATTGGTCAATGGGCGCACTGGGGGAGTGAGGTTGCCCCAACCTGAGCCTCCGCGACCAGCGTCGACCGATAGTCGAGATAAGTATGGTCCCCTGATGTGTTCAAGGCTCTGCGGAGGTAACGGGAGATGCAACTCTCCGGAAAGGTGTGTCTTTGCCTGTCATTCCCGCGAACGCGGGAATCCAGATGGTCCCCGGCTAACGACGTTTCTTCGACTTTGAAGAGTGGGGACCTCTATTTGTAAGTATGGTTCTGAGATTGTTTTCGATTGAGATGATCCTGGGATGCTTGTCCGGAAAAACGTTTTTCGCGATACGAAGTGCTTTTTGTAAAGCATCTATTGCAGGTAACTTCTTTCCAAGATGAGAGTATGATATACCAATATTGAAGAGAGAGTTGACAATAACAGGATGGTTGTCGCCGAAAAGTTCCCGACGGATGTCGAGGGCCTTTATCTCATAGTTCAAAGATATATTGACATTTCCAATATGTCCTTGAGTTACACCAAAGTCACTATAGATATGGGCATGCAGTTCAGTTAGCTCGACATCGTTTTCATTGATAAAGAAAAGAGCCGACGTGACGATGTCATGCGCCTTCCGATAGTCGCCCCGATGATAGGGTGGATATGCCTGCAACCACGTCAAACGCGCTGTAATTTGAGGAAGGTCGCGACAGTTGTCACACCATGCAATCAGATGATCAAACTCAGCCTCAAAGCGAGGAAGGTCGGTAAATTTTTCGCGTAACGCCTGAAACCAGTCGCCGAGTTTTTCGGCGATCTGCTCTCGCCATTCCATCCTTTCCGACAGTGGCCGCTCTACCCGTCGCACCTCGCGGACGAGGCGATGAAGCGCGTAACGATCCACATCGGGAAGCTTCTGGACAATTCGCAGTTCGACACCCAACGCCAGTGCTCCCTCCAACGCGGCTGCCTTTTGTTCAAGCAGGCGGGCCATGAGGAGAATACCCATGGGGGCCGGCCCACTCCAGGTGAGCAGGTCGAGAATCGGGATCAGCAGCGGTTCTTCGTCACAGAGCTCCTCGTTGATTTTGAGGGTTCGATAGAGATCGGAATCATGCCCGGTAAAGCTGGAAAGATAGCTTGTCGGAAGGGTTTTCAAGGGGTCGTCGCTCAGTCGTGACAAATAACCGGCAAAGGAAAATGCCGTGCGATGGCAGAGGTACGCGCCGGCAAGCTCGATGGCCAGCGGGAGGCCATCAAGGATTGAAACTATTTCCCGGGCGGCTGATGCTTCTTCAGCATTCACCGCGTTTCTTCGCGCCTCCTGGTAGAGCAACTCAAGAGAATGGTCGGGGCTCAGGGGATCGAGTGGTATCGGTGGAAAGCCGGTTTGCGCGTCGCGACTGGTGATGAGGATATGAGAATTCATGGGGACGAGGAGATACGGCTGAATCACCTCCTGGTCTTCGACGTTATCGAAGATGAAGAGGCAGTCGCCATAACTCCGCAGGCGCTGTCTGGCCACGGCGAGCTTGTCCTTGTGCTCGGACTCGGGGGCAATCCAGGTGGCGTCAACGGCGAGTTTGGTCAGTTGCGCCTCGATGTCCTGATCGGCGTTGAGCCAGATGACGCCGTTGGGATAGGAATCTTTGTACAGGTGGGCGTACTCGACCGCGAGTTGAGTCTTGCCGAGTCCGCCTAACCCGCTGAATGAAGCGGTATGGCCGATGGCGGTCCTTTTCTCCGCGGTTAATTGTCTCCGCACCGCCGCCAAGGCATCTTCCCTGCCGATCACCTGGCTCCCCTTCTGGTCATAGGGGACATAAAACACCGGGTTCGCCGGGTGATAGTTGGGTCTGGCCGGGGATGGGGCGACGGTGGGAGGAGTCGGCGCGGAAGCCGTTTGGGGTATGTCGTGCGGTCTGTCGCTGCGACAGTGAATCAGGGACTCGATACGTGTACGCAACGGTTCGCCGAAGTCGGTAAAGGTGAGCGGCTCGATGGAAATCAGCCCTTTGAGTCGGGCCTTTTCATCTTCCTTGATGAGGGCATAGTGAGGGCCGGTATTGCCCTCGAAGATATTGGAGATACCCCGCAACTGCATGCCGATCTGCTCGTCGTCGAAGCTGCACCCCACGAACAACAACGTGTGCGAGCCGAGGATCGAGCGAAATGTCTGAAGAGCCGCCGCATAGAGTTGTTTCGAGGAGTCATCTGAGTAGAGGAGGTTATAGCCATCCTTGGTCAGGATGATCCGCGAGGCGTCTTCGATGGAACCGTGCAGGTGCCAGACGGTCGGTTTCTCGGCCTCCTGCCGCGCCAGGAAGTGGGACTGCTCTGCCTTGTGCTGAATGTTCCACGTTTCGCAATCATGAGGATTCGGGCATGACCAGCGAAGTACCTTGTCGTAATTGGTGGTGATGATGAGCTTGCCGCCGAGTTCCCAGAGCAGCCTTGGCAGGATAAGGGTGTCGTCATCAACGGAAGCCCGTTCACGGTTGAGTTCTTCCTTGAGGAACGCACACCACGACGGCCCAAGATACTTCCTGGCATCTGTCGCTATCCGCACATAATCCAGATCATCCAGGTTGAGAGCGGCGCGGATGTACGTAGCTTCACCAGTTTTGCTCTCTCGGTCAAGTCTGTCGGCGGCATGCGCCAGCAGCTCTTTCCAGGACGGAAAGAGCGGGTCGTCCGTTCCCTTGCGCCGGATAGCCATGGAGACGCCGGCCCCGACAAAGGGAATGACTCTCTCCGCAATAAGCTCATTCTTGAGTGTTCGAGGTATGTCCATGTGATTCAACCCCAATACGCCTTAACGTGGGGGCCAAGAGCAATAAACTTGATGGTGTCGTCAGGGGATTGGCGGCAATCGGCGCAGAGCACGATTGTATCGTTACCCTTTTTTCGACAGCTCAAGCAGGAGAGAAAAATGATCAGAAAGTTTCGACGCACCGGACAACTGTAGTAGCCTCGAAGATTTCCTTTGAGTGGTTCCCCCAAAGAAATTGGACTGGCTATGATCATGTCGACTTTTTTCCGAACTGCTTCCTTGATCGCGCTATGTTTTTTGAGCGATGCAACAAAATCATCGCTGAAGACGAGGTTCATTGAAACACCTCATCATAACTATGCCACGTGACGGTTCCCGCTTTGATTCGCTCCATGGTATCAAGGAGTGAATCAGAAAAGTCGGAGTCGGCAAGGATTATGTCCGTAGGGTCGTTCTCCTTGAGGCGTTTCAGTTTCAAGGCAAATTGAGTAAAAACTTCGGAAACCGTTGTGCGTTGGCTTTCCGCATACTCCTTGAGAAAGTCAATCAGGTCAGCGTCAAGGGTGAGGTTGATTCGAGCTTTCTGCATGACACACCTCCTGCTGAGGGTACTATGCGCATGATATGCGCCTTGTCAAGATGATTTTCGGAGCGTTCCTTATCGTTTTATCCTGTATATCCCCTTCACCCCTGTTAAATTCAGGTCTTAGATTTTTAAAACCTTTATTAACAGGGATGAAGGGGATGCAGGGGATAACGTCAAAGTTACGATTCATTGTTGTTATCCTGTTTGATTCCGGCTCGTCCGGCTTGGGTATTCTCCGATGGTGGTTGACTTTTTGCTTGACTTTATAACCAGCAATACAATATTGTGCGACTGTTTGTGCGGACCGTGAATCCACGATGGGCGTAATTGTGCGCACCGTTACGGTATCTGCATTTCAACCTGCTGATACTTCAGCGGATTTCGGAGGGTCCCATGCTCGGCGCGTATCTCCCCATCGTTCTGCTCGTCATAATCGCCATCCTCTTCGGCCTCGGTTCCCTCGTCGTTTCATCTCTCGTCGGCCAGAAAAAACCGGGCAAGGTGAAGCTCTCCCCCTATGAGTGCGGTGTCGAGCCGGTCGGGTCGGCCCGTGAGCGGTTCTCGATCAAGTTCTACCTTATCGCCATGCTCTTCATCCTGTTCGATATCGAGTGTGTGTTCATGTATCCCTGGGCGGTGGTCTACAAGGGCTTCATCGCGGGCGGACTTGGAACATTTATCTTCGCTGAAATGCTGGTCTTCATAGCCATCCTCTTTGTCGGGTACATATACGTCTGGAAAAAAGGAGCACTGGAATGGGAGTAATTCAGCCGCTGGGTGACAACGTCAAGCTCACGACCCTTGACAGCCTCGTCAACTGGGCGCGTAAAACCTCCATCTGGCCCATGACCTTCGGTCTTGCCTGCTGCGCCATTGAGATGATGGCCTCCGGCGCCGCGAAGCATGACCTGGATCGGTTCGGTATCATCTTCCGGGCTTCCCCTCGCCAGGCCGACTGCATCATCATCGCCGGCACCGTCACCAAAAAAATGCTTCCGGTCATCAAGACCGTGTACGAGCAGATGCCGGAACCCAAATGGGTTATCGCCATGGGCGCCTGCGCCTGTTCCGGTGGGATTTTTGATACCTACAGCGTGCTCCAGGGTATCGACGAGGGGCTGCCGGTGGATGTCTATGTTCCCGGCTGTCCGCCGCGGCCCGAGGCGCTTCTCTACGGGATCATGAAGCTTCAGGACAAAATCGCCGGGGAGCGCAACTCCTTCGGCTCCGCCATCGGGCTTGGTGAACGGCTGGAACCGGCCGCCGCCTGAGTGGGAAAAACAGCAAAGATAAACACCACCTAATCTCAAGTTGTCATCCTGAACGAAGTGAAGGATCTGCTTGTCAAAACAGAAGCAGATTCTTCGCTATCGCTCAGAATGACAGAGATGCTGATGTCGTGGCGGCATATTTATACCTGCTTGCCTCCGGCGCGCCTCTGTACGAACACATCCGCGAAAGGTAGAGTGACATGGCAGATCAACATCGGGCGGTAGTCAGGCTGAGGGAAAAGTTCGCGGATTCCGTCCTTGACGTGAAAGAATTTCGCGGCGAGGTCACGGTGACGGTGAAGAAAGAGAAGATCGTCGCTATCTGTACTTTCCTCCGGGACAATCTTAAATACAATCTCCTCTCCGACGTCACCGCTGTCGACTATCTTGGGAGCGAGCCCCGTTTCATGATGGTCTATAACCTTTACTCAATCCCCAACAAGGACCGGCTGCGGCTGAAGGCGCCGGTGGCCGAGGAGTCGACGGTCGTGGATACCGTCAGCGGCGTCTGGTCGTCGGCCGACTGGCTGGAGCGCGAGGTATTCGACCTTTTTGGGATCACCTTTACCGGCCACCCCGATTTGCGTCGTATCCTCTTGACGGATGACTGGATCGGTTATCCGCTCCGGAAAGATTATCCACTGCAGGGTCCCGACCGTGAGCCGTATCAGGGACGATTGTCGTAGTCTACAAATATATCGAGGCGTTCAATGGCTAGTACGGAATTCATGACGGTAAACATGGGGCCGCAGCACCCGTCCACCCACGGCGTGCTCCGGTTGGTCATCGAGCTGGACGGAGAGATCGTCCGGAAGGTAACCCCGCACATCGGGTATCTCCACCGAGGGATCGAAAAGCTTTCGGAGCATCGAACCTATCACCAGATCATTCCACTGACCGACCGGCTTGACTACCTGGCACCCATGAGCAACAACCTGGGGTACGTCCTGGCGGTGGAGAAGCTTCTCAATATTGAGATCCCGGAGCGGGCTCAGACCCTGCGGGTGATGTTGGCCGAGCTGACCCGTCTCAAGTCCCATCTGGTATGGCTCGCCACCCACGCACTTGATATTGGCGCCATGACGGTCTTCATCTATGCTTTTCGTGAGCGCGAGAAGATCATGGACCTCTATGAAAAACTTTCCGGCGCCCGGATGACGAGTAACTTTTTCCGGGTCGGTGGACTTTCCAACGAGGTCTATGACGGTTTCGAAAAAGATGTCCGCGAGATCATCGACACCTTTCCCGGACACTTCGATACCTATGAAGGTCTGTTGACCCAAAATACCATCTGGCGCCAACGGACCATCGGCAACGGTATCATCTCCGCCGAGGACGCGGTCGACGCCGGCATCACCGGCCCTGCGCTTCGCGGGTCCGGCGTAAGCCTGGACCTGCGGCGGGACAATCCCTACAGCGGTTATGAGAAATACCAGTTTACGGTGCCGGTCGGCGAAAAGTGTGACACCTATGACCGGTACAAGGTCAGACTGATTGAGATGCGCGAGGCGGTGAAGATCATCCGTCAGGCTTTGGACTCCCTGAAGCCGGGGCCGATCCTGGCCGATTGTCCCCAGGTCTGCTATCCCTCCAAGGAGTCCGTCTACAACACCATCGAAGGTCTCATCCACCACTTCAAGATCGCCAGCGAGGGTTTCCCGGCGCCGGAGGGTGAAGTCTACCAGGCGGTCGAGGCGCCCAAGGGAGAGCTTGGGTACTATCTGGTCAGCGACGGCGGCAACAAGCCGTACCGGATGCGGATTCGTCCCCCTTCATTCTGCAACCTCTCGGCCCTTGAGAGGATGTCTAAGGGGGCCATGATCGCCGACCTGGTGGCCATTATCGGCACCCTGGACATCGTCCTCGGGGATATCGACCGGTAGGTAGACGCGGTCCGTTGAGCCGACCCGACGCCACAAAGGAGATTGGTGGAGATGAGCCACGCCCCAGCAGCGAACCTTACAACCGAAGAAGTTCCGGAGGAAGCGGTAGACCTTGCCGCGGCCAATGCGGTGATCGACAAATACCTGACCCTGCCCGGCAACCTGATGCCGGTGCTGCAAGGGATTCAGGACGAATATGGCTTTGTCCCTCCTCCGTCGATTGACCTGGTGGCAGAGCGGCTCAATGTCTACCCGAGCCAGATTTATGGTGTTCTGACCTTCTACTCGCAGTTTCACCTGAAACCTCGCGGCAAATTCATTATCCGTGTCTGCGTCGGGACCGCCTGTCACGTCCAGGGAGCGGAGCGGATCGTGGAGACGTTTCACGGCAAACTTGGTATCGGTCACGCCGAGACCACTCCCGACCTGCGGTATACCTTTGAGAAGGTGGCCTGTCTCGGCGCCTGCGGCATGGCGCCGCTGGCAATGGTCAATGATGACACGTTCGGCAAGATGACCGTCCAGAAGGTGGACGAAATTATTACCGAATATAACCAGCGGCCGATGAAGTAGCGATCCTGACAGATAGAGGATATTTCAGACTATGGCTGAACACGCGGGAATCCAGATACTGATCTGCCAGGGCACCGGCGGCATCTCCGCCGGCGCCAAGAAGGTTGAGCAGGAGTTTTCCAGGCTCATCGTCGAGAAGGGGATCGATGCCAAGGTCGGCAAGCGGTGCGACGTGGTCAAGACCGGCTGCCGGGGGCTTTGTGCCAACGACGTACTCGTGGACGTTATTACGCCGGAGCTGGGGCGGATTACGTACGACTTCGTTCAGCCCGCGGATGTGGCTGCCATTCTGGACGAGCATATCGTCAATCAGACGCCCATTCTCAAGAAAAAGGCCAAGGATTATTACAACAAGTTTGTTGACGCCCAGATGCGGGTGGTCATGACCGGCTGCGGCCAGATTGATCCGGAAAAGATCGAGGCATACCTGGCGGAAGATGGTTTCAAGGCTATTGAAACATGCGTCAAGAGTATGACCCCGGCCCAGGTAATTGATGAGATGAAGAAATCCGGCCTTCGGGGGCGCGGGGGGGGAGGTTTTCCTACCGGCATGAAGTGGTCGTTCTGCGCCGCCACCCCAGGTAAGCAGAAATACATCATCTGCAACGCCGACGAAGGGGACCCCGGCGCGTTCATGGACCGCTCCATTCTGGAAGGGGACCCCTACTGCGTCATTGAGGGGATGATGATCGCCGGTTACGCCATCGGCGCCACCAAGGGGTATGTGTATGTACGGGCCGAGTATCCCCTGGCCATCGAACGGCTCCAGAAGGCGTTGGACGACTGTCGGCAGAGAAATTACCTGGGGCACGATATCCAGGGGTGGGGACTTGACTTTGACCTGATCATCAAGAAGGGGGCCGGCGCCTTTGTCTGCGGCGAGGAGACGGCGCTCATGGCCTCCATCGAGGGTGAGCGGGGGATGCCGCGACCCCGGCCGCCGTTCCCGGCGATCAAGGGTCTCTGGGGAAAGCCGACCAACATCAATAATGTTGAAACATTCGCCAACGTCCGGCATATCATCAACAAGGGGGCCGAATGGTATGCCTCCCTGGGGACCGACACCACCAAGGGGACCAAGATCTTTGCGGTCACCGGCAAGGTCAAACATACCGGCCTTGTGGAGGTTCCGGCGGGGATGACGGTCCGCTCCGTCATCTATGACGTCTGCGGCGGCATCGCCAACAATCGAAAATTCAAGGCGGTGCAGGCGGGTGGGCCATCCGGCGGCTGTATCCCCTCCGAGGTTCTCGATACCCCGGTGGACTACGACTCCCTCATCAAGGCCGGCGCCATGATGGGTTCCGGCGGTCTGGTCGTCATGGACGAGACCACCTGCATGGTGGACGTGGCGCGGTTTTTTCTCACCTTTACCCGTGATGAGTCGTGCGGCAAGTGCGTTCCGTGCCGGGTGGGGCTCAAGGCGATGCTGGACATCCTGGAGCGGATTACCGAAGGGAAGGGGGAGCCGAAAGATATCGACACCCTTCTGGAGATGGGCACCATCATCAAGAAAGCGTCCCTTTGCGGCCTCGGACAGACGGCGCCGAACCCGATCCTCTCCACGGTCAAGTATTTCCGTCATGAATACGAGGCCCACATCAACGACAAGCGCTGCCCCTCCAATTGCTGCAAGGAGCTGCTCCTCTGGAAGGTGGTTGATGAAAAGTGCGTCAAGTGCGGCGCCTGCCTGAAAGCCTGTCCTTCCGACGCCATCCGGTGGCAGAAGGGGGAGGTCGCCTACCTGATCCAGGAAAACTGCACCAAGTGCAAGTCGTGCTATGACGCCTGCCGCTTCATGGCCATCGAATAGCCGGTGCGAACGTTCGAGCAGTCACGAGGATAGAGGGAACGATGGTTAACCTTACGATTGATGACAAACAGGTGACGGTGGAGAAGGACGCGACGATCTACGACGCGGCCAAGAGCGCCGGCATCAGGATTCCCATACTCTGCCACGACAAAAAGCTGCAACCGTTCGGCGGCTGCCGGATGTGCCTCGTGGAGGTGGAGCAGATGAAGGGGCGGCTCATCCCGGCCTGCACCACTCCGGTGACCGAGGGGATGATCGTCCGGACCAGCAACGACGAGATCATCAAGGCGCGCAAACTGGTGCTGGAACTTCTGCTCCTCAAGCATCCGGTGGACTGCCCGGTCTGCGATGCCGCCGGCGACTGCGACCTCCAGAACCTGACCTATGAGTACGGGATCAGCAAGAACCCGCTCAAGGACGAAAAGTTCAAATGGGAGATCGACTATATCAATCCGCTCATTGAGCGGGACATGAACCGGTGCGTTCACTGCGGCAAGTGCGCCCGGATCTGCGACGAGATCGTTTCCTTCGGCGCCTATAGCTTCATCAATCGCGGCATCGAGGCCAAGATGGGGACCCCCTTTGACGGCCCGCTGGACTGCGAATACTGCGGCTCCTGCGTCTCGGTCTGTCCGGTAGGGGCGCTTCTTTCCCGGCCGTTCAAGTTCCAGGCCCGGTGGTGGTCGCTCCAGAAGGTCAAGACCGTCTGTTCCTACTGCGGCACTGGCTGCCAGTTGACCCTGGGGATCAAGGACAACAAGGTCCTGACCACAATTTACGATGAAAACCAGGGATTCCATAACGGCCAGCTCTGCACCCGGGGGCGGTGGGGATACCAGTTCGTCAACAGCGAGAAGCGTCTGACCGCGCCGCTGATCCGCCGGGGGAACGCCTTGGTGGAGACGACGTGGGACGAGGCGCTTGCGGTGGTTTCCACAAAACTCCGCGAGGCCAAGGGGGCCGTGGCCGGTCTTGTCACGCCGCGTCTTACCAACGAGGAACTTTTTCTCTTCCGGAAATTTTTTGTTGAAGGTCTCGGCTCAGACAGCATCGACCACTCCGCCGGTTACGCGCATGCCGCGCTCACCGACGCCGCCGTCAAGGGGCTCGGCGAGGCTGCGTCCCCCTCGGTCATCGCCGACATCCAGAAAACCGATCTGCTCCTGGTGGTCAAGAGCGACGCCTACGAGACCCATCCGGTCCTCGGGTTCGAGATCAATCTTGGGGTCAAACGGCAGGGGGTCAATCTCCGGATTGTCTCGGACAAACAGGGAAAACTCTCCCGGCTTCCCGGCGCCAAGACCCTGGTACATACGCCGGCGAGCGAGACCGTTCTCTTCAACACCCTGGCCAACATCATCATCAGCGAGAAACTGGCCGACGCTTCCGCTGCGTCTGTGCCGGGCTATGAGCTGCTCGTCAACTCCGTGGCCGACTGCACCGTGGAGAAGGCCGCCGCGGCCACCGGGCTGACCGCTGATGAGATTACCACCCTGGCAAAAGAATATGCCACCACCGAGAAGGCGCTCATTCTCCTTCCCCTCGGCTTGGCCTATCCCGGTCACAACGCCGCTCTTGCCCAGGCGCTTCTC
>Ga0194037_1001606_pt1 | contig 16064 bp, 15 predicted proteins | sample JunL306m_MetaG_FD_148653 | JGI IMG/M metagenome (GOLD analysis project Ga0194037, IMG submission 148653) | Anoxic zone freshwater microbial communities from boreal shield lake in IISD Experimental Lakes Area, Ontario, Canada - Jun2016-L304-6m | ecosystem: Environmental > Aquatic > Freshwater >...
GCTACAGCCTCGGAGCTTAATGGCCATTAAGCTCCGAGGCTGTAGCAAAACTACCTCCAGGAAGTGTTTGGGGTCGATTGGATCATAAGCCCTACGATGGTGAGTTAGGTTTAGGTTATTTCCAAGTGATTGGCGGTCCTGATACGCCATTGCTCTTCGCCGTTTCCGCTACTGCAGATGGTAACTATAACTTTGATAAAAATACGTGGCTGACGGGAACAGTCAGCGCGCGTTTGCTTGATAACTTTGGTAAATTTAATTACACAGGCCCAACGAATTTACCGCCAGTCAGAACCGATATTCGTCAATATATGACTACCTCGGTTGCAACGATGCCCAACTTGCAGGCGACGCGTACATTCCAGTTGGGTGGCGATCATTTTGCCAGTGCCTATGCTGGTTATTTAGAGATGATGTTCGCTGGTGCTGGTGGAGAGTATTTATACCGTCCAAGTAATAGTCGTTTTGCGATTGGTGTTGATGCGAACCGAGTCAGGCAGCGTCAATTTAACCAGTGGACTTCTTTGCAAAACTATTCCGTTAATACAGGCCACATCACGAGCTATTGGGATACCGGTTTTGAGGACATCTTGGTGAAGTTTAGTGTGGGCCAATATTTAGCGGGCGATCGTGGCGGTACTCTTGACTTGTCACGCGTGTTTCAAAATGGTGTGAAGATTGGTGCCTATGTTACCCGCACGAACGTTAGTTATTCACAATTTGGTGAGGGTAGCTTCGACAAAGGTGTCTATATTGCCGTGCCATTTGATGCTTTCTTTGCAAGGCACACCGATTCGGTTGCCAATTTATTGTGGACGCCACTCATTCGAGATGGTGGCGCAATGTTATATCGCAAGTATCCTTTGTATAACCTGACGGGTACACGCGATGGTCGCGCTCTGACTACGGGCCAGTGGCAGTTGGCTGAATAATTGAACGAGAACAAGCACAGATGAATATATTACTTACGGGCGGCACAGGATATATTGCGAGTCATACCGCTATTGTTTTAGAGCAGGCAGGTCATCAAGTAGTGCTCTATGACAACAACTCCAATAGCAAACCCGAAGTGGCAGAGCGGCTTGCTCAAATTTTAGGGCGTGCAGTGCCCTCCATTATTGGTGATGTCCGCGATACAGACAAGTTAACGCAAACACTCCTGACACATCACATTGATGCAGTCATTCATTTTGCAGGACTCAAGGCAGTAGGTGAATCATCTTCTATGCCAATTGAGTATTACTCTGCTAATGTGCAAGGCACAATCAGCCTTTTGCAGGCTATGCAAAGAGCGCAGGTTTATCAGCTGGTTTTTTCTAGTAGTGCCTGCGTGTATGGCGATCCACAATATTTACCGATTGATGAGTCGCATCCCACTATCCCCACCAATCCTTATGGCAGAAATAAATTGCAGATTGAGCAGTTACTGCAAGATGTCGCGCAAAGTGATTCTAAAGAAAGTGCCAAATGGAAGATTGCGAGTTTGCGCTACTTCAATCCCGTGGGCGCTCATGATTCCGGCTTAATCGGCGAAGATCCTAGCGGTATCCCGAATAATTTGATGCCCTTTGTCGCGCAAGTCGCCGTTGGTAAGCTTCCTCAGCTGACTGTTTTTGGTGATGACTATGAGACACCCGATGGAACTGGGGTACGTGACTACATCCATGTGATGGATTTGGCAGAAGGCCATTTGGCAGCTCTGGAGTATTTGCAAAAACACGCAGGACTTACCACTGTTAATCTCGGCACCGGAACGGGCTATAGCGTCTTAGAGATGGTCAAGGCGTTTGAGCTTGCTAGCGGACGTCCAATTCCTTATCAAATTGCGGGTAGACGTCCTGGAGATATCGCGAGTTGTTATGCCAAAGCGGATAAGGCCTTAATAGATTTTCACTGGCAAACCAAGCGCTCGCTGACGCAGATGTGCGAAAGCGCATGGGCTTGGCAAGTGACCTGCAGTCGCTTAAGTCATTCATAGGCACTGCTGTGTTCGATTTCATCAATATCTTTTGGCGACGGGTTGTATTTTATTTAATCCTGCTATTTTTTACGGTACTGTTTCTAGTGCCTGCCCAGCTTTTACCTGAAGAGCAGATCTTTCATTGGTGGGATAAAGCCCAGCATGCAGCGGTCTTTATTGTTTTAGGGTTATTTGGGGCAATAGCCTATCCTCGAAATACTTATCAGATATTTCTGGGGTTGCTCTTTTATGGTGCGCTCATTGAGTTGCTTCAATCTCTTACCAGTTGGCGCCAGGGGGATGTTTACGATTGGTACGCTGATGCCTTGGGCATAGCGATCATTTGGCTTTTTTACGGCCTGCTAATGCGTATTAAGACCAACAGCTTTGAAAAGCGGTAAATTCCGATTTCTGTAGATTTTTGATTAAGACCTGCAACTCCATCCCGCCTTGGATATAGTGCCCAGAATGCATCCCTAATGTCTAAGATCAACCCACACCTAAGATTTGCCCAGCATTTGGCGGTTAATATCAAAATTACCTATAATCACGTGATTGAATCCTAAATATTGAGAGGGGCTCGGGGGTGTCGCGACTTAGCAGGCATTCACAAATTACTCTCATGTAAGAGAACTTTTTATAGTTAGCATATTAATAATTGAGTACAGCATGAATACAAAAAATAGATATTTTCAGATGGTAAAAGCCCTTGCCTTTATTTTTTTCGGGTTAGGACTATTTGGTTCGGCATGGGCCGACACAACAACCAAGTTTGACTACACTTTTGGCACCGCTATTCCAGGTTACCAAATAGCCAGCTATGGTGCGCCAGGAAGACTTGGCGGAACACTAACTTTTGATTCAGCTGGCGCTCTAACCAAGGTCAGCGATCTTGCCATTTCCACATTGCCAGGAAATTACACCGTGACATCAATGACTGGCAATCAGAAGAACTTTAGCTTTGCGTTTAAGGTTGAAATCCCAGCATATGCTTTGACGGTGTATTACAACTATTATTCCAATTTTTCTGCGCCCTATATGTACTCTTACCATCACCCAGAAAATGGCCCAGAGTATTACGGTGGAAGTGATCTAGTCTCTGCTGTTGTTGCTCCAATACGCTAAAAAATTTCGTAGCTTCTAAAGGGCCTGCGCTTGGAATGCGTATCTTGCCAGGCGCCTTCCAATTGCTGGCCTGTCACGCCGAGTACTTCCAACAGGGCTTAGTAGATTGCCTGATGCTGGATCCTTAGGATTGATCCAAAAAAATACCTATATCTGTTTTCAGTCGGCTGAGAAATGAGCGCCTCCGATTTAAAGTGGAAGGGTATTGATCAATACTCTTTAGCTCCTTCTTTTTTCTGAGCCACTTTAATAGTGTATCTATTTTCACCAAGCCCTCTTTAAGCGTATAGTTATTCGCTGTTGGGCAGTTGTTTAAGGTCAGCCTGATATTTAGAATTACATCACTGTCTTCGGTGACTTAATTTCTTTAAGACTCTCACCCGTAGATTGCGGATATCCGCTTAACTATTTAAGATTGCTATGGCCACAAGAGCAAAGAATAAGCACTTTAAGCGTTTAGGTGTGAATGTTAAGGATGCCAGAACAGAGCTTGGTATCTCTCAGTACAAACTTGCTGCAATAGCGGATATTGATAGAAGCTATATCAGCCAACTAGAAAATGGCTTAGTCAATCCTACCTTCTCATTACTACTCAGCTTGGCTAAAGCCCTCCAAGTCCCAGTGTTTACCTTAATCGATACCGATTAATTGCAGTAGTTAGCAGGAGGCGTACGGTAGACAGGGCCCCATTGACATCCTCCTCCGCCTAAAGACGGAGGATTCCTACTGCTAGACGCGAATGTCCTCGCGCAAGAATATTCTTGGCCGCATTGAGGTCACGGTCATTGACCGAACCACAATCTGAACAAGTCCATTCTCTTATTCCAAGTCCTGCTCTACCTTTCGGACTACTGACGGCTATAGAGCCACAGCACGAACAAGTCTGGGTTGTAAATGCCTCATCAATCACCTCATAGACTACGCCAGCGTGATCGCTTTTATATTCCAACATGGTTTTGAGTGATGACCAACCCGCATCGAGCGTGGATTTAGCCATCTTGGTTTTGATGAGTTTGCTACTGGATACGTTTCCAACAAATATTGCCCCATACTCTTGAGTCAGCATGGTCGAGAACTTGTGAAGCTCGTCTTTACGACGATTCTTGATTTTGGCATGAAGGTTTTTCACCTCAAACTTCTTATTGGCGCGTTGCGCAATACCAAGATTACTTTCCAGTTTGCGGTAATGACGACCAACAAGGCGCTGGCCGTCACTGGTTACGGCACATTCTTTGAGCCCAAGATCAATGCCGATGGACTGAATAGCGGCGTTGGGCTTCTTCTCTACCTTGACCGTGGTATTGAAATACCAGCGACCACGGGAGTCTTCTGAGAAGGTACCAGAACCCAGTTCATAATCCGCTAGGCCATATGAATCCCATAGGCCCATTGCGTAGCCTTGGTAGTGAAGCTGGCCATTGCGGTAGCGAATAACTGATTTTTTAATCGGAATCCAGCCAAGAGAGCGCCTTGTGCCACCACTTTTGCGCCACGAGAGGCGTAGCTTGCGAAACTGAATCCGACGAGCAACAAACTCTTCGTTAATCGCCTGTACTGTCTGGCTGTGTAAGCTCAAACCCTCTTTGTTAGCACCAGTGGTGTATGCGTTAAGGTCATAAGCCGAGAAGAATTTAGCGGTGCGGCGCGTATGTTTTTCGGAGAGCTCGTTAATGAAGTTCCAAACGAAATTGACTTCCCGAGCCTGTGCGCAGAGCATCTTCGCGTGCTTATCTTTAACGCGAAGGCGCAGCGTTCTAATAACGATCGGAGTACTCTCTGACATACTGTAATTATATACAGTAGTAAGCAAAATGCCATTTAATTTTTTGGCAAGCAAATCGAAAATTCATCCTCCAGCTAAAGGAAGAGGTTTTCTTTTCTGCATGCCTTGATAAATCTAGGGCTATGGCGTTTTTGAAGGCGCCATATAAGGTTGAATCATTTGACTCCAGGCAATATAGCCAGAAGCGCTCAAATGGCTACCATCGCTAGTATATTTTGGCAAAAGACCAAAGCGCCTTGAGCTCAGCAGTGCATTCAAATCAATAAAAGTAATGTGATGTTCAGTGGCATATTGTTGCAGTTTTGCATTTAATGCCCGCACTTCATCCACTTGTTTGCCGCAGCGAACGCGTGAACATTCCACTGTCGATTGGATATACACTTCAATCTGATTTTGCTCTAAGCGCTCAATGATTTTTTGATATTGATTAAAAGCATCATTAACGCTGACTCCAGTAGCAAAATCATTTAGCCCGGCCAAAATAAAAGCTTTTTTGGGATGCAGTGCCAAGATGGGATCCATACGATTGAGAATATCGATCGTGCGATCACCGCCTATCCCTCGATTCGCAATTTTGGTATCCGGGAACACTTCAGACCAAATGACTCCCTCAGTTAAGGAATCTCCAATCATGACGACATCCACCTGAGGAGCAAAGGCATCAAATAATTGGTTACGAGGTTTTTCCCTCACCATGGCGTTGATCAGGAACGTTCCCGAAAGAGGGGAGTTCGCGCTCATCAGTTGGTTGCGCCAAAGCTTTAATTGCTGATGAACGATATTTTGGGGATCAGAAGTGGCCACTCCGATGACATAAGCCAAAAGCAAGAGCGTTAAAGCGGCTACTACAGTTGATTTTTTCAAATAAATCTTTCCCACTCACTCTCAGTGATTTTCCTACGGCAGGAACGGTTTTTTGAGAGTTTGTTCAGTCTTAAAGTTCAAGGGTAGCACGCCTTGTTTTCATACCCACATGGAATCATCATCTGTGCATTTTTTTGGCGTGAATTTTGCGATAACGAGGCTAAATTAGCGCCCAATCAGACTCTCATGCTCAAACCATTAACCTCGGATAGGAAGTATGGGGATGTTTCATTGGGCGTCATGCGCTCAAAACCAATCAAGATTAGGGTTCTAGGGGAAAGCGCGCCAAGGGGTGCTAGTACCATGTAGCACTCCTAAACAAGCTCAACAGGGCTTGCATGACCCCGCTTTTGTAGCGTCTTTATGAGGGGTACCAAGCTCTCACCGGATGGTGGGATTGATGAATATAGTCAATTGCACTATGCTGCGTGGCGATGGGGCTTGTGATTGACTTCGTAGGGCCCAAAATCTGTATCATAGGCGTTTGCCCAATAACTCAATGTACAAATGAATGTTAGCTTGATCAACAAGATGACTATGGGGCGCCAGGCTCGTCAGAATCATGCGCTACTCACACGAGCAAGCTTACTGGCACTCTTTGGCATGCTGTCCTTAGCGAGTGCAGCCGCATTGGCCAATGTAGGACTTCGCAATACCCCTTTACCTGAACCTGAGCTCTATCAAGCCTTTCCGAACAGCGTAGTGGTGTTGGCAGATGTCCCCAGGCTTAAAAATAGCGATATCTCCAGTGAGTTTGGTTGGCGTTATACATCCCATAGTGGCGGAAAAAATCATGATGGCATTGATATTCCAGCGCAAATGGGAAGCCCTATTTTGGCTGCTGGAACGGGTCGAGTGATTTATGCCGGCTTTGCGAGAGGCTATGGAAATATTGTCGTGATAGACCATGGAAATGGTCTGACGACACGGTATGCTCATGCCCAACAAATTTTGGTTAGATTGGGTGATAACGTGGCGCAAGCGACCCCGATTGCGACAGTGGGGACAAGCGGTAATGCGCGCACTCCACATTTACATTTTGAATTTCGTCAGTATCAAAATCCCATCAATCCGCGGGCGCTATTAGAACTTGATGATGCGGTGAGTCCTAGCGGCCCTCGCCGATTAACGGTAGCTTCAAAATCTTCCTATCCTCGTGCGGGCGTATCAAAGCAGTCCTCTAGTAAAAAAACGGCCGTACTTTATACCCATGACATGAAAGCTTCGATAGAAGCAGGACCGAGACGAAAGATTACGCCAAAGCCGATGTATCTTTCTAAAGAATCGAGCTCAAATGGCGCTCGCTACAATCGCTAAGTTAATAGAATAAGACGCACCTTCTGCGCTCCCCATCTTGCGCATTCCCCAAGACCAATCCTTCGGACTTGGGTCTCATGAGAAGCGAGGGAAGGGTCTAGCTTGGTACTAAAAGGGCAGAATGGCTTCTGGCTTGGCCGCTAGTAATACTGCTTTAAATTCTGCCTGGATGCGCTGTATAGCAGCCTCACTATCGGCTTCAAAGCGCATCACCACAACGGGGGTGGTATTGGAAGGTCTTGCTAAACCAAAGCCATCGGCGTATTCCACCCGCACACCATCAATCGTATTAATCGCCACTGAACTTGGAAAACGTGCATTGGCTTTAATGGAGTCCAAAATCGTGAAGGGTTCACCTTCAGCGCAAGCGAGTTGCAACTCTGGAGTGCAGATAGCATTAGGCAATTGATTGAGCGTATCACTGGGATTAGCTTCCTTACTCAAAATCTCCAGTAAACGAGCGCCGGTATACAAGCCATCATCAAAACCAAACCAACGGTCCTTAAAGAAGATGTGACCACTCATCTCGCCCGCTAGTGGGGCCCCGGTTTCTTTAAGCTTAGCTTTGACTAAAGAGTGACCCGTTTTCCACATGAGGGGTTCACCACCATGCTGCTTCACCCAGATCGCTAAGTTACGCGTGCATTTAACGTCGTAAATGATTTGGCCGCCAGGATTGCGAGATAAGACATCTTTAGCAAAGAGCATCATTTGGCGATCCGGAAAAATCACTTGACCATCTTTGGTGACCACCCCTAGGCGATCAGCATCGCCATCAAAAGCGAGACCTAATTCGTTACCGGTGGTTTGTAAATTGACAATCAGGTCTTGCAGATTTTCAATATGGGCAGGATCAGGATGATGATTAGGGAAGGTGCCATCGACTTCGCAAAAAAGTTCTTGCACTTCGCAGCCCAAAGCTCTAAAAAGTTTTCCAGCAAAAGCGCCGCCCACACCATTGCCGCAATCGACTGCAATTTTCATCGGGCGAGCCAGCTTGATATCGCCCACGATGTAATCAAGATACATTGGAAAAATATCAAAAGTACTGCGAGTGCCGGTACCAGAGCCAGTAGCAAATTGCTTAGCCTCGATCCGCTTACGCAGTGCTTGAATTTGCTCGCCGTAAATCGCCGCGGAACCCAAAACCATTTTGAAGCCGTTGTAATTCGGTGGGTTGTGGCTACCAGTAATCATGATGCCAGAACGGGGTTGTTTACCATTGAGCATGTGGTTAGCGGCAAAATACACCATCGGTGTTGCCACCATCCCTAAATCAATAACGTTAATGCCGGTAGAGAGTAGACCCTCGGTGAGGGCCTCAATCAAACTTGGACCGGACAGGCGTCCATCACGACCAATCACAATGTCAGATTCATTGAGCTCACGCATCTCAGTGCCAAAGGCTTGACCAATAAGCTTAGCAATCGAAGGATCTAGGGTCTCATCGATGATGCCGCGGATGTCATAGGCTTTAAAAATAGAAGGGGATAGTTGCACGTTCAATCCTGAGTAATCAATTTTGATAGAAAAGTTTTACTAAAAAATCCAAAGCCTTAGTAGGTAGATAAAAAGGTTGTACTGTTTAAGAATTTAAGTAATTAATTCTGGCAGCAGTGACAGAATCAATCTCGGCATTCGGGGAAATATCTTTTAGATTGCTGGCTAAAGCTTTTTCGATGGGCTTAGCTAAGACCTTACCCAACTCCACACCAGGCTGATCAAAGCTATTAATATTCCAAAGGATGCCAAGAGTAGTAGCGCGATTTTCATAAAGAGCTAAGAGCGCGCCTAAATAAAACGCACTCAATTCTGGCAAGACTAATAAGTTACTAGGGCGCTTACCGGGGTACACCTCGTTTGGATTTTGCGCATCTTTGCCATGAGCCAAGGCTTGAGCTTGGGCTAAGCAGTTGGAAAGCAAAATATGATGATGCGCAACGGCTTCAGGGCGGTTGCTCATGGGTTTACGCACGGCAATAAAATCAATTGGAATAATGTCTGTGCCTTGATGCAGTAACTGGAAGTAGGAATGCTGGGCATTACTACCGGCGCTACCAAATACCACTGGCGATGAGTACTTGAGCTTCACGCCATCACGGCCAACGCTCTTGCCATTACTTTCCATATCGAGTTGCTGCAACCAGCGCGGAAATCCATCCAAAGCATCAGCATACGGAATCACAGCATAAGCCTTGATACCATGCTGCTTTTGTTGATAAAACAGGGCCAGAGCCATCAGCACGGGGAGATTACTTTCAAGTGGGGCACTCTTAAAATGCAAGTCCATCGCATGCGCGCCTGCTAAGAATTCCTCAAAGGTCTCAAAGCCATACTGCAGAGCGATTGGCAGGCCAACCGCGGACCATACTGAGTAGCGCCCGCCTACCCAATCCCAAAAAGGGAAGATATGATCTTGCTCAACACCAAATTGTTTGGCAGCAGAAACATTCGCAGTGACTGCAAATAGGGATTTACTAATTTGACCCTGAGTGCAGTTATGTTCTTTAAACCAGTTGACGAGCGCTTTGGCATTCATCGTGGTTTCTAAAGTTGTAAATGATTTAGAAACAATAATGACTCGCGTGCTATTGGGGTTAGCGCGCGCCAAAATTCGAGCAAGCTCCGCAGTATCAATATTGGCCAAGAAATGCATGCGCATCTCACGACTCTTGATGCCGGGAACGTGAGCTAATGCCTCAATGGCTAAACGTGGACCAAAATCAGATCCACCAATACCAATATGAATCACATCTGTAACACCAACCCATTTATTGCAGAGCGCTTTCATGCGAGCCCAAACATCGGCAATTGCTGGCATCACATCTGAGCCATCTAGCAAGACAGGGGCTTTAGAAAGATTGCGTAATGCAGAGTGAAGGGCGGGGCGGTCTTCGCTTAAATTGATATGTTTTCCTGCAAACATATCAGCAATAAATTCTTTTACCTTGGATTTAGTGGCTACAGAAAATAGCTTGCTCCACTCTGCTGCGCTGATATTTTGATAGGCGGTATCGAGCACTACGTCAACTGCCGTATGAGTGCTATTGGTCGAATATTCTGTGTTTTTTAGGGGTCTAGAAGACATTGCTAGATTTTATCAATAAGGGCTATCAAAACCCCTAAAACACTGAAAATCTTAGGATTTCGGTATATTACTGGTAATAAATAACAAGTAAAAGCGGGACAAATAGATGGATCAAGTTGACTGTGTCGTGATCGGAGCGGGGGTAGTTGGCCTAGCCGTAGCGCGAGAAATGGCACTTCAGGGGCGTGAGACTATCCTGTTAGAGCGTGAAAATGCCTTTGGCACGATTAGCAGTGCACGCAATAGCGAGGTCATCCATGCTGGCATTTATTACCCCAAGGATTCTCTTAAGGCGCAGCTCTGTGTAGAGGGTAATCGGCTGCTATATGAATATTGCCGCAGTCATCAAGTCGCGACTCAGCCCTACGGCAAGTTAATTGTTGCTAGCGATGAAACACAGATCGACGACTTGCAAGCCATTTTGTATAAAGCGCAAAATAATGGTGTGCCGGAGATCAAGCTGATTTCAGGTGATGATGCAAAAGTACTGGAACCTCAACTGCAATGTTGCGCAGCAATTCTGTCCTCCAGCACGGGCATAGTCGATAGCCATGGCTTTATGCTCTCGCTCCTGGGCGGCTTTGAGGATGCGGGTGGCATGGTTGCCTACCAATCGCCATTACTCAGTGCAAAGCCTCTTGGTTCCAATGGAGAGGGTGGCTATGAGCTCGAGATTGGTGGTGCGGATGGTATGAAGATTCAGACCAAGCTACTGATTAATTGTGCTGGCATGAGTGCGCCTGCAGTAGCTCAAAAAATTGCAGGACTCAAGCAAGAGCACATACCCAAAGCCTATTTCGCTAAAGGCAATTATTTTTCGCTTTCTGGAAAATCACCGTTTACGCATTTGATCTATCCCATTCCCGAACCCGGAGGTCTTGGTGTGCATCTCACTTTGGATATGGGTGGTCAGGCCAAATTTGGGCCAGATGTAGAGTGGTTGGAAATCGAGAGCGAAGGTCAAATTGATTACACCGTGAATCCAAAACGGAGTGAGGGTTTTTATGAGGCTGTCAGAAGATATTGGCCGGAACTGAAAGATGGGAGCTTGCAGCCTGACTATTCAGGTGTGAGAGCCAAAGTCGTCCCCCCCAATGCCCCAGCGGGTGACTTTTGCTTTAATACCCCACAAGACCATAGCCTGCACGGTCTCTTTAATCTATATGGCTTTGAGTCCCCTGGCCTTACCTCCAGTCTTGCGATTGCCAAGCATTTAGAGGGTCAAATCAAAAGTTCTTTATAATCTGGGGCTTGGATCAAATCGAGATAGATAGATCACATAAGGAAGAGTGGCAGAGCGGTTGAATGCACCAGTCTTGAAAACTGGCGAGGATGAAAGTCCTCCGTGAGTTCGAATCTCACCTCTTCCGCCAATGATGTATACAGATAAAGCCCTTATGGGCTTTTTTTATTGCTCAGTAGCTAATCACTAGGCCTCTGGCTGAAAAGCGCCACCCGCTTCAAGCGCTTTGAGTTCATCACCGGTAATCCCAAGTTCTGCCAATAACTCGCTAGTGTGTTCGCCAAGCAAGGGCGGATGTTTTCTGACTTGTTGGGGCGTCTCACTCAACTTCACTGCAAAGCCAATATTCGGCACTTTACCTTCAATGGGATGATCAATTTCCATGCGCATTTGGCGATGTCTGCCATGTTCGCTATCAAAGGCTTGTGGATAGGTATTGATGGGACCAGCAGGGATACCTTCTGCTAGCAGTTGATCAACCCATTCTTCACTGGTTTTGCTAATAAAAGTTTTCTCTAGCTCACTCGCCAGTTCTAAGCGATTGGCCAGGCGCAATGGATTGGTCTTAAAGCGCGCATCTTCAAATAGTTCTGGTCGACCAATGTTGTCGCACAGCAGTTTCCAAAGTTTTTGATTGGTGGCGCCCATCACGAAATAGCCGTCAGATGCTTTCATGGCTTGATAGGGTGCGCTCATATGGTTCGCGGTACCCAGCTTATATGGCTCAACCCCGGTTCCCCAGTACTGCGCGGTATCCCAAATAGAAAACGCTAAAGCAGAATCAAATAATGAGGCATCAATAAATTGGCCTTCTCCAGATTTGGTTTTACCAATATAGGCAGAGAGGATGCCGTACACGGCAAAGAGGGCGCAACCAATATCAGCAACTGGAACACCGGCTTTTACTGGTGGACCATCAGGGTAGCCAGTCACACTCATCACGCCAGACATGGCTTGAGCCATCAGATCAAAACCAGGCCTGTCAGCCCAAGGACCCGTTTGACCAAAACCAGAGATGCTGGCATAGACCAAACCAGGATTCATCGCTTTGAGAGAGGGATAGTCGATCCCGAGTTTTTTCATGACACCAGGACGATAGTTTTCTACCAAGATATCGGCAGTCTTGACAAGCTTGTAAAAGACCTCTTTGCCAGCCTTACTCTTGAGGTTTAAGGTGACACTGCGTTTATTGCGATTCATATTCAGAAAGCCCATGCTATCTGAACCTTTCATCTTAAATCCCATGGCGCCACGGGTTTGGTCGCCAGTTCCTGGAGGCTCAATTTTGATGACATCTGCACCTAGATCGGCCAGCAGCATGCAGCAGTAGGGGCCAGCCATGACCTGGCTGACATCCAAAACACGAACTCCAGCTAGGGGCAAAGGTTTTGAGCTAGGGGTTTTCGTCATTGTCTCTATTGTTTTTATATGTTTAGAATGAATCTGATAATAATATCAAGCAATAGCGCATCATCAATATCTTGCCTTGATGAATATATAACTAGAACAGTATTGGAGATTTCATGTTGATTCAGTCCCCCAAATGGATTGCGCGAAGCTTTGCTTTGGCAACTGCTTTTGGTCTTTGCGCTGCGCCTTTTTCAGTGTCTGCTCAACAGGCATACCCCACTAAACCTATTCGTTTAATTGTTGGGTTTGCTCCTGGTGGAGGAACCGACATTGTGGCGCGTGCTCTTGCCCCGAAAATGGGTGAGATCTTAGGCCAAAGCGTGATTGTGGAAAACAAGTCTGGTGCAGCAGGAACCATTGCCGCTGATCAAATTGCAAAGTCAACGCCAGATGGTTATACCTTGTTGGTTGGGCATTCAAACTCAAATGCGATTGCGCCATTTGTTCTGACTAGTGTGCCTTACAACGCAGCCACGGATTTCACACCAATCACCTATTTAGGTTACGTTCCCAATGTGCTGGTAGTAAAAGCTTCCATGCCTGTGAACTCTGTAGCGCAGTTGATTGCCTTGGCCAAGGCCAATCCTGATCAAATGACTTATGGTTCTTCCGGTATTGGGAGTACTCAACATTTAGCGGGCGCACTTTTTGCCAAAATCGCTGGGATCTCTTTAAACCATGTCCCTTATAAGGGTAGTGGCCAGGCTATTATTGATTTGCTTGGCGGCCAGATTACGATGAACTTTGATACTCTGCCGCCTAACTTGCAGCAGATCAAAGATGGCAGTCTGAAGGCTTTAGCTATTTCCACGCCTAAGCGTTTAGCGATTCTGCCAAACGTACCAACCTTTAATGAAGTGGGTATTACAGGATTTGATGTGACCAATTGGTATTCCATCATGGGTCCCAAAGGAATGGATCCGGTGGTAGTCAACAAGATTGATCTTGCAGTCAAAGCAGCGATGGCAGATCCGCAAATTAAGAAGACTTTAGATTCTCAAGGTCTGCAACCAGAAGGTCCAACCACGCCTGCGGCGTTTAGCTTGTTCTTAACTGGAGAGTTGGCTAAATATCAACGCCTTGTTAAAAGCTTGAATATTAAGGCTGAGTAATTTCTTGGTATGACTGCTCAAGTCTTATGTGAGATTCGTGATGGCATTGCGCATGTGACCTTTGATCACGTGGCAGCTCGCAATGCCATGACGGTAGGCATGTATCAAAGCCTCAAGAATATTTGTCAGGATCTTGCCCAGAACCCTCAGGTTCGCCTAGCGATCTTTCGGGGTGCAGGTGGCAAGTCTTTTGTTTCTGGCAGTGATATTGCCCAGTTTTCTGAATTTAAAACGGGTGCCGATGGCATTCGCTATGAAGGGGAAATCGACAACTACTTAACCCCACTGGCAAGCTTACCGATGCCAACGATAGCAGTGATTGATGGCATGGCAGTAGGGGGTGGCTTAGCGATTGCCAGCTGTTGCGATTTCCGCCTTGCGACGCACGATGCGCGCTTTGGCGTTCCGATTGCAAAAACCCTAGGCAATTGCTTGTCCCCTGGAAATGTTTCTTGGTTGGTTGCTCATCTTGGAGTCAACATCGTCAAGCGCATGCTTTTATTAGCTGAAATGATTCCCGCGTCTGAGTTGCTACAGCAAGGTTATATATTGGCCACTTATTCGCCTGAGGATCTCACGCAAGCATCCCAGGATTTAGCAGGGCGTCTCATGAAGTTGGCACCGATCACTCAAAAGGTTTCAAAACTAACTCTGGCACGCTTGATCAAAAGCAATCTACCTGACTGCTCAGATCTGATTGCAGAGTGCTATGGCAGTGCCGATTTTGCTCATGGCGTCGCTGCATTTCTGGAGGGGAAACCACCAACATGGAGCGGGAAGTAGGTCAATCAGCCAATTCCTCAGTAAGCGTTGAGGCTGAGCGTTTTCATCTACTCCAAGAACATCTCTTGAAGATTATTCAAGTAGCGTAAGCCTAGTTCTGTAGCTTTGAGCGCTGTAGGATTGTCATCGAGTAGTCCTTTTTTACTAGCCTCTTCAAGACCCTTAGAAATCACATGCAGTGGTAAGCCGGTACGCTCACTAAACGTTTTCGTTTCAACACCATCTGTTAGACGCAGAGTATTGAGCATAAATTCAAATGGCAGATCTTTAGCAGGCACATCACGTGACTCAATCAATGCATTACCTTTGGTTTCTATGGCCTGCATATAGGTTTCTGGATGGCGCTCACGAACTTGCCGCGTTACTTTGTCCGGAAAAGATATCTTGCCATGCGCACCGGCACCAATGCCGATGTAATCACCAAAGCGCCAGTAGTTTAAATTGTGTTTGCACTCCTGATCTTTCTTAGCGTAAGCAGAAACTTCATATCTTTTGTATCCAGCTGCAGTCAGGAGTGCTAGATTTTGCTCAAAGATCGCATCGATCTCATCTTCGCTGGGCAGCTTAGGAGGAAAGTTTGCGAAATACGTATTCGGTTCTAGAGTGAGGTTATAGAGCGAGAGATGCGGCGTATTAAAAGAAAGTGCGGTATCGACATCGGCTTTGGCGGCAGCCAAACTCTGATTGGGTAGTCCGTACATCAAATCAATATTCACAGACTTAAAGTTCTGAACCGCAATGGCAATGGCCCGCTTGGCATCTTCACCATTGTGAATTCGCCCCAAGGCTTTGAGCTGTTCATCTTGAAAACTCTGTATTCCTAAAGAGACCCGATTGATGCCAGATTTAGCAAAGGCTGCGAACTTGTCAGCCTCGACTGAACCAGGATTGGCCTCCATCGTGACCTCGGCACCAGGTTCTAGATTGACGCGTGCCCGAATGGCTGAGAGCAGGTCATCCACCCCCTTGGGGGAGAGTAGGCTAGGGGTGCCACCACCAATAAAGATGCTGTGAACTTGACGACCCCAGATGCGCGGTAATTCTGTTTCGAGATCGGTAATCAGCGCTTTGATGTAGCGCTCTTCATCAAAGCCTTGCGAATGTTGGCTCTCTTTAGCATCCTTCACTTGATGCGAATTAAAATCACAGTAAGGGCATTTCTTTTCACACCACGGAAAATGAATGTACAACGCTAACGGTGGTAGCGCAGTCATTTGCACTGTATTCAGATTGGAATGAAGCACTGTTATGGACGATTCTGGAGTTGCGCAATCAACTCACGCAAAGCTTGTCCGCGATGGCTGATGAGATTCTTTTGTGCGGGATCTAATTGCGCGGCTGTTTTTCCTAGCTCTGGCAAAAAGAAGTAGGGGTCGTAA
>Ga0194037_1001607_pt1 | contig 16059 bp, 16 predicted proteins | sample JunL306m_MetaG_FD_148653 | JGI IMG/M metagenome (GOLD analysis project Ga0194037, IMG submission 148653) | Anoxic zone freshwater microbial communities from boreal shield lake in IISD Experimental Lakes Area, Ontario, Canada - Jun2016-L304-6m | ecosystem: Environmental > Aquatic > Freshwater >...
TTATATATAATAATAGCCTACTAATTGCGTAACACAAAAATTCTTTACCTATGACTGCAAATAAGTTTTTTAGCAGTGTTGAAATTAAGTAAGATGACTATAGTATCTCTTATATACAATCGGGGGTTACAAATACTTCTTGTAAATATTTAATTTCAGATCTATTTTCGGAAATAAACTCATCCATTAATTTAACTAATGTTTTAGCATATGCAAGTGTTTCGTATTCCATTACAAAAACTACAGTTTTACTTCTTAAGTATTTCTCATTAGCTATAATAAATAGGTCATGCAAGTATACTTTGAATTTTGCTATAAATTCTTTTTCTGATTCATAGCTATCAGTTGGATATATGCCGATATAATAACTAGGATAAAGTAAAGCAGCTTCTTTCTTTTCATTGGCTAGCTCTATAAGTTTTACGACCTTAGATCTATCCTCGTTACCATTTGAAGCTACAAATATTTTTTTTCTTAATTCTTCAACTATGGCATTATCATTAGTATTTGCTTGGCAAATAACATGTATTTTTTTATCTTTTAATTGTGCTATTAATTCTTCTGAGAATAATGAGTATGGTAAATTTTTGATCATATTTACTTTTTAATATTTATATATAATGATTCCTTCATCTTTTCGAATTCTAAATTTGCATTTAAAAATATATTGTATTGATTTATAAACTTATCATAAGTTTCTTTCTGCAATTTAACATCGGTAGTTATATTTATTTTAATATCTCTAAAGTCATTTACTTTAAATGAGTTAAAAACGCTATATTTTTTACCTTTAATTTCTTCTTCATCTTTTTTGTCTTCAAATTTTTGAAGTACCTCCATTTCTAAAATAATATCTAATAATAAATGTAAGTAGGGTACATGCATATGACTTATTAAGACCATGGGTCTAATTTGAATAAAATGGTGTGATGCAATAAGCTTGCGTTTATTAGGATCTAATGATTTTGATACAGAAAATCCTTTAGGACGGCCACGTATAGAGATAAGATAATCCGAAGAAGTTAAGACTCTATCGTCTGGGACACCCTGTTTAGTAGAATCATTTTTTATGGGCAAATTCTTTTTCTCTAATTCTTTATAATCAATCAAGTTCCTGGTATGGTAATCAATTATTGTAAGATTGGATACTTGCGAATTATCGTCTTTAGAGGCCTTTAGGTTTATAAACATCACCTCTTCTTTAGACTCAATGGTCATTTTATTGAATTTATCTTCTATGAGGCCAATATTAATCTCAAAAAGATCCCTTAACCTATAATTCTGGTCGCCCTTTGGCATCTCAAATAAATTGTTTAGAAGAAGTAGTAACATGCTATTATTTTTCATAAAGGTACATAATTTGAAACAGAACCAATTTTAGATAATTTGTAATAAAAAAATTGTTTTATACTATTATTATATATAAAATATGAATAGAATTAAAGCTTACTAATACAATAAATATGAATTAATACATTGATATACAGCTATATACAAATTTTTAGATTAACTCTACAAATATACAAAAACCAAAATAAATAAAATAAAAATAAAAAGTTTGGTATTTTGTGAAATATACCTATCTTTGTTCTCCGCTTTTAAAACAAATAAGGATTTATTCAATTAACAATTAAACCAAGAATATGAAATATCTCGCTATTCACCCCTCAGATTTAAGTACTGAGTTCCTTAAGCCTATATATCAAAACATCCCAGACGTTACAATAATAACTGGGGGAATGTCAAAAGAGGAAGTAATTAATGAAATTAAAATACACGATCATATTATTATGTGTGGACATGGAAGCCCATCGGGGTTGTTCGCAATAAGTCAATTTACTGGCTTAGGCTATATGAGTTACATTATTGATAGTGAGGTAGTCGATTTATTTAAAGGCAAACAGATTACCTCAATCTGGTGCTATGCTATGGATTTCATTGTAAATAATTCAATATCCAACTGTGTTATGTCAGGCATGTTTGTCAGTGAATGCGCAGAGGCAAGTATGATGGGTTTTCAAGCAAGCCAAGAACAAGTGGACGAAAGCAACTGGTGTTTTTCTAAGAATTTGGGCGAGCATATTCTCAAGACACCTGAAGAAATTTATACTGCTATGCAAAATGGTGCTTATGCGAAGTTGGCAGAAACAAATCCGGTTGCTTCCTATAATTTTAAAAGATTAGGGTATAGTCATTGAAAATTTGTATTCTAGATTTAATTTTTTTGTTTTTTCATATTGTTTGTTTGTGATTTAGAGGGTGGTGGAAGCCACCCTCTTATAAACTTATAAAAATTGCGAATTTATTAAAAGGCTAGAATAATAGTTATGATATTTGATCTTAATAAATAACCGATTGAAGAATATGAAAGGGTACTATAAAAACTTACATGCTAATAAAATACAAGAGATCAATATGTCTTTGTATGAAACAATTTCAAAAAATGAAATGCAGGCAGTTTTAAGCGTAAAAAAAATGAAAAGATGCTACTACATTCTAAAAATGAACAAGCTAAAAATATTAAAACCAGAGGTAGCAAAAATGCTTATTAATTCTTCTTTTAAAGAGATCGAATTGAATGGCTTAAAAAATATTGATGACAAGTCCTTAAATTTTCTATCGCAAACACAGGCTGCATTAGATTTAGGCATTACAAGTTTAAAAGTTGAACAGGCAAAAATCTTATTACAAAATAAAGCTGCGCTTAATTTTAGTAATTTAAAAAATATTACAGTGGCTGCATCAAAGGTATTGTCTTCTTATCAAGGGAATATTTTAGATTTTCCTGCTTTGAAAAGTATACATCCAAAAGCCTTTAGTTATTTAACTGAGTTCAAAAATGACTTTTTAACAATTGGAAATTTAACACAAAAAGCTATTTATAAAAATTAAAAATAAAAACATGACCAATCAAACTTTACCAAACGATCCATTAGTTAAAACACATCAATTTGAATTTGATATTAATTCAATAAGTGTTGATGACTTAAAAAAATTATATAAGCATTTTCAAATAGAAGAATTTGGAGATGTAGCTGCTGCAAACACGCACAAGGAATTTTATAATTGTTACAAAGACGATGAAACGGATGGCAATAAAGATGCATTCTTATTTATTCGCTTAGTGGCACTTTTTAAAAGTAAATGTGTAATGATTAGAGATATTAATTATACTAGAGAGTCAGGGGAAACTATTAGTTCATTTGATTTATTTGAGAACAAAAACTACTTATTTGAATTTGAAGCACTTGATTATTATGATTTAAATATTTCTGATCCTGGTTTTCATATTCTATTAGTAATTCAAGACTATGGGGTAGAGGATGCGATTCTATTTTTAGAAAATTATGAATTCTTAAAACCAATTCAATAGTAACTGCTACCTGTACTAAAATTTAAACTATGAAGTATCTTTTAACTTGTATTATATTCTTTGCTTTTGCAGTTAGCTTAAATGCACAGCAAATTGAGCAGCCAATTTATATAGGTACTTGGGTAGGCAAAGAAAATTCGTTTCGAAGCCCATATGCACTTGTAATAAGAGACTCTGCCTTATTGTTAATTAGAAAAAATATTGCATTAAGGGATACAATTCAAGATCTTGACAACCCTAATTTATTGCACATTTTGGAGCGACCAGGTAAATGCGACACATTGGCTTTAAATTACAAAGTTCAAGAAGTAAATAATGTTTACCAATTTACCCTAAGTCCTAAACAAAAAGTAGAGGGGAAAGACACTTCAATAATGGCTGAATTTAGACTACTTGAATTGGCGCCTAATAAACACAGTAAGGCTAGTTTTTCAATTGATTTCAAGGATGGCAGCAATAGAGCGAACACATTAAAGTTGATTAAATTATAAAACTAAAATTTATAAAAATGAAAGAATTCATTAAAGGTTTTGGAACAGCGATGGTTAAATTAAATCAAATTGTACCAGGACATGAACATGCAGGCAACAAGTATAAGCCTGGTATTGGTCCTTATGGGGAAGATAATATTGTAGATATGGCAATGGAGTATTTAACTAACAATAATTTAGTTAATGAGGACTACATTATTAGACCAAATATGGATCAGAAAGTAATCTTAGGTTTACAAAATTACAAAGGTATTTCTGGTCGTGCAGCTACTCCTGATTTGGTGATTGGGAATAAAATTATTGAGTTTAAGATTGCTAGACCACTAAGAGATAATGGTATGCCTGAGGATACATGGTTTAAGAAAGTATTTGACCCTCATCCAAGCTCCTATTCTACTTTTATTGATGTGGCTAAATTGTGTAAGTTTAAGGAAGAGCATGATGCTGAAAACAAATTTGAAAAATGGGTAATGGTCATTGGATTTGAGCGTTTGGGTGAATCTGTTTATTTATTAGACGCCTTATTCCCAGGGTTATTTAGATACATTTCCGAAAACATCTCGCAAAAGGCTGTGCTTGAAGATATTGGCATGACTTTTGAACTAGGGGAAAGACATCCAGTGCATCAAGTGGCAAAATTATACGGATTTAGATTTTAAAAATATCGTAAATTCAATACCCCCCTAAAAACTTTAAACTATTTAATAATTATTATATGAACATCGATACCAATTTTGTCAACTTAAGAAAATTAATTGAAAAATTAAAAACAGTGACCTTTTTTGAAAGATTATTTAGCTGGGCAGGCATTAAAAACTTGTTCATTGATGCATTCTCTGAGTTTGAAAAAGTTTCATTTATTGTTGACAAGCAGTCAAGTGAAATAACCCGATTAGAAGGTGACCAAAAGTTATTACAAACTCAATTTGATAATTTAAAAAATATTCATGAGAGAGAGCATGATGAATTGATTATTTATAAAACAAACGAACCAGTTATTAATGCTAGAATATCAGAATTGACTGCACAAGTTTCTAGTAAGGATGCCACTATCAAAAGCATGATAACTGAAAGAGAAGGTTTAAACACTAGAATTGGCACTCTTCAAAACGACCTAAGTAATTTACAAACGCAATACCAGCAAACAAATGACGAAAGAAACACTTTAAAACAAATCGAAGCTGCACGCCAAACTAAACATGAGCAAACTATTGTTTCCTTAGAATCAATTCAAGAAAAAATAGAAAAAGATAGAGAAACTGAAATTAATCAGCAGAATGAAAAAGAAGAAAAAAGAAGAGCAGCATTACACTCTACTTGGACTAGACACCAAACAGATGTAAAAGACAGAATGAAAGTATTAGCACAAAAATTAATTATTGAATATATTGAAGATGTGCCTTTCAAAGGTACTCCAGATAACACGCTAAAAATTTGTGATGAATATGTAATTTTTGACGCCAAGAGTCCAAGAGGCGAAGATTTAACAAATTTTCCTACTTATTTAAAAAGAGAAGCGGAGCTTGCAAAAAAATATGCAACTAAAGACGATGTAAAGTCTGACATCTTTTTTGTGGTACCATCAAATACCTTGGAGAAGTTAGATATGTTTGTTCATAAATTTGGTGATTATACTGTTTTTGTAGTTTCAATTGATTCAATAGAACCTGTGATTGTTAGTTTGAAACGAATTGAAGATTATGAATTTGCAGAGCAATTATCACCAGAGGATAGAGAGGACATTTGCCGTATCATTGGAAGATTTGCGCATTTAAGCAAACGCAGAATTCAAGTTGACAATTTCTTTGCAAAGCACTTTATTGAACTTGCTTATAAATGTGAAAATGAACTTCCAGACGATATTCTTAAAATGGTATTAGAATATGAGAAGTCCGAGAAATTAAACCCACCAGTAGAGAAAAAAGTTAAAAGCATTCCAACTGCAGATTTAGATACTAATAATAAGAAGTTAAAGCAGGAAGCAGAGGGTAGAGGAATATTAATTGAAAGTACTACAATGTCTGATAGTATTGATGAAATACCATTGTATAGAAGTGAAGCTGAATAAAAACATTTATAATAATTATACTTATGCAAAAGCCAGAATTTTTAACAAAATCTAGATTTAAAGAAGGGCTAGATTGTATTACTAAGCTTTATTATACTGGAAAGAAATTAGAATATGCTAATCAAAAATTAGATGACCCGTTTCTTTTAGCACTAGCTGACGGCGGGTATCAAGTTGGGACACTTGCTTTATATCTTTTTTCCAATGACCCTTTTGCAGAAAATATTTCAATTGAAACTTTGAAATCGCAAGATGCCTTAGACGAAACATATAGAAGATTAGCGCTAGATGGTAAAATTGTAATAGCAGAAGCTGCTTTTAAACATGAGAATTTATTTATAAGAGCTGATGTTGTTGTCAAAGAAGGCAATACGATAGATATTTACGAGGTTAAATCGAAATCACATAAAGAAGATGAAGATATTGTGATTGAATCATTGTCAAGTTTCTTATCGTGGGAAGGTAAAGCGAATGAATGTATAAAATCGAATTGGGTTCCCTATTTATATGATTTAGCATTTCAAAAATATGTCATTCAAAAAGCGTTTCCAAAGATGAAAGTTAGAGCACATCTAATTTTAGCAAATAAAGGAGCCAAAGCAAGCATCGAAGGGCTAAATCAACTTTTTCAAATTGAAAAAGTTGATGGGAGACCTAAAATAGTAGTTCCAGATGGATTGACTAAAGCACAGCTAGGCAGTTCAATATTGATCGAAAAAAACATGGATGAGTTAATTGAAAAAATTTGGAACATTTACCCTGTACCAACTACTTATGGAACAAATTATAATTTTGAGGAGTATGTAAAATTATGTGAAACTACTTATGTAAATGACAAACAAGTTTTTGCTCCAATTACTTCGCATTGTAAAGATTGTAGTTATAGAACAAAGACCGGGAAAGATGATGATAAAAAAAGCGGCTTTATAGAATGTTGGAAAAATAAAACTAAATTAAGTGAACAAATTTTGAATTCTCAATCTTTAATTACAGATTTATGGCAAGGAAGAGTAGACGATTTATTTGAAACTGGCCCCTATTTATTAAATAAGTTAACTGAGGAAGATATAAAGAGCAAAACTAAATCAAAAAGTAAAGAAACAGAATATGGTAATTCAGGATTAACAAGAATGGAGAGAAGGTTATTACAAATAGAAAAAGCAAATGATAAAGAAGCTGAATATTATTTTGATAAAGATGGGTTTGAGGATGAAAGAAGCAAATGGAAATATCCATATTCATTAATTGATTTTGAAACAAGTATGGTTGCTTTGCCTTTTCATAAGGACACAGCGCCATATCAAGGAATTGCATTTCAATTCAGTCACCATAAATTATACGAAGATGGTAGCGTAGAACATTATAACCAGTTTTTGCATTTCGAGAAAGGAGTATATCCTAATTTAGATTTTATCCGTGAATTGAAAAAAAGTTTAACTGGAGATAATGGTACTATTTTTAGATATCATATGCATGAGAATACTTACTTAAGAATGATTCATCGTCAATTAAATGACGGTACTTGTTTAACTACAGAAGAGGAGCGTAAAGAATTATGTGATTTTATAGATAATATCACAACTTATAAAAAGATAGATGGTTTAAAAGGGTCTGTTGATGGAAAAAGAAATATGGTTGATTTATACGAAGTAGTAAGTAAATATTATTATTCACCTTCTACAAATGGGAAAATTGGTTTAAAATTTACACTTCCTGCAATTATTAAAGACAGTCAATTCTTACTAGACAAATATGGGGAAACAGGTATTTATGGTAAAGAATTAGAAGTTAAAAGTTTAAATTTTAAAGATCATCAATGGATCAATCCAGATTTTAATAATGACCCGTATAAAACATTGCCTAAAATATTTGATGGCTTATCTAGAGAGGAGTTAGATGATTTAAAAAGCGATATTGAAGGGATAGCAGATGGTGGTGCAGCATTAACTGCCTATAACTATTTACAATATTCAAAATATACCGAAAAGCAAAGAGAGCTTATTAAAGATGCATTACTTCGTTACTGTGAACTTGATACAGCAGCTATGGTTTTTCTAATTGAGGGGATGATGAATTTGGAAAATAAAATGTAGGGCATGATATATTATTTTTAATTCTAGGATTATCTAAATATCTACCATTTAACAAATGAAATAATGATCTACTTAAACAATTTAACAGTTAGCGATATTGAACAAGGTCCCTTTCCTTTAAAGGATATATTAGCCAATAGTTTATATTATCCAGCTTGTGATAATGACGGTGGCGTAGTGAAAGATTGCAATACATTAAATAGAGTACTTGGTATTGAAAATTTTATTTACTGTGACTATGCATTTGGTGAGGAAAGATTAAATGAAGCATTGGATAGTTTTCATGGTTATACAGTAATTGCAACAAGGAGCTTAAACCCAAATGATTTAACTCCTAATGGGTGGAGAATGAAAATGCCACCAAGATTAGATTTGAGAGAATATTCAAGGTATAAAGATGCTTATGAAAAACCTTTTGCAAAATGGGTTGTATATGAAAGAGTGCCAGAAAAGGGCGATGATTTCGGACCCAATAGATTTAGCTTAGTATACATAGGAGGCGAAGGAATAGCGACTTATCAGGCTATCTATTGGTCAAACAAAGCTACTCCCACAGCCTTAGCAATTATACAACCTGGTCACGGTTTCGGGTTGAATTGGACCAACTTCACACAGCCTGATGGCTTTTTATACTGGGTAGTAGCAAATAATCCTACAAAACAAATGCCAAAGCATATTTACCTTGGCGGAATTGGAGGAGAACAGTCCTATGATAATTTAAATTGGGAGGGCTATAAGAAACTTAGAGGCATTTCTAATTACTATGACCGTTCAATGAGAAATAGTGGCTATGTGTATGTCTATGAGAAGATTAGTGTAACAAAGCAAGATCCTAGAAAATTACTTTTTAAGCCAGGACCCGGAATAAACCCACCACCTAAGTCTGGGTTTTTTATGCCAAGATTAGGAGATTTTTAATACTTGAAAAATAGACTTATTTAACTACTGGATAAGCAATTTCACCCCAATTATGGTCTCCGTTAAAAATCATTTTTTTACAAATTACCAGCCATTAACACTCAATCTAATACACTTGCCTTTTTATAATTATGGATACCGGATTGCTATTTAACAACTTGCAATAATGACTAATGCTTGTTAATGTTAATAAAAAAAAATTAGCTCAAATACTTACGCACACCTTAATAAAATTATTCAATTATTTGTTTTTCATTACAAATTTTCACTCACATTCGCTCCCCCAAAAATTTTAAAATAAAACTAATCATATGGAACAAAACTTACTTATCAACAAAGATGTAGCTGTTAAATTATGTAACTCTATTGAATTAGTTTATAATTCAGCCAGCGAATTAAAAAGTATTAAAGAGGAAGACTATGAAAGTATTAGTGAGCATTTAGATGCGATTGCAAATTTTTTTAAAATCAAAGATAAATTGGGAGTATTGTTATTATCTTATTTTATTAATCGCCGTTTAGTAAAAGGCAAGCCTTATATCACATTGAATGAATTAATGAATGCATTTGAATGTAAGCTTGTAGATTCTATATTGATTCACGAACAGTTGGAGAATTTTAGAAAAGCAAAAATACTACTATCAACAAAAAAAGCTTATGGTAAAAAAGATGAGATAGAGTATTCATTATCTCAAACAACGCTTAATTCTGTATTAAAAGGAGATGCGGAGATTCTTCTTGACAAAAAGGAAGTATCCTTTACTGCTTTTTTAAATTTATTTCATAATGTTATTTATGACAATGAATTAGACGACGATGATGTAGGTACAGAATTAAGTAGCTTAATGGACGAATTTGAGCAATTAGAGGAAATTAAATATTTGAAAGGTGAAAGATTATGTCCAGAAGAGTTGACCATCTTATTATTCACTGTAGCTAGACAATCAATTTTTGGTGATACAAAAGTTACTTTAGAGCGTATTTTTAGAGTTGCTATTAATGATAATTTTAGCAGATACTATTATCAAAATGATATCATTGAAAAAAGAAGCCCTTTAATAACTAATGACCTTTTAGAATTTGCACCTGACGAATTCATGAATTCTTTACAAATTACTGAGAAAATATTTAAAGCTTTAAATCTTGCTGAAAAGAAAAGCGCTAAACAATTTACTACAGGTTCCGACTTAGTAAAATTAATAATGCCAGATAAAATTAAATTTCAAGAGGGTATGATTTACGAAGATTCATTAAATATCAATTTTTTAGATCAGCTAATTAGTGAAGAGGGTTATATTAAAGCTATGAAGAGATTAGAAGAAGAGAAAGCAGAGACAAAACAGATTGTTGCAATATTATATGGCCGATCTGGTTTGGGGAAGTCGCAAACAATTAGAAATTTAGCTGCTAAATATAATAGACCCATACTTCAAGTTAATTTATCTCAAGTAAAAGATGCTTTTGTAGGAAACACAGAAAAGAATGTCGAGGAGTGCTTTAAGATATATAATAAAGCGGTTAAACATTTTGAACACTATAAAACAATTGATGGAGTAAAAGTTGGCCCATATTCCAGCCCTATTTTTTTTCTAGATGAAATTGACAGTTTAATTCCTCAAAGAAGCTCTACTGGTGAAGGTTCCTCAGTGGGAAATATGTACTCGAATATGGTTGGTATTTTTTTGACTGAATTAGAAAGAGTAAATGGCATAGTGCTTTTAGCTTCTAACTTACCAGGTGCAATTGATACTTCTTTTCACAGAAGAATTAATTTCAAATTTGAATTTGGTTCATTCTCTAAGAAAAATCAAGTAAGAACTTTAGAATTATACTTTAAGGACTTTACGCATGAAATATTAGAAGAGGTTGCTTCTAATGCCGATTTAACACCCGGCAATATTGTAAATATTAGAAAGGCGTATGTATTAGAAAGTATTTTCAAAGAATTTAATTCGGAAGAAGATAAGAAGACAATCTTATCAGATTTGGTTGGTCGTGAATTAATCTTGCAAAAATCAAATAGAAACCCCATTGGTTTTTTGCAGTAAAATATATGGTTTGGTTGTGTTAGTAAATCAAGAAGGCGTTGTTAAATCAACGTCTTCTTTTCCTTAAAAAATTAGAAATTATGTTTGATAAATTAATCGATTTTATTATTAGTATTGGTAAAGACTTTTTGCCCTACATTATTGTTGAACAATGGAATGAAGCTATAATGCTTCGATGCGGGAAGCTTCAACAAAAGGTGTTAAAGCCTGGCATTCATTTTAAAATCCCTTTTTTAGATTCTGTATGGGAGGCAACAATAATTACCCAGTCGCTTGAAATGAACCCACAGAGCATTACTACTAGGAATGGCAGGAATGTTGTTGTTAAGGCCATTATCCGCTTTAGAATTGAAGATGTAAAGACATACTTAACAACTATTTCGCAACCACACGATGTGCTAATAGATACCACTCAAGGCATGATAAGAGAGATTATTGAAGGCTTAACCTTTGCTGAAATCTACGGAATGGATTCTTTGCTTACTAAAAAGGTAGGTGCATTTTTAAGAAAATGGGGAATTAAGGTCGAAAGAGTAACCTTAACCGATTTAGCTAGCATAAACTCACTTAGAATTATTCAAAATAAAAATATGGAACAGCAACATGCTTCCTTTGCTTTACCAGAAATGATGAATTAAAAAATTTAAAATTAATAATTATGGGACTTAGAAGTTGGTACACGCCGGTATATACTTATGAAACTTTTAAAAAAGTTGTCAAATCAATTAAAAGTAATCCTTATGCTTATGGGATTCATTTTATCCTAAAATTGAATAAGGATGCGTCTCCTTTTAAAGCAAAGGGTTTATTAATTGCTTGGTCCGGAGATGGGAGTAGTAGTTTAGAGCATTTAAAACCCTTAGAGTCTAGGGCGGAAACCTGTCTGTTGGATAACCTTAGTTCAAAATTTATAAAAAATCCACCATCCTTGGGTATTATGTTTGAGTCTGAAAAAGATATTAAACCCGAATTATTTTCTGAATCTAATACTACTATAAAAAAGCAAGTCTCTTTAAAAATTACAATCAAATATTATCCTTGTACTTTTTCATTTACTGTCTTAAGAGACTTCAAGCCATTTTCTTATGAAGATCAGGATGGCCGGTCTGAGATCTTATTACAAAAAATGTATGAAATGAAAATTCATTCTCCCTCTCATGCATATGAGGATTATGTAATTGAAAATGTCCGAAAAGTAAGAGGTGGGGAGCATTGGCACCTTGGTAGTTAATTAAAACAATCAATCATGAAACAATTTTTTTATGTATTATTATTGATTAACCTTACTGCGCAAGCCCAAGGTTTTCAAGAGAGTCCTCAATCCTTTAGTGATAAGACATTATTAGCCAAACTTAAATCTGAACAAGCAGATAATGGTTTGGCAGTTGTTATGGATTTATCAACTAATAAAATAGTCTCCTTAAGTGCTTTTGTTAGAAAGGGTAAATCATATAGAAAAGATACAAGCCTTCTTTTCAGAACCATTGAACCCGGAAGTTTGATGATACCAATAAGCGCATCAGTATTGATAGACAATTTTGGCGTTACATTAGAAGACACTGTAGATCTAGAGGGAGGAAAGACCAAGTTTGGGGGTTTAGTAGTGCAAGATTCAGAACAGCATGGCATCAGAAATACATCTTTATTAAGTGTAGTAGCAGAATCTTCTAATGTTGGTATTGCTAAATTAGTAAATACCAGAGTTGAAGGAATGCAACCAACTAGGTTATTTAAAAGTATGGTTAAAGACTATTTTAATGATGTGTCACCTGCAAACTTTGGGTTCGTTTCTAAAAGTAGTTTACCTTTTTGGGCTTTTGGATATGGACTAACATTATCCCCTAATCAAATATTTTCTTTTTATTGCAGAGTAGCTAATAAGGATAATACCTTATTTAAAAATTCAAATACATTTAACCAAATTCAATCTGCATTATTAGAGGTTTGTAAAAATGGAACAGCCAAAAGGCTTTTTTTAGATGCTAAGTATAATGTTGCCGGAAAAACTGGAACAAGTTTGGCAGCTAATAAAAATGGGTATACTGACGCACAATACCAAGCAACTTTTATAGGTTATGCACCCGCCGAGAAACCCAAATATGCTTGTATGGTAATTATCAAATGTCATAAACACGCAGCTAACCATTTTGGTGCTTCCGTTGCAGGACCTGTCTTTAAGACTATCATGGATAATTTGAAAGATTAGTTTAAGCCGTTATGAAAACAGTAATCATTGGAGATATACATGGGAGACAAACTTGGTCGACAATCTTAAAAGAAAATACAGATGCAAAAAGAATCATTTTTGTAGGTGATTATTTTGATAGTAGTACAATTCCATATCGTGATCAAATACAAAATTTCAAAAACATTATTCAATTAAAAGAACATAGTAGTATTGAGATTATCATGTTAATTGGGAATCATGATCATCATTATTTTCCAGATGTGATTAAAGATAATATGTCTAAATACCAAAGCCAATCTAGTCAAGCTATTATTGAGGCTATATCAGAAAATAGGCATCATTTGCAAATGGCTTATCAATTTAATAACATCCTATGTACACATGCAGGTGTGGGAAAAACCTTCCTAGATAGAGAACTTGGCATACATAGCTGGACTATTGAAAATATAGCCAATGACTTAAATACATTGTTTAAACTAAACCCACTAGCGTTTAAATTCAAAAATTTTGGTATTAAAACAGACCCTACTGGAGACAATATTGGACAAACGCCAATTTGGATTCGTCCAATTTCATTGATGCTTGATGCTATTTCATTAAAAGAAAAAATTATACAGGTAGTAGGGCATACTCAAATGCATAATATTCCAACACCAGAAGAAATGGGAAGTGGAAGGTTTTACTTCATAGATACCCTTGGGGGTAGTTGTGAGTACTTAGTGGTCCGAAATGCAAATATTGATATTACTAGATTATTATAAATTAATTATTACAATTCTTAAATATTATTAGATAATTAATTGAAGATTATTTTTTTTAATTTTCGTTCTATAATAATTATGATTCTAAAAAATTTTAGTACTCAATTTCTTAAAGGACTATTCTAAACAAAAAATTAATGACAGATTTTGTTGGAAATTAAAAAAGCAGCTACAAAAAAGTTAATGAAAACTTGCTCGTAACTGCTTTATTTTACCAGTGGGAAAGCCTGGGCTCGAACCAGGGACTTCAACATTATGAGTGTTGCACTCTAACCAACTGAGTTACATTCCCGCATTTTTTGATGTAGGGGGCAAAAATACTAAAATTTGACTATGAATAGAGCCCTAATTGACTAATTTTTAACCTTTTTTAAAGGTATCTACCCTTTTTTTCTGCTATTTTTGCGGCATGAAGAAAGTTATTTTATCAGCAGTTTCAATTTTATGCTTTGGCCTCTTGCTAAATGCCCAAAATTCAACAACAGGAACAAAAAAATTAGATCTTACTGGAAGACCAAGTGATCACCTTTTATTTTCTTTTGGCTTGGATACATGGACTGGCAAGCCTGATAGTGTTAAAACAAGTGGTTTTAGCAGGCATTTTAATATGTATTTCATGTACGATTTTCCAATGAAAAAAAATCCTCATTATAGTGTTGCTGTGGGAATTGGTGTAGGAAGCTCAAATATTTTTTTAGATCCACATACTTATGTGGATGTTAAATCTACATCTACCACTTTGCCTTTTCATCATTTAGATTCTACAGCAAATCATTTTTCGAAAGAAAAATTAACAACCATGTATTTGCAAGCACCTGTGGAGTTGAGATACTATACAGATCCTGCACACCCTAATAGTTCATGGAAAGCTGCTGTAGGAGTAAAAATAGGTACTTTGTTAAAAGGTTATTCCAAAGCAAAAAATTATGTTAGACAAGATGGCACATCTGTTTATGGATCTTCTTACATCGAAAAAGAATACAATAAGCGTTGGTTTGATGCTACAGATGTTACTTTAACAGGCCGTTTTGGTTATGGCATTATTTCATTAGATGCAGGCTATCAAGTTACTGGGGTATTTAGGGATGGTGTAGGCCCAGTGGTCAATAAGTTTTCAATTGGATTAACAATCAGCGGATTGTAGAAAAAATAAAAATAGTATTGAAACCCTCTATTAGGAGGGTTTTTTTATGGACCTAATGGATTAGCCTATCTTTGTAAAAACAATAAAGTTGATAGAGAAAAAGAAAATATTTAAGAAAGAAGAGAAGTCGGTACTAGTGAGTGTTATACAGAAAGATCAGACTGAAGCACAGGTAGATGAATACTTAGATGAATTAGCTTTTTTAGCGGAGACAGCGGGCGCTAAAACTTTAAAATCGTTCAAGCAAAGATTACCGCATCCCGACTCAAGAACTTTTGTGGGCAAGGGTAAGTTAGAAGAAATTAAACAATACGTGGCACAGAAAGATATTGACGTCGTAATTTTTGATGATGAATTATCAGGTTCTCAAATTACCAATATTGAAAAAGAAGTAAAGTGCAGGGTGATTGATAGAAGTGATTTAATCTTAGACATTTTTGCGGCGCGTGCAAGAACAGCGCAAGCTAAAGTACAAGTGGAGTTAGCTCAGTATCAATACATCTTACCCCGCTTAAAAGGGATGTGGACGCATTTGGAAAGACAGGGTGCGGGTATTGGATCGAGAGGTCCGGGGGAAACTGAAATTGAAACTGATCGTCGTATTGTAAAAGATAAAATTTCTTTACTACGCAAACGCTTAACAGAAATTGATAAGCAAGCCTTCACACAAAGAAAAGAAAGAGGAGAGTTTATACGTGTGGCCTTAGTGGGTTATACCAATGTGGGCAAGAGTACCATTATGAATTTAGTAAGTAAGAGTGAAGTGTTTGCTGAAAATAAATTATTTGCCACCCTTGATACTACTACGCGTAAAGTAGTTTTTGAAAACACGCCTTTTTTATTAAGTGATACGGTTGGTTTTATTCGTAAGCTACCGCATCATTTAGTAGAAAGTTTTAAAAGTACTTTAGATGAAGTAAGAGAAGCCGATGTGTTATTACATGTAGTAGATGTTTCACATGCGCAGTATGAGGA
>Ga0194037_1001608_pt1 | contig 16047 bp, 20 predicted proteins | sample JunL306m_MetaG_FD_148653 | JGI IMG/M metagenome (GOLD analysis project Ga0194037, IMG submission 148653) | Anoxic zone freshwater microbial communities from boreal shield lake in IISD Experimental Lakes Area, Ontario, Canada - Jun2016-L304-6m | ecosystem: Environmental > Aquatic > Freshwater >...
AATCTCCGCGTCGTCAGCAATCGCTGCGATTAGTTCGGCTTTGTTCAAGTGAAGCTCCTTATAGATATTGATGTCGGCGCACATTGCGCTTACATGATTTTAACCACAAAAAATTACAAAAATAAAGTTGCGATACAGCAATTTTTTAACAGCCCTACAAATTACTCATCCAAAACAGTAATATCGTAAACAAAATATTCTGTGTCACCAAAACAGGTAGTTGGTAAACCGATATGTTGTTGATATTTTAGAGCTACTTTTTTGCCTAGATTAGCATTTATTTTTTGCGCCACAGCATCTTCACGCACCGTAAAGAGGAATTTTTCTGACATGGTGCCGGGCATAGAGACCATCGCCAATTCACCTTCCCAAGTTTTACAGATATAGCCGCGGTGTGAGAATTTCTGCACATATCCCGCACGCTCTCCGCTGCCATAACTCCATGTGAGCATAGCCCAGGTATAGATGGAAATACCGACTACCCCAATTAAAACAAGGCTTAAGAGCCATTTTGTAAACCCGTTCATAAGATCTTCCTTGATCAATCTACACATAAACCCTAATCAGGTCCCTAAACTTATCTTACCTAAGTATATGAGTATCCAAAGCCAAGAAATAGTCAATTAATCCACTACAGACAAATTAAAATAAGGGAGTTAACTCACTTAGACAAGTCTCATGCAAATACGTCACATCATCTTCTTTATTTTTGTAGCCTCAGCTATTTATGTATATTTTAGGGGCAGAGTCAGGTTTGGGGTCGTGAGATCCCTTACCGACTATCAAGTCCTGCTAGCCCCCGTGAATACACTTTTATATTTATTTTCTAAGGTAAAGGCGAGTGCTTACATTCCCGTAAGCCAATTTCCTGAAATGCAAGTGCTACGAGATAACTGGGAGATTATTCGCGATGAGGCGCTTTCTTTAAATGCAGATGGTGCAATTGCTGTAGCTACTGGGTATAACGATATTGGCTTTAATTCCTTTTTCAGGACAGGTTGGAAGCGCTTTCATTTATATTGGTATGGCAAAGATTTACCTTCAGCTCAGGCCAGCTGCCCCAGAACGGTTGCATTGCTAAAGTCGATCCCCTCAGTTAAGGCAGCCATGTTTGCCTCTTTGCCGCCGGGAGCAACACTGGTTCGCCACCGCGACCCCTATGCAGGATCCTTGCGCTATCACATCGGCTTAGTCACACCGAATGACCCCAAATGCTTTATTGAGGTGGATGGCGAGCGTTATCACTGGAAAGATGGAGAGCCTGTGATGTTTGATGAAACCTATATTCATTTTGCGGCTAACGAGACTGATCACCAGCGAATTGTCTTATTTTGTGACGTTGAAAGGCCCGTTTATACAAAGATAGTGCAATCATTTAATCGTTGGTTTGGAAGAAACGTGATGAGTGCTGCTGCTTCACAAAACGTCGCAGGTGAAAAGGTCGGTTTTGTAAACGTGCTGTTTACCTATTTTTACCAACTGAGGGCGCAAGCCAAAAAGCTAAAAGCCAAGCATCGCTCCGTCTATTACCTTGGAAAATGGGTGTTGATATTAGGGATTTTGTGGGCGATCTTTTGGTAATTTAGGGCTTTAAGATCTGAATAATTTGCTCTGGACTGATAGAGCCCCATATTTCAATCCGTTTATGGCGGCTATTTTGGCCAGAGATAAATTGAATTTGTTTTTGCGGTACCTTCAGTTGCTTCGAAAGCCAGGCCAGCAGAAATTCATTGGCCTTATTTTCCAAAGCGGGCGCTTGGAGAGAAATCTTGAGGCACCCATCATGCAAACCCACTACCTTGGTCTGCTTTGCGCCAGGCTGGCAGTGCAAATTCAGCGTAATTCCGTTAGGGGTTTGTTTTAACCAAATAGGCATCATGAAAGTACTTTAAACTTAAATTATGAGCAAACAGAATTCTCAAGCCCTCGAACAGCTATTTGCGAATAACCGCGCTTGGGCTGAAGACATGGTTGCCCGGGATGGTGACTTCTTCAAAAGACTCGTTTCCCAACAAGCTCCAGAATACCTTTGGATAGGCTGTTCAGATAGTCGAGTACCAGCAAATGCGATTGTGAATCTCGATCCAGGCGAGCTCTTCGTTCATCGTAACGTAGCAAACGTTGTAGTACATACTGACTTGAATTGCTTGTCCGTCATTCAGTTTGCCATCGACCTACTCAAAGTCAAGCATATCTTGGTTGTCGGCCACTATGGATGCTCTGGCGTGCATGCTGCGTTAGCCGATAAACGCGTAGGCCTTGCCGATAACTGGCTCCGCCATGTAAAAGACGTGCATCAAAAACATGAGCGCTACTTAGGCGAGCTAATACCAACACCTAAACGCCAAGATCGCTTGTGTGAACTGAATGTTATCGAGCAAGTGGTGAATGTATGCGAAACAACCATCGTGCAAGATGCTTGGGCACGCGGCCAAGACCTTACAGTCCATGGCTGGACTTATCGATTAGAAACTGGTCTTGTCAACGACTTAGGAATGTCGATCAGCTCCACTGAAGAGACACAAGAGCGCTATATCAAATCCATCAAGCGTTACGATTCAGAGTAAACCCATTTGCTTAAGTCGTTCTTCAATTCTGTTGCAGTTTGCCTTCTCAAGCTGTTATCACTCCTTCCCTACAAGCTATTAGTGTCAATAGGTTATGGTCTTGGCTATATAGCAGCGCGTATTCCAGGGGATAGAAACAAAGTAGTGAAAACAAACTTGCACTTGTGTTTTCCTAATCTTACTGCCACCGAAATTGATCAACTCAGCAAACAACACTGGCGCTTGCTTGGTAGAAGCATGGTAGAAAAAAGTATTATTTGGATGGGCAGCGTCAATCAACTGAGTCACATGATTGAGGTTAAGTCTGCGGTTGATCTTTCCAGTAAAAAACCTCGCATACTGGTGAATATGCATTTCACTGGTATCGAGGGAAGTATTATTTTGAGTGCCCTTGCAAAGCAAAAACACTGGCCTCGTACCTCGGGATACTTTCAGAGAATGAAAAATCCGTTTTTCAATAAAAAAATTGTTGAGTGGCGCAATCGCTTTGGGGGCAATTCAATTGATCGCCAAGGAAGCTCTAAAGAAATCATTCGAGAAATACGAAACGGTGACTTCATTATCATTGCCCCTGATATTGATTTAGGTCTGAAAGATTCTGAATTTGTACCTTTTTTTGGAATTGAGACCAACACCATTACCGCGGTATCACGCTTAGCCAAGATCACGGGTGCGGATGTTTGCATGATGACCACTACTCTAAAAGCAGATGAGTCAGGCTATCTATGTGAAATTAGTGCTCCCCTAAAAGACTTTCCAAGCGCTGATGCCACGATAGATACAGCCCGCCTAAATCAGTATTTTGAAGACACTATTCGGCTTCGCCCTGCTGAATACTATTGGGTTCATAAGCGCTTTAAAAATCGTCCTAACAACGTGGCTAGCCCCTATAACCCTTCAAATTGAAGACCTTTTGTCCTATCATTGAAAAATGACCGAACGTATTGGGCTATTTGCCGATCTTCATAGCAATCTAGAAGCTTTTGAAGCCTGTATTGCCAGGGCTGAAGAGCTAGGTGTAACTCGGATGGTTTTCTTAGGCGACCTAGTGGGCTATAACGCAGATCCTGTCGCAGTACTCGATCGCATTACAGGACTAGTAGAAGCTAAAAGAGCCATTGCTATTTTGGGAAATCACGACGAAGCCGTTTTTAAAGACTGTCGCGCCCAAATGAATGCCAGCGCCAATGCTGCTATTGAATGGACTAAAAATCAACTCCAGGAAAGCCATATTGCGTTTTTAAAAAACCTGCCTTTGATTGTGAATGAGGAAAAAATATGTTTTGTTCATGCGTCTGCTTATAAACCCGCTGAGTGGAATTACATTACTGATAGCATGAGCGCATGGCGTTGCGTTCAAGATTCTGGCAAGACCTACACCTTTGTAGGGCATGCTCATGAGCAAGCCCTTTTTTATCAAAGCGCTGTAGGTAAGTTGATTCGCTTTGCCCCACATCCTGGTGATGAAATCCCGGTCTTACAGCACCGTCAATGGGTTGGTGTCGTTGGCTCCTTAGGGCAACCAAGAGATGGAAATCCGGAGGCCTGTTTTGCAGTTTTTGAACCAGAATTAGAGGTGCTCACTTTTCATCGAGTCCCCTATGATCATTTTACGGCTGCCGATAAAGTTCGTCGCGCAGGCTTGCCAGAAGATTTGGCGAACCGTCTAATTACCGGCAAGTAAAAGTCGATGGCAATCAATACCGATATTGAAGCGGTTGACGATATTTTTCAAGAAGGCAAAGTTGTTGACGGCTTTGTTATAGGAAAAGAAGTTCATCGAGGTGGCATGGCCAGCCTTTTCACTGCCACCAAAGAAGGCATTGATCTTCCTATCCTACTGAAGATCCCTCGCGTCGGCAGAGATCAACCTGTTGAGAGCTTAATTGGCTTTGAGACAGAGCTCACGATTCTTCGTTCTTTGAAAAGCCCATTTGTTCCACAATTTTTGGGGGCCGGAAATATGGCCACTCGCCCCTATATTGCAATGGCAAGAGTGGCAGGACAGCCGCTCGAAGATCTCATTAAAGAGGGCAAAATATTTACGATTGATGAGGTAGTGCGGATTGCTGCAGACCTAGCTCAGGCAGTTCAATCCTTGCACTCCCAAGATGCTATTCATCTGGATATCAAGCCAGACAATATTCTGATTGATGACACAGGAAAGTTGACTTTGATTGACTTTGGCTTGTCACATCATGCCCGCTATCCTGATTTGCTTGCAGAAGAAATGCGTAAGGGCGTTGGATCGGCGCCCTATATCTCTCCAGAACAAGTAGCGGGAATTCGTTCAGATTCACGCAGTGATATCTACTCCATTGGCGTAATCATGTATGAACTGCTCACTGGTGAGTTGCCTTTTGGTAACCCACAGACCATGAGTGGCTTAAGAAAACGGATGTGGGCAGAACCTTTTCCGCCCCGCGCAATCCGCAAGGAAATTCCCCGCTGGTTACAAGAGGTTGTTTTAAGATGCTTAGAACCGCGTGCTGCTGATCGCTACCAAAGTGCCGCCCGCTTACGTCAAGTGTTGCGCGAGCCTGAAGGCATCACCCTTACAGAACGGGCTGATCGAGTCGAGCCACCTAGCTTTTGGGAAAACCTCAAAGGCATGTTTAAAGCGGCTGGCTATGAACCCTCCCCTAGTCCACGCCCCAGTATGGGTAATCATGACGCCCCTTTGATGGTGGCTGCAATTGACACCCGCCAATCTGATGAAGACTTGCGCGAGCTCATGCAACTCACCGCTAAAAATTTATTGCATGCCTATCCTGAAAGTCGCTTGGTATGTATTAGTACGATTAGTAGCACGCCTACCTTTGAAGGCAATCAAGAAAATGAAACCGCCAGTGGAATTGTGCGTGGCCACTTGGTGCAACTCATGGAGTGGGCCAAGCCTTTAAAGTTACCTCCAGAGAGAATTTCGTATCACGTGCTAGAGGCCATGGATCCGGCCTCACGCATTGTGGAATTTGCTAAAGATAATGATGCAGCCCTGATTTTAATTGGTGCTTCACACAAGATGCCTAACAAAGTAACGCCTTGGAGAACTTCTATGACAAAGATTGCTGAGGAAGCCCCCTGCAGCGTTCATATTGTAAGAACCTAATTTAGCGCATTTTGTCTTGCTTTTGATCTAAGAAATATTCAGGATCCTGAGCCTCAATCCAATTATCTCTATTCAGGGCTGCCGTTAATTGCTTTTCGTTTAACTCACCCGTCCATTTGGCCACAACAATTGTGGCTACGCCATTCCCAACTAAATTAGTCAGGGCGCGCGCTTCCGACATGAAGCGATCAATTCCCAAGATGATTGCTAGGCCAGCCACTGGAACATTCCCTACGGCAGAAAGCGTCGCGGCTAAAACAATGAACCCACTACCAGTGATGCCCGCAGCACCCTTTGAAGTCAGCAATAAGACCAGCAACAGGGTTATTTGCTGGGTGATCGTCATTGGGGTATCAGTAGCTTGAGCAATAAAGACTGCGGCCATGGTTAGATAAATAGAAGTGCCATCTAGGTTAAAGGAATAACCAGTTGGAATAACTAAACCTACACAACTCTTCTTGGCACCCAATAACTCCATCTTCTCCATCATGCGCGGCAAGACCGATTCAGATGAGGATGTACCCAAAACAATCAAGAGCTCTTCTTTAATGTAGCGTACAAATTTGAAAATATTGAAACCATTCAGACGCGCAATGGTTCCGAGCACAATGAAAACAAAAAGTAAGCAAGTAAGATAGAAAGCACCCATCAATTTGCCTAAAGAAAACAGTGAGCCAACACCATACTTACCAATAGTGAAGGCCATTGCACCAAAAGCACCAATCGGTGCAAATTTCATAATGATGCCAATGATGTCGAATAAAACATGGGAGGTCTTTTCGATTAAATCAAATACCATCGTTCCGCGGCCACCAAATCGATGTAATGCAAATCCAAAAAGTACTGCAATAAAAAGTACCTGCAGTATCTCGCCTTTTGCAAATGCATCTACAACAGTATTGGGAATGATGTTGAGTAAAAATTCTGTGGTGGTTCCCATCTTTCCTGGGCCTGTATACGCAGCAATCCCTTTGGTATCCAAGCTGGCGGGATCAATATTCATGCCAGCGCCTGGCTGCAATACGTTCACCACAAGCAATCCGACCATTAACGCAATAGTGCTAACAACCTCAAAATACAAAAGCGCTAGTCCGCCCGTTTTGCCTACCTTCTTCATATCTTCCATGCCGGCAATGCCAATCACAACCGTGCAGAAAATAATCGGGGCAATCAACATCTTGATGCCCTTAATAAAAGCATCGCCAAAGGGTTTCATTTCTACGCCAATGGAAGGGTAAAAGTTGCCAAGCAAAACCCCGATCAAAACAGCCATAAGCACCTGAAAATAAAGGATTTTATAAAATGGGGGCTTTTTCATGGCGACAGTCATTTTGAATTCTCGTATTTTGTATTGAGGACTAGCGTAGTTTAGCCAGTTCTAAATACTGCCCTGCACCATTTCAAGCTACCCTTTAACGGATAATGGAGTAATGGAAGAAAAATTACGGGTTTCTAAACTATTGTCTGAGCTGGGGCTGTGCTCACGTCGTGAAGCAGATTCCTATATTGAGCAGGGCTTAGTAACGGTAGACGGTGAAGTAGTCAATGAACTTGGTGTTAGGGCATACCGTCATCAAAAAATTGAGTTGCAGTCTGGCGCCAAGGCTCAGCAAGCGTCCCGCATAACAGTCGTTTTAAATAAACCGGTTGGCTACATCTCACATTTTGACGATGAGCAAGAATATCAACCGGCAGCATCTCTCATCACGCCTGAAAATTACTTTGGTAGCCCGCTCGATAAAGGTCGTAATCCCCGCTTCAATACCAAGGGCCTTGCACCTGCGGGTAGGCTAGATATTGATTCCACCGGAATGCTGGTATTAACCCAGGACGGTCGTATTGCCAAACTTTTGATTGGGGAAAACAGTCCCATTGAAAAAGAATATTTAGTGCGTGTTGAGGGCAAACTCTCCTTTGAGGATTTAGACCGCCTAAAGCATGGTCTTTCTCTCGATGGTGTAGAACTCAAACCAGCGCAAGTCAGCTGGCAAAATGAAGATCAACTTCGCTTTGTATTGCGAGAAGGTCGCAAGCGTCAAATTCGTAGAATGTGCGAAATGGTCGGCTTGAAAGTGATTGGCTTGAAACGCGTCAGAATAGGACGTATCTCTCTAGGACCACTGCCACCTGGCCAATGGCGTTTTGTAAGGCCTGAAGAGCAATTCTAAGCAAGGCTACCCGCTTATAATTGCGTCCAAACTAGATAAGCGCAGAATCACCATCGAAACCATTACCCTCAGCACCCCAGGCGCAGAAGTATTAAGACGTCGCAGCTTTGCCATCATCTCTCACCCAGATGCTGGTAAGACTACGCTTACCGAAAAACTATTGCTCTATGCTGGTGCCATTCAAATTGCAGGTAGCGTTAAGGCGCGTAAGGCTAGTAGACACGCGACCTCAGACTGGATGGAAATTGAGAAGCAGCGCGGTATTTCTGTAGCAAGCTCTGTAATGCAGATGGAATATCGCGACTGCATCATCAATCTATTGGATACACCAGGACACCAAGATTTCTCGGAAGACACATACCGCGTCCTAACTGCAGTGGATTCTGCATTAATGGTGATTGATGCGGCCAATGGTGTCGAATCACAAACCCTTCGCTTGCTTGAAGTGTGTCGTGCTCGTAATACGCCGATTGTTACTTTCATTAATAAGATGGATCGCGAGGTAAAGCCTCCCATGGAATTGATGGATGAGATCGAGACTGCCCTTGGCATTGAAGTCGTTCCATTTACTTGGCCGGTTGGCATGGGTAAATCTTTTGCTGGGGTAATTGATATTGCCAATATGCGTATGCGTATGTTTAAGGCCGGCGAAGACCGCGTAACTGAAGACTCACACGCCGTAGTAGACGTCAATGATCCAGCCCTTAGGGCACGCCTTGGAACTGATTTAGAAAATGCGTTGACTGAAGTGGCTCTTATTAAAGAAGCGATGCCCGCATTCGATCGGGCGGCCTTTCTGGCTGGTCGCCAGTCGCCGGTATTTTTTGGCTCTGCAATTAATAATTTTGGTGTCCGTGAAATTCTGAACACACTAGTTGAACTTGCACCTTCACCCGGATCGCGCAAAGCCTTGCAACGTGAAGTAAGTCCTGCTGAAAATAAATTCTCTGCTGTGGTCTTTAAGATTCAGGCAAATATGGATCCAGCCCATCGTGACCGTGTAGCATTTTTACGCATCTGCTCCGGCCATTTTCAGCGGGGCATGAAACTCAAGATTTGTCGCAATAACAAAGAAGTGCGTACCAATAACGCCTTGTCTTTCTTGTCGCAAAGACGCGATATTTTAGATGAAGCATTTCCAGGCGACATCATTGGTCTGCCTAACCATGGTCTACTCCGCTTAGGCGATACGCTTACCGAGGGCGAACAATTGCAATTTACAGGCTTGCCATTTTTTGCACCGGAAATTTTCCGCATGGTTGAATCAGCTGACCCGTTACGTACCAAGCAACTCCGAACCGGCCTCATGCAGCTTGGTGAAGAAGGTGCCATACAGGTTTTCCGTCCCATGGCTGGCGGGATCATGCTGCTTGGCGCTTTTGGTCAACTGCAATTTGAAGTGGTAAGCCATCGTCTGCAAAGTGAATATGGCGCAGAAGTACGGCTACTGCCGGCACGCTATAGCCTTGCTCGCTGGGTAAGCTCAGAAGATCCCGTTGCGCTAAAGAAGTTTACCCAAGAAAATATTCATCGTATGGCAGAAGATGTTGTAGGTGCCTCTGTTTTTCTAGCATCCCATAAGTCAGAGCTAGATGTGGCACAGCAGCGCTGGGAGTCGATCCAGTTCCATGCCCTGAGGGAGCATGCCGGTCTGATTTATCAATCAGATCTTGCTGGATAAGCTGCTTGCACCTAATTACGGGGTGGTTTGCAATCAAACACGACGAGTAACTGAGTATCGCTGCTTCTGAAGGAAGCAGCCTTACCGTACTGCGCACAATACACGCCCGCTTTTTGCGTTAACTGTGCAATGGATTCACCGCTACTATTCAAAAACGTAACGTGATTTGCATCCGATGCATCTGTATAAACAGCAGCGCATCCCCATAATCCAATGATCAAAAAAATGCTAGCTACATAGGCCTTCATATAAATCCTTTTTTGCTTTACACATTACTTACGTGAGCCTATTTTCTCAACCAAGATGGCTGTTACATAGGCTGCAAAAGGTCTGTAAATCAATATGCCAATGATGGCTACTGGATAGGCTACAAACCAGACCTCCATCCATGCTGCAAAGAAATTATCTACGGCCCCAAGGCGCGCAAACGTAGTTGCCAGCGTAATGCTTAATGACATCAAGCAGCCCATGATGAGGGAGAAGATGAGTTTTGAAAGATTAATCATGTCTAATGATAGCGTCTGTACTTTTAAACTGGTATTCTGATTGGTGATCACTATTGTGCGCCCTAAATAGGGGGGTCTGATGAGCTAGCCTCTACGATTCATCACTCATTTTCCCCGGGAAAACTATGGCTGCTGGCCAAAATCAAAGAAACAGAAAAAACGACCCCATGCTCACCAAAACAGGCAAACCCCGCCTTGGGCCACTTAACCTAGCACAGCTCAATAAATTATTAGAAGCAAGCAATAAACCAAAAGAAAAAAGTAAGATTTTGCGAGCGATCAATAAGCAAACTATTGTTGCAGCCTAAATACCAAGCCCCAATTTAGCGGGGCTTTTTTATTGGCCGAGCTCAATTATTAGTGCCGTTTAACCAACATTCTTTTTCCTAAAATTACTGTTGATACGACCAGCACTGCAAACACTAAATTCATTGCGGTTATTGGATCCCCCAACAAAACGCTGGCAGCAAGCAAAGTACAAAACGGCTGAATGAGCTGGACTTGACTCACTCGTGCAATACCTCCAATAGCAAGGCCTTCGTACCAAAAGAAGAATCCCAAGAACATGGGGAACAGACTTAAGTAGACAAAACTAATCCAGGCCACATCACCAGCATTGATGTACTCCGGATTAAACGTCAAAAAGCTTGCCACTATATTGATAGGTAATGAAATCACGAGCGCCCAGGAGATCACTGCACGGGGATTCATTCTTCTAGAAAGTTCACCACCTTCAACATATCCTACGCAGGCACAAATTCCACCGAGTACCAACAAGCCATCGATATAAGTAAAGCTTCCAGAGTTTTTTAGTAGCGCATAGATCACTACTAGGGTAGCCCCCATTAAGGAAACCAACCAAAAACCTAAAGAGGGTCGCTCCTTAAAGCGAATAACGCCTATTACCGTCGTAGCCAAAGGCATCATGCCCAAAATGACCGCGCCGTGTGAAGAAGAGCCTTGCGTCATAGCCACGGTAGTAAAGATGGGGAAACCAAAAACGACGCCCAATGCAATGACAACATATTTACCAAAATCAATCTTGCTCGGTAAAGATTCCTTTTTGTATGCAAGATAGGCTAAAGCCACTAAGCCGGCAAGGGTAGCTCTCCCAAAGGCTATAAAGTAGGGGTTAAAGCTTAAGACCGCAATCTTACTTACAGGCAAAGTTAAGCTAAAAATCAGAATGCCAATAAAACCAATCAGCATTCCTTTGGTTTCTTTGTTCACTAAGGCCTTTTTGCTATTAATAAATTGATTGTAGTAACAAACTCTAAGATCGAGTTGTAATATGCAGATATCTATTATGCAAACAAACATTCACATACAAGCCATCTATATTGCCTCAAACGCGGGGGCACCGATGCAAGCCAAGACGACTGTTGAGGTAGAGGCGGGTCTTGGCATTAAAGGGGATCGCTACGCCTCTGGACTAGGCGCTTTTTCCGATAACCAGCCCCCTAAGATTAGGCACATTAGCTTAATCGCCAATACCGGCATAGCTATTGCCAAGCTGTGGCTTGCGGGTAGTAATGAAACTCCCTTTACTGATTCTGAAACGCGTCGCAATGTCGTACTTGATGGCATATCACCAAGCGAATTAAACGCTTTGGTCGGCCAAACATTTCAGTTAGGCGGTATTTCTTTGAAGGGAACTGAGCTTTGCGCACCTTGTGTGAGACCTGGAGAGCTAGTAGGTAAACCAGGCTTTATGGATGCGTTTGATGGGCGCGGCGGAATACGTGCCGAGATCCTCAGTTCTGGACCCCTCTCAACTGGAGATGCATTACTCATGAATCATCAAAGCTCTTATGATTAGTTATAGTGATAAGGCCCCCATTACTGCAAAACAGGCCATCGATTTATACAAACGGTCTACCTTAGGTGAGCGACGTCCCATTAATAATGTCACTACGTTTGAGTTAATGCTCAAAAATGCTAATCTCATCGTTACTGCATGGGATGACGATAAATTAATCGGGATATCCCGCTCCTTAACTGATTTTGCTTATGTCGCCTACCTAGCGGATTTGGCAGTAGACGAACAATATCAACGCACAGGTATTGGCAAACAACTCATCGAAGAAACCAAAGCGCGCCTCGGTCCTGAATGTATGATTGTGCTTCTAGCAGCACCTAAGGCAAATGCGTATTACGAGCACTTGGGCTTTGAACATAATCCACGCGCGTGGACTCTGAAAAAATAATCGCGCCTTTAGGATGGTCGTATGACTACAACTCATTTTTGCTTAGTACGCCATGGGGAGACTGACTGGAATGCTGCGCGCCGTCTTCAGGGCCACACGGATATCCAGCTGAATGCTCGCGGCTTAGTTCAGGCTAAGCAAATGGCCTATGCTCTTAAAGCTTCTAATCTTCAGTTTGATGTTCTTTATACAAGCGATCTACAGCGCGCCAAACAAACAGCCCACGCGATTGAAATGCTTTATTCAACTACGGCAATAGTTCACGGCGCCCTAAGAGAGCGCCACTTCGGCATCCTTCAAGGGCTCACTGCGGATGAGGCTCCACAGCGTGAACCAGAACTTTGGCAAAGCCATCTCAACAGAGAGATTCATCAAGACTTGCGTGGCGGGGAAAGCATTCTACAATTTGCTCAGCGGGTTCAAATGGCGCTTGAAGAAATTCGTCAACAACACATTGGTAAAACCATTTTGTTGGTAAGCCATGGTGGTACGCTAGAGATGATGTATCGAGTTGCGAGCAAACAGGCCTTAGATACTGAAAAAGTCGTCACCGTTCCCAATGCATCGCTCAATTGGATTAGCCACGATGAGGCCGGCTGGAAAGTTAATGCTTGGGCAGACACTAGCCATCTCAAAGATCTCGCCTTGGATAATATAGATCTTTAGAGAAGCGCTTTACCTGCTGTGGACTTACACCCAACCTACTTGTAAAAACAGTCGCCACGAACTTGATAATTTAGCCAATGACTTAAGTCTATATCTCTAGATAGCCATCACCAAAATCGATACGCCCGAAATCAGCATCACAAGCTCCATCAACAATAGAAATCTTTTTTCTGGCAAGGCTAAAACAATTTTCTTAGAAAATATAGAGCCGACCAATACACAACTACCAATCAATAAGCCCTGAATAATGGCAGTTGTGTTTAAGAATCCAAGTTGATGAAAGGTAATGCCCTTGGTAAATAATATGGATAGCGTGCTAGCCGCTTCTGTACCTAAAAAAGCCCCCTTGGTGAGTCCATAAGCCAAGAAAAATGGAGTATTAATTGCCCCCGTCGTGGCAACTATCCCAGTTAAGTAACCGATGCCAGCGCCCACCAAGCTCATCTGCCATAACTTTAAATAAAAGTTTTTTCTGCGCATCCATCTGCGAATCGGAATTAATAGGATTAGAAAAAGTCCGAGGGTAATTTCAACAAGCTGATCATTTAGTGTGACTAACGTATTTACGCCCAAGATCACCGCAGGGATTGCAGTAAGGCTGTATACAAAACAAACCTTCCAATTAATTGCGCTCCACCAGAGAAAAATACGGGAAAGGTTTGCGACGGTTGCTACTAAAGCAATTACTGGAATTGCCTGAATAGGCCCATAGAAATATACCAGCGCCGGCATCAAGATAATCGTGGTGCCAAAACCAATTACCCCACCCAGAACACCAGCACCAAGGCCCAGAAAGCCCAATACCAAGGCCTGAAGCAAAAGATCTGAAAGAATCATGCTTAAGAAATGATCGCGCTAATCTTCATCTTTTGAATTGTGAGCTTTAAAGTAGTCAATTACCCATGCCGGATCACTATCGCTAGGAAAAATGGGGTAATGAACCGCTTCAATCACCCCATTATGCGCAATCAAGGTAACTCGCTTTAGTAGCGTCATGCCTGCAGCAAGGAATGTAGGCATATTTAATGCTTTTTGAAATTGATAGTCAGCATCGCTTACTACCGGAAATGGTAAATGCAGTCTCTCAGCCATCTCCTTTTGATAATCCGTAGTTTGTACGCTAAGGCCAATCACTTCTGCACCAAGCGCTTTTAGCTCCTGATAGTGATCCCTAAATGAGCAGCTTTGAGGGGTGCATCCCCTTGCCCCAGGAATCTGATCCCAGCCATCAGGGAGCGCAATATTAGGTTGGCCCGTCATCGGGTAACAATAGATAACTAAGTTGCCTTTGATATTGCCCAGATTGATTGTCTTGCCACTCGTGGCGACCAATGAAATATCCGGAAGTTTCATGCCTCTTAAATGAGCAGTGGAGCCATCATCCTCTGGAATAGGAAGATCTGTAGGGAGTTGATTTAAGTTGGTCATTACTTTCCTTCGGCACTCTTGCGACTATTTAAAGGCATTCCTGAACGAGCATACATCAGATAGGATTTCTTAAATTGCAATTGTTTTTCAACTCATGAGGGCTCAGGCACTAGAGCAAATGACCTCTAAAACTTGACCAAGCGTATTACCTTCGTAATCGGGTCTTGGGCCTATCTCCTCAAAAGGATGCCCCAGTCTATTGACCCAAAATACATCGAACCCAAACCACTTTGCCGCGAGAGCATCCCAGGCATTGCTAGAGACAAAAAGGATCTCTTCCTTTTTAACTGGGAATGCTTTTAATAAAAGTTCGTAAGCCTGTGGGGCCGTTTTAAATAAACGAACATCTTCGATGGTTACTACCTTATCTAAATAAGGCCTCAGGCCATTACCCTCCACAACAGAAGCCAACATCTCCCTGCTACCATTGGATAAGATTGCTGTTGATATACCCCTATCTTTAATGCTCTTTAGTACATATAGGCTATCGTCAAAACTAGTGAGCTTGGCATACTGATCCATGAGGCGCTTTTCATAATCTGTAGTGAGATTTAGATTCATGCGCTTGCAAACATAACGCAAGGAATGAATCGTGAGCTCCCAAAATGGTAGGTAGTATTTACTACCATTTGGGCTTGGATCACTCATTGTTACTAGGCGGGTATATTCGATTTGGCGCTCACGCCACATTAATGCAAGTGCTTGACCATGCCCAGGAAAAAGCTTTTCAGCCAATTGCCCCATAGAATACACATCAAATAATGTTCCGTAGGCATCAAATGCAATTAGCTTGTACATGCTGTCTCCCACTTTTTATGAATTTATATTGTTTCTTAAATCGATGCTTAATCGACACAGCAGCGAAAGCCTATAGTCAAAGAAAAATCTCAAAGAGATGATCTTAGCTCTCTTGGTTGTCCAGGGTAAAGCGGAATTACTTTGAGAAGTTATCTTCCTTGACAGTCGATAGGCATTTCCCACAAAGGCTTGCCTTGACTATAGTCACAATTAACACCAATTGGAGAGGTAGTGCTAGCGGCGCACCCAACCAAAATTAAGACAAGTAGCATATTTAATAATATTTTCATATCAATATGAGGTCCCAAAGAATTCTTCCAGTTAATTTTACACAAACCCCTGTACAGCAAATACCAAAACCACCCGAAGATAGTTTTGGTATTTCATGAGGGTTTTTAACAAGAAATGAATATCTCCTTCAAGTACATCCGAAGTATTAAGGGTCAAGATATTTAATTCAAATTATTTATCAAGCTTTACAGTAACTCCACTAGCGCTGAGGTTCAATTGCAGGCCCTCGGAAGTGCTGGTTAATCGCATAATGACGCCATTTTCATTCTTCAGGACCGTTCCTCCAACACCGCCACCCAAAGTAATGCTACTTTCGAGCTTAGTAAATGTTCCAGGAAACTTAGACAGGTCAGCTAAGTCATACACCTCACCGCTTGCGGATAACTTAGATACACCTACGTTTGCCCCAAGACTCATTCCACTAATTTTGAATGGGTACTTTTTTCCTTGATAACTGAGCACACCACCACCAGTGCTACCACCCACAATTAAAGCAAACTGGGTTTCATTAATGCTTACTGTGCCCGATGGCTTTTTAGGAGCATCTGCTGCACTAGCACCAAAACTTAAAATAGATAATCCCAAAATGAGAAACGAAAGAACTTTACGAATGCTTGTCATATAAC
>Ga0194037_1001609_pt1 | contig 16047 bp, 13 predicted proteins | sample JunL306m_MetaG_FD_148653 | JGI IMG/M metagenome (GOLD analysis project Ga0194037, IMG submission 148653) | Anoxic zone freshwater microbial communities from boreal shield lake in IISD Experimental Lakes Area, Ontario, Canada - Jun2016-L304-6m | ecosystem: Environmental > Aquatic > Freshwater >...
CCCTCCGAGATATCCCGCAAAATAGGGGACAACGACCCGAGAAAAACCTATCCCCTTGCTACTCGGGTAATACAAGCCCCGTAGCGCGCCGTTGCTCAGGAGGAGCAGCGCTGTCCACCCTGTCGGCCCCGCGAATCCGCACAGACTATCATGATCAGTCGAAAGTCGTCGTACCCCGTCTCCAGTTACGACCGGGAGGCCGCCCACGGCAAATTCCACTTCGACATCTCCTTCAAGGCAATGGCGCGCAAAATATCCCCAGGGAATCGGCGCCAGTGTAGTCCGGATGTCAATCCGGTCGTCATAACTGGCCCGCCAGACTACTGTTTTTCCCGTGTCCGGCGACGGATGTCCCTGGACATATGAACGGTGACTCCAGTGCCGTGTTCCTATGCGTCTCACCAGCATCATGTTGTCCACCGGAAAGGCGGCGCCGAGGGTCGCCAGATGCCTATTGGAATAGGCAAAACGGTTGTACTTATCGCCATGCCATTTATGTGTCAGCCCCGGGTTCACTAATATGATATGTGAGTGTTGTTTTACCGAATACATGTCCCCACCAGCCAAGGGATAAACTCCGTCAGGCTCTACGGTACGCCTGTCAGAACCGCGGCTCCAGAATCCGTGGTTCTCCGGAAGCAACAGCAGAGAAAACGCCTTAAAAGCCCAGTAGGGGCTCCCTCCTCCCGAGTATGACTCCCGGATGAAAAGCTGTTCCTCGTACACGCCTAAACCGAGTCGCCCTGAACTCTGCACACAGCCATTAGCCAGATATGCATTGACTGTGTCAATGCATATCCGACTGACCTGATCGGCCGGGACGTCACAACATTCAGTAAGGAAGCCCATTCCCCAAGGTGCGATGGTGGCAAACCGGTAGATCATTGAACGGCCAAAGACAGGCGGATGAGCGTCGGGAGCAAAAAGATGTTGATAGTCAGTGAAAAAAAGTCGAGCACGGCTCCGTAATTCATCCGCTACCACCTTATAGCGCCCCTCCTGGAGCCAGGCAAACAGGAGTCCGTAGAAGTGCATGGCATACGCATTGTAGTAGTCGAGATGACGGTACCCATCTTGGGGAAGGCCATCGTAATACCAACCGTCGCCGCGATACATCCCTCCAAGAAGATTGATATCCGCCAGAATGGCCACACGGCGGTCTTCCCCCCCCAAATTCTCCAGCGCAAGATTGTGCAGAATCCGAAACCAGAGCCAATTGCTTTCCAAGAACCGCCGTTGACTGTTGGCACGGAACAGATCGAGCAGGTTATTACGGCTCTTGGGGGAAAGCCGACTCCAGAATGTAGGGCCGGATACCATGAGACCCAGGGCAAGAGAGGCGCATTCAACGAGAAGCTGGGGGCTCTGGATCGCTCCCCAAAATCCTGGATGCGTGGGATCAGATCCGTTACGGAATCCTTCAAGGTACGCATCTCGCCACACCTCTGTCTCGGGAGAATAACCGGTTAAACGACCAGCGCAAAAAAATGAAAAACCGAGAAAGGTCCTGGCAAAACCTTCCAGTCCGTCACTCAGTTTGCCGTTATCACTATGCGCATGGGGATTGACGAACAGGTATGCCCTGTCATGGCTCATTTTCCGAAAAGCAGATCGTTGCAGGCAGACAAACAGTTCTTCCCAAGAAGATCTTGTCGAGTCGACTCGCGGCACGGTTATCTCGGGCGAACAGCAATCGCTGATCTTGCCTCGAAGTAATGAGGCGTATTCAGCCGTACGTCTCTGATACTCAGCCACCTTATTGAAAGACATGTGACATATCCGTCTCAACGGCAACAGCCCCCCGAAATCACTATCGCCAGTAGTATCCCCGTTACACCACCCATAATTCAAAATCCCGGATCATAGATCAAATTGTATCCATTGAGCCGGAAGAGTGTCATGAATTTGGCGTCCATTGCAGTGCCACCGACTCGGCGTACAGACAACTTTGTCCGGATTCCGGTTTAACCAAGCTCCCCACCAACTGAAGGTGCTGTTGGCGGTGATATTGTGGTCGCACATACTCATGAGCATAAGATCTTCATGGGGAGGAAGCGGATCTTTGTTACCGACAAAAACCGTGGAGGCTGGAACCGGCAGATGCTCACGGCACCATGCAATATCATTACTGAACACGAAAAAAGTGGGGGAGGCAGTGGCTGAGGAGATGTGGCTGATCGCTCGTTTGTAGTAGTCAAGCGTGCAGGAAGCAAAAACCGGATGATTGAGATAATCGCCGCGCCGGACATGAATACTGACTGAGGGGTGATCCTGAATAATCAAGGCAACCTCCTGGAATGCCGTTGATCCGGCATGGCGCAATTGAACCTCTGTGCGAATAATTTCCGAAATTGAAATAAAATATTTCTCGGTTTGCCACAATCCATCCAAGTAGGCATCCGGGCCTCTGTTCAACACGGTTGGATCAAAGGTATTTCGTTTTTTCTCCCAATAAAACGATTTAGCCGGCACTGATGAGTACTGTTTTCGGCACAGGAGAGCCCACTTGATCCGGGTCAATATCGAAGGCTTGCAGGATTTTAACGCATGACACTCATCCGGGGTGGCCCGGGGGATGTTTATGCAAAAATGATGTAATTCATACTGCGATTCGGTCTGTTCGTCGTAAAATGACAGGTCGAATTTAAGTTCTGAGTCGTACGTAATTGCCAATAGACGACCGAGAGCATATTGAAAAAGCTGGTTGCCGAGACCGCCATAAAGTTTAACGATTATCATCAGACAAGACACCCTCTGCTAATAATTTATAATTTTATGCATGCCATATACGATGCCGAGTTGATTAACCAATCAGCAGGGAACTCAAATTTTTTATTTTACAAAAAACACGATTGGATTGAGATTTAATTTTTTCGTAAATTCTCCGGGTTAAGGGAGGTTTTATCATAATGTAGGTATGCAATTTTGAATGATGAAACTTTCGATCTTGTCCATTACCCCAAAAGACAACCGCTGGTCTTCTTAAAGCCGCGGCAAGAGTCGCTGCCCCTGAAGACAAACAGTAAAAATCCTTGCATGACACTATTAGATTACAGAAATCTTCAATATTGGCAGTCTCTATTTCTTTGCCCGCAGATATGTTAACATATTTTATTCTTGATTTCATCTTGTAATCTATTTCAAATTTATTGCGGGACAGAAAGTTCTTCAGTCCGTCCGGATCAATATTCCCGACGTACGATACATAATTTGGATCATATATCACTTTCCCATCCATGGCAGGGATACGTGTCGCAGTGTAATAGAGTTCAGGTTCGTGCCAACGAATACCGTCATCAAGTCCCAAATTTATCATTATTCTATCTAGTAAATTTTCATCAGGGCCTACTATGGAAGATTCTGAATAGACTCCAAGTTCTTCAGTAAACCCATCGAAATAAGGATTGGACTCCCATACAAGCTTACGATAATCAGGATGCCTGAATTCTGACTTGGTTGAAAGCATGACCTTTTCGTACTTACCAGACTCTTTTGCAATTCTTGGGATATGGCTATAAAAAAGATGATCTCCCAATCCGCCATATCTAATTTGCAGAACAATTTTGTTCATCCCATATCTCTTTACAATAGTAATTGGTTAGTCTGAATATGGCCTTACTATAACAATATAAAGCTATTTATTATTTTAAGCCTTAATTTAAGTTAGATATCTACTTTTCCACCAATTTAACGATCTCCTAAATATTCCATAGCCCCTGCGGTAAACCACAAGAGGTTTCCCTAATAAGTGTAATAATGCCAGCACTTTCTTTGATCTGATTGTTACCGTAAGCTGGTCGGCTGGAGTATGTTTGAAACTATTGGCAAGTTTGGCTTCTAGTTCCTGGTTGATTTGTCCACTAAGTATCTTCGCTTGCTCAAAGCCCTGAGCAGAGCCCTCAACTATTCCTAACAACCGTTTCGCTTCATGAAGATTCTTGTTTTCAGCAAGCGCAACCGACATGTACCAGAGAACAATCCAGTGACTGCACCCTCCGTCGATGGCGCGATCAAAATAATCTATAGCCGAAAGATAATCATGCCTCTGCATATAGGAGAGAGCTCGCCAGTACTCACTAACTCCTTTGGGCAGTTCCCTTACGCGCCATGGAAGTTCATAAGCAAGCTGATAATCAGGACGTGAGCTAATGCGGTAGGGAAATGGAAAATTGATCGGCAAAATTCCATCCCATTTTTTCATGAGACGTTCGGTATCACGTTGGCCATGCGCCTGATTACCCTGCTTCAGTCGATCAAGGATGTTGTTATGAACTAGGTAGCATCCCGGTAGCGGAACAAGCGGCTTCCCAGCTGCTGCCGCTTTAAGCGAAAAGTCACTGTCTGCCTGATAAAAAGCGTAACCTTCGTCGAGACCTTCCACTTCTCTAAAAAAGTCCATCCTAATCAACCCGTAATTCATAAGAAGATGATTGCCTATGCTGAAACAAATACCATCTTCCCCCCAATCGGGTGACTCAGGATAGATATCCCGGTAAAAAAATATACCGCCTGCAACCGATTTGGGTAAATCATCAAGCAGTGATACGGCCCTACTCAAGCTTCCTTTGCAAAAAACTATATCGTCGCTGGCATACATGGCCCAGCGCCCTTTTGCTTTAGCAAAGCCAAAATTATAAAGTTGTGGCCAAGAATGTCTTCCTGTACCGAGGTGATTAGCTTCAAGAAAAATTTTTGCAACACCATGGTCTTGCAAAACTTCCATGGTATTGTCGTGAGACTCAGCGGCTATTACGACTACCTCGCAGGTTATTCCACAAGTTGCTAGTCCAAGACTTGTAAGCATTTGGTCAAGAAGATTCGCACGGTCTTTTGTAGCCAAAATAATGCTAAGATCAGGATTCTCAGCACTTTTGTTATTAAGCACATCGGTGCTTGCGCAGATAATGTCTGAAGAATGCAGAATATCATTATCGATAGAAACAGAACCATCAATCATAATTGTCATTCCCATTGGGAGAGTGTCAGACTCACCGCGACCTCTGCTAAACTACGTTGAGCAGTAATCTTTGCGCTAACTGGGAGTTATTCAGCAGCCAAGGTGATTGGCGAGATAGCCACAGATATTGTCAATACTCATTTCCGGATCAAGAAGTTCCCGGTACAGCCTTAAACACTCTTGCCGGTAAAAATGATAATTGTCGGCAATGTTTGCCAAGGCAGATGGCAGGTCAGAAATACAGTTGATTATGCTCCCAAATTGGTACTTCTGGTAGAGTTCCATGTAAATGCCGCGAGAAAAGGTTACCGTCGGCATGCCGAGCATCATAAAGGCAGAAAATTTCCCTGACGACAATCCCATGTATTCAATGTTCTTTCCGATATATGGATCATCTGACTGTTGGAACTGAGGAATATAGAACGCCAAGCCGATATCATGAGTTGACAAATACCTGAAATACTCTTCGTCGTTATAGAACGGATCGTCATGCAGCACCACAGACAAACCTTTAGCAGTCAGATTGCTGACGGCCTTTCGATAAACATGGTCACTGCCCAATCGAAACCTGCTGTGAAGCTCTAGTCTAAATCTTTGATCCCAGTTCGATCCGACTTGTGCCAAGACATCATCAACGCCGCTCCACGAGTTGAGAGTGCCAGTAATAATCACTGAAAATTCTACAAGGTTTTCAGTAACAGCTTGACGTTGAGTTTCGCGTTTTTTGGGTGCCACAGGGACGTAAAAAAAAGGAATCTCCTGGTAAATTTTATTTTCCTGCCTCAATAATCTGGCACGCGACTCGTCTTGTGTCAGACAAAAATCAAGATACTTACTAGCTTTTATTTCTGCCTGTTTAAGCAGTTTATGAGACACCAGCGTGAGTTCATTTTTAAATAAAATCTCGAACGAAAAATATCCAAAGTTTCTAAACGGCCAGAAATGATACAGCCTATGAGCGGTACGTATGCCATAAGGGTCTACAGCAATAAGAACGGAACAATTGTACTTAGCAATTTGTCTTAAAGTATAAAAGTACGATCTAAATATCAGATTTAATCTTGACAATTCTCTGGGTAATTTATCATAATCAACAGGATACTGACAGTGCCGTATCTTATGCTTCAGGCTTTCAGGTATCTCGAATAGCTGGCCAGGCGCTATAAAAAGGATATGGGTACCATTGTTGACTAGTTTTTCCAATACAGAGAGTATAGTTTGATTCGTAAAAGTGTCAGAATTTTTCGTAATCAGCGCTACAGATTTAGGGCGAGACATGGCTCCATATCCTTAACTAAAAAAAATCATATAATCCCCGCACTTTCCATATCTAAACAAGCCATTATAACATTGGTTGTTTGTTAACCTAATAAACTCCATGATAAATGTTCCCAATCAGGGTGACTCTTTAGAGTACATTCTATTTAAATCGCTGCCGCAGTTCGTCGGCAACCCGCGCCATCTGTACATCGGTCAGCGCCATCCCGCTGGGAACATAGAACCCGCGCCGAGCCAGACGTTCAGCCACGGGACATGAGACTCCGCTAAATAGCCCCATTCTCCGCAAGACCGGTTGTTCGTGCATGGGCCAGAAGAAGGGGCGAGTACCGATGCCACATGCACCCAATCGTTTCATCGCCTCTTCGGCGTCGAACGGCGCATTGTCATTCAGCACCATACCATACACCCAATAGATGTTCTCCGCGTAATCGGTTTTGTCAACCATCAACTCTAAACATTGAATGTCCTTCAGCAGTTCCGTGTACCGCGCCCCCATGGCACGTTTCCTCGCCACGAACTCGTCAAGCCGCTCCAGTTGGGCCAGACCGAGGGCAGCCTGGAGATTGGTCATCCTCAGGTTCCACCCCAACCGCTCATGCACGAAACGCTTTTGTGGCTGGAAGCAGAGGTTGCGCAGCGAGCGGCAGGTCTCGGCAAGTTCATCGTCGTCGGTGACGATCATGCCCCCCTCACCGGTCGTGATGTGCTTATTGGGATAGAAGCTGAAGGTGCTGATCTCCCCGAAGCCGCCGCAGGGAAGACCGCGATAGGTCTGCCCTATCAGTTCGGCGGCGTCTTCGATCAACCTGAGTCCGTAACGCTCGACAAGTCCGAGCACCGGGTCCATATCCACCGGCAGGCCGTAGATATGGACCACCATGATCGCCTTGGTGCGGGGGGTAATCTTCTCCTCGATCAAGGAAACATCCATGTTCCAAGTGTGCGGGTCGCTGTCAACCAGCACGGGAGTCGCGCCTGACCGGATGATTTGGTTGATGCAGGAGATAATGGTGAAAGTCGGCAGGATCACCTCATCGCCCGGCCCGATACCCAGTGCCTCGACCGCCGCATCCAAAGCGGCGGTGCCGTTGCTAACGGCGATGGCATGCCGACGGCCGAAACGGGCGGCAAACTTCTGCTCGAATTCCCTGATGAACGGCCCCTCCGAAGATATCCAACCCGTTTCGATACATTGCAAGAGGTACATTTTTTCATTGCCGTCAAGCAAAGGTTCGTTGACCGGAATATGGTCATTCACTGTAGCAAACTCCAATAGTTATATTATTCCTATGCAGTGTGAAAACCGCCGGTTCATGAACCCGGCAGCGACAACAAAGATTGCGTATTTTCTCAAGCGGCGGTTCAAATTGCTCTGCGGTCATGTCACAAAATAACTACTCCCTCTCATCCCTCCCCGTCAAGAAAAACCGTGGTACCTGCGCTAAAATCTATCAAAAACAACCGAACCGATGCCCCGACTTCGTTTTATCGGCAGCCGGATCGCCTTAACAAAAGCACATTTTATAGCCGTGCGCGGTATAGTTGTCAGGTTATGCGATGAGGCCGTTAACCCGACCTACAACTAATATCCGTCGGTCTTTCAGTCCGTAAACACACATTGCCCTGGAGGGGCAATGGATAATAGTCGGGGGAAAATCCCCCCGGAATCGGGGAAAAATAAATCTGTCCCCCTTTCGTCCGTAACCCGACGTTTCGGAGGTGTCGGGTGACGCGATGATCCCTCAATCCGTCCCACGACTGCATTCCCACGCGGCATCTTGCGCAGTGGGGCCGTGCGCAGGCAGTCGGGGAGCCACCCCTCCCGGATCCAGGGGAGCCTGACCAGGCGCGGGATGGCCTTTCCTATCCGGAGATCGTCCTTCAGCAACGTCGCCCCGATCCGGAGCGTCAGCACGTTGAAAGACATTTCTTGCTCGATGAACGGGATATCTCGAATCAGTCGGCCGCTCTCATTGCCGTGTCTTTGAGAAGGCTCAGGTGGAACTCCGCGCCTGACACGGTTTTTCGAATGCCAACTCTCCCCCCCATGGCCCGCACAACTTCCGCTGCGAGAGGGAGCGCCAGTCCGAGTTCCTCAACGTGAGAGCATGGGCGATCAGGAGAAAACATATCAAAAAAGGAGCGTTGCAACTCATCCGAAATATTCGGGCTTTGGAAAACAATCCGCAGGGTTTGCCGGGTTTCTTCGTCATCGACGTGGGCGACGATGTCTGTGTGTTGGGTTGCCATTTTCTGGGCGGCTTGCAGCAATGTCGTCAGCGTCTGACGCAACAGTTCTTCAGCGCCGAGGATAGCAACCGGTTTCGGGCGGCGGAACTCAAACGAAAGTCCCTTGGCGATGAAACTTTTATGGAGATCAGCCGCTACTGTTTCAATACTGTCTGTTAGATCAATGGGGACTGTGGCGATTGACGCGCTGCCGTTCTGCAATTCCGCCAGGTGCAGGGCGGCGTCAATGGCGGAGAGTAGACGTTCACGGGACTGGGAAAAGTAGTTCTGATAGTCGGCGCGCAGCTTTTCATCCGGTATCGCTGCGAGCGCCAGTTGTCCGATGCCCAGTACGCCGTTGAGCGGTGTGCGCAGCTCATGGGAAATGGTTCGCAGGTAATCCCGGCTGCCTGCGTCCAGGGCCTTCAGTCTGTTGTTTGCGACCTCCAGTTCCCGAGTCCGTTGGGCAACCAACGCCGACAAATGATCCCGATGTTTTTTCAGTTCAAGCTGATTGTGGACACGCATCAATAGAATCGGGGGTCTGATCGGCTTGGCTATGTAGTCCACGGCTCCCAGTTCCAGTCCGTGCATTTCATAATCCAGTTCCGTTTTTACGGTAAGAAAAATGACCGGAATGTCCTTGGTTGCATCGTCGGCCTTGAGCTGCCGACATACCTCATAGCCGTCCATGCCGGGCATCATGATGTCGAGCAGAATCAATGCGGGCGGGGCGCTCGAACGGGCGATCCGGAGCGCCTTTTCGCCGTCGCCTGCTACCTTGACCCGGTATTCGTCACCGAGAATGTTACTCATGAGCAACAGATTGTCTGGTGTGTCGTCAACCGCCAGTATAGTGGATCGATTGCCGGGTTCGCATGCGGTGTCCATAATGATCCTCGTTGATTCTTATGATTTAAGTATACTTTCTCGCATTGCCTGCTCCAGACGCGCCAATGCCGCGTCTAAATCAAAGGCCCTGATTGCCGCCTTTATGCCATTGAATTCCCGCGGAAAGGCGCTAAAGAGCAGATCGCTGTTCATCGTGAGCAGCTCGTCGACCGCCGCATCGTCCTCTTTAAGCAGTTGGACCATCCGAGCACAGACGTCGCGGAGTTGTTCGGTGTCTACCCCAACCGGTTCAGGGGATCGCTCCGGAGGAAGTTTGGCCTCCAGTTCAGTTATCACTTCACTGAGCGCTTCGTCAAACTGATTCAGCAGGGGGACCATCGTTTCCGGGGGAATCGCTATTCTTATGGCCTGTTCCAGTTCGGCGGCGTAACCTTCCAAGCGACTCGCTCCGATGTTACCGGCGGTCCCCTTGGCGGTGTGCGCCAGGCGTTCGGCCGTATCCGTGTCATTGGCGGACAGAGTAGAGCGGATATGTGCGGCCGTGTCCTTCTGGCCGGCAAGGAATTTGCGCAACAGTGAGAGATAGCGCGGTTTCTTGCCAAGTACCCGGCTCAATCCGAGGGGGATATCGATCCCGGCAAGCGTTTCCGGGAACGCGCCATCCTGAATCGCGGTCATCGGGTGGAACAACGTCGTGGTGTCAGCGCGGTGCGAGGCTTGATCCACTTCAGCAGAATAGTCAGGAGTTGGTTCGGATTTATCATAATGTGCTCAATACCGGACTTCTCGGAGTGATGTCTTCAATGATCGAGACTGTTTGCTTTTGATCTTTGCTCCGGTCAACCGCTTGCGCCGTCAGTCGAGCCCAGAACAGGCCGCCGTCCGTATACGAAAACCGGATGAAATCGATCCCGTCGAGATAGAAGCGCCGGTTCAGGTATCACCTTGTCGCCGCGAGTGGGAAGTTCCGCGACAATTACAATAAAACTACTTTTCCCATAAAAAGTATCAAGCCGGTCTGACGATCGCGGATCAGGAAGACAAATGGATGATCGATGTTCAGCGTCAGGTTGATTACAGGAATCGAGGTTATGCCGACACCAATGGCGGTAGCCGCGGCGGCTTCGGTCCCTTCCTCGTCAACGGCTATAAACGCCTTGTGAAAAACAGCGGCAACAAACAGATCTCGATTGCCGTCAATACCGGAGAAGTCGGCTAAACCCGGACTGAAGGTATCGTTCATACCCAGGGAGCGGAGGATCGGATCCACATTGGTTGCCGTGGTGAAAGAAAATTTCGGCATGGAGAAATCCACCATTTTGTTGGAGAGTTGGGCGGTTATGTCAGCCAGCGCAACCGGTGTCAGTGATGTGAGAAACGTATCAAAGGTTCCGGAGTCAGGCATGATTACCAGCATGGAGAGATTGTCCCCAGCATATGGGATGTCAACCGCCTGGCAGCCGCTCGTCCGGACATACGGCACGGAAAACTGTTGACGCATGAACGGTATTGATGTCGTCGAACCATCCCGGTTGGTAAATGCCTGATTTTTTGTGTTGTAAGTAGAAAACCGCGAACTCCAGTTCCCTTTGAACCAGATGGCGTTGCTCAGGACAAGCCGGGTAGCGCCGGTAACTCCCCCCTGCGGGATCAGCTCCTGAATTCTGTTATTGGTCTCCCCTTCCACCCAACTGTTGATGGTCTGACGCGATGACTCGGTGGCGGAGATAAAGTCCACCAGATGCAGCCCCGCGCCGTAATTGACCGCCAGGGTATCCAGATAGGCGGGTTGAATGGAAAAATCCTTTTGTCCCCAAACCGCGTTGGCGTTATTGAGCTTCGGAGCTTGCAGGCCATTTGGAAGAGTTGCTCCGGTGGTTTTTGCGGCAAGGAGCAGATCGAGTTTATTGAAAGCTACGTCGCGGCTCACCTGGGGAAGGGACCAGAATATAATCTGTTCAATTTCGCTTAGCGTGGCGCCGCGTGCCCCAGGCGCCAGAAGTGCAAAGGCTTGCGTGATGCTGTAAGGAGAGAAAAATGTGTTGTTGTCGGCGGTCGAATCAAGGAGAGGAAACAGCTTCAGGGCAAAGGCGGTATTGGCGGAAACCAACGACGCCAGTTCCGTATCGGTAACCAGCGGAGATGTGTCACGCGCCAGGGGCGACTTGGCGATGGAGCCGCCATTTGTATAACCATTCGATTGTTCGGTATTGCCGGAACCACCGCCGCAACCGACAGCAAAACAGCACGAAATGATAACAAGAAACCGAATAAATACTCGCATGTGATACCTCCGTTATTTTTCTATACTACTTATCTTCCAGCGCTTGCTCTGCCTCGGCTATCTTTCCGGTCGCCAGTTCCTCCGCGACGAGGATCAAACCGCACTGGGAGCATGCCGGTAGATCAATGGGAAATATGGATTGCATATACTGAAGCCTCACCGTTTGCACTTCCAGAAGCGCTTGGCATTGATTGCAGAGCCAGTTGCTACTGCCGCCGGACTTTACCCACTCCTTCGTACTCCCGCTCGACTTCATCACCATCCGGTGAGAGTAGGCGGTATCCACACGCCACCCCTCGCCCTCCTTGCGATACGCCACCCAGAAAAAGACCGCTTTCGGACGAAAGCAGGCGAGAGACAGACCGGTGGCGGTGTTGATCAGCTTCCTGGCGGTGGTTTCGGCGTAATGAATAACCTGTTGCAAATCCTCTCTCAGTATCATGCGCTCCTCAAGGAGACGCTCGACCTCTTCGGAGATATGGAGGGATATCAGGGCATATGGAGTCATCGGTTCCCCTTGGGGTGACATGTTATCCTTTTCGTGAGATGCGGTGGATAGATGTCCTTCAGGAGATCCTTGATTACCCGGATTCTCGACCTCGCCGGGTTGACGCTGCTGTATCTCGGAACGGAGTGGAAGGCCGAGCAGGCCATCTCACAGGCGCGACAGCCGCTGCATTTGTCAAGGTTCACCTTTATTTCTTTTACACTTTTCGTGACTGTCATGACAGCCCCTTTTTTGACAGGCGTTCGATACTCTCCGCTACCATCTCAAAGCCATGTTTCCGTATGAGCGCTTCAAGGCCGATTTCCATCTCGCCAAGTGTCGGTTTTTGCTCTCTCGCCTCGACCCTCTCTTCATAGGTAAGCGCACCGGGCCGGCATACCTGTACACAGAGGGGAGTCGTCAGCGGCGGCGCGCTTTCGCACATGTCGCATTTCAGCGGCAGCCCGGAGTCCGGCTCCCGGAACAGGTCCCGGGCCGGGCAGGAGACCGGGCAGAAGCTGCACTGAGAGTACTCTTTTCCCTTGATGCGGCATGCGACACATTTATCCAGGTCGACATGGATTTTTTTAACGATTTTGGTTGATATCCGTTCGCTCATCGGTAGCACCTCCCCGCGTCCGGCAGGATGCCCCGTTTGATGAAGTCATCACTTACATACGACAGGCCGAGACTGTCAAGTTTTTCCATTGTGGGAATGCCGTCGCTGGTCCACCCCTTCCAGATAGAACCCGGTCTCGCCATGTTTCATCGGTATACCTTTCCCTGGCGGAGCTGATCGGCGCTATTTCGTAAAAATTCCGCCAACGACGGTAGTGACGTAAAAAGGAGTATATCGTTTAAGTCCGACTCAATCAAGAATTCAGTCAAGCGCAGGAATATTTCCTTGCAAATTTATCAGTTTATTTTTATTCTAAAGCGGCTTTTAGGTGATGTCCCCATCCTGTTGACATAAATCTAACATATCGTTACAAATCAGTAGGTTGGCAGAGACCAGCGATTTCATGAAAATAGAGGAAAAATGCTCAGTTACGAAATCGTGTCAACAGGATGGGGACATCACCGGCTTTTACACAAGAGCCTGAAAAAGGAGGTCAATGTGACCATGAACCATCCGCGCGTTATTATGTTGATTGTCTTGTCGCTGCTCATGGCGCTCACTACTTCGGTCGCGGCTGATGTGAACAGTGATAATCCATCGGTTGTTCCAACGCCCGCGCCCAAAGGATCAGGTATTACCAATGCGCTTGCTGAAATCACCTCGAGATTCCAGGCCTTCGACAAAAACTATATGATGTGGCAATGGACCAACGGAGATGAACCAGCGATGGAAGCGCAGTTCTCACTGAAATATAAAGTTTTCAAAACACCAGCTCCATTTACCAGCAAAGCGGACGGTGAGTTCAGCGCATATTTTTCATACACTGGAAAAATCGACTTTTATATGGGGACCCGGTCTTCAGACCCTGTAATCAACAGGGTCAGTAATCCAGCTTTGCATCTGCGACTGGAATCCGCTCAAGCAGATGATTCCGACAAGAAGTGGTATCAACATTTGCAATGGGTGGATCTATCTCTGGAACATAAGTCGAATGGACAGGTTGTTGATCCCTGGGCGAAAGAGACTGCTGTTAATACTAATTACGGGAAATACTTGACTCAAATTGAATATACCAAGGGAAATTATGAGTATTTTGACAGAATTAGCAGGGGCTCCAATTATGTCAGCCTGTGGCTCGGCGTCGAGGTCTGGAAAGATTTTCTCGTTGAATTGATCCCCAAGATTTTTCTTAATCAGGAAGCCGATATCACATGGGGACCATACGCGAAAACAGGTACAAATTTCAGCTATTTTGATCTGCTGCGCACCAAAGTGACCTATACGTGGTTTAAAGAGCGCAAAGGTATTCCGGAAATAACCGCGGGAGTTGAATACCTGCTCGGCAAAAAAGGCTTTGCCACGGATTCACTTGACGCGTATCTGATTATTCCGCTCCGTTTAGAATGGGGCACGAATACTACCGGCTTGAATCTACCCTTGATGGTAAAAGCCCACACCGGCCCCATGGATAGGCTGTCAGACTATTCCAAATCAATGAATTCCGTGGGAGTCGGCTTTGCCTTCACATATTATTGAGTATCAATATCGTAAGACAACTAATTACAAAAAAGGAAACCAATATGAATAAGCAAAGCCTTATAAAAAGCAGCGTCATTCTTGTGGCCGCGACGTCTGTGGGGATGGTTTCGGGATGCGCGAATTATGAAGTAAATTCTTACCGCGGGAACATCCCCGGATATTATATCCGAAAGGAAATGCAGGAAGCAGACAGGGCGGTTGAGGCGGCTCGCAAAGCAGGCAAGGATAAAGCCTGTCCCGTTGAGTTCAAGGCTGCCGAGGATGCAAAGAACCATGCATATGATGTTTTTAGAGCTTGTCACACTGAAGAAGGAGCCGCATTAGCCAAGCAGGCTACAGAAAAAGTTAATGCGCTCTGTCCTCCAAGGAAAGCCGTGGTTGCGCCGACACCTCCTCCCGCCGCGCCATCCACACGCCTCAATATCATGCCTGCTTCTATTACGAAAGGTGAGTCCGCAAAGCTGGCATGGACATCTCAAAATGCGGATGAGTGTACTATAAAGCCGGAGATTGGCAAGGTGCGGCTTCAGGGATCAATGATGATTTCTCCTTTCGACAATACAGCTTATACAATTATTTGTACCGGAGCGGGTGGCACGGCTGATAGCGCGGCGAATATCGTAGTGACACTCCCCCCCGCTTCCGTGCCAAGTATTATGGCCGTACAGCCTAAAGCGGCTTTACCAAAGGCATGTGAACCAACGGTAATAAATGTTAAGTTTGACACTAATAAAGCCGACATAAAGCCCAAATACCATGAAGAATTAAAAAAATTGGCTGATTTTCTTAAGGAGTTCCCAAAAGCATCAGGAACTATTGAAGGGCACACCGATAGCGTGGGAAGCAAGGCAAGCAACATAAAGCTCTCGCAGCGTCGTGCCGACAGCGTGCGCGGTTATTTAATAAAAAATTTCGGCATAGCGCCTGAACGCCTTGTCGCCAAGGGATTCGGCCCCGCAAAGCCTGTCGCGGACAATAAGACTACATCAGGCAAACAAAAGAACCGTCGCATTGAGACGAACCTCAATTGTGATGCGCTCCAAACCAGTCGCTGAAGATTACCTATTGATACGGAACTCCACATGGTAGGTCTGGTCGTCATCCGGAGAACGGACGACGGAATGACCGAGCGCCCGGTGGTACTCAAGCATGGCCGTGTTTTCAGCCAGCACCTCGGAGCAGAAACCCGCAATCCCCAACCTCGCCGCATACTGTTCCAGTTTGGCAAGCAGATACCGGGCTATGCCTAGATTACGAAACTCTTCGTGGATGACGACGGCCGTTTCAGCGATATTGTCGCGCGGGTTGTTGGCGTAACGGGCCACGGCAATAATTCGCTCGGCGTTCTCCCGGCGCTCGAAAACCGCCAGAGCCATCCGGTTCTGATAATCAACGCAGCAGAGCTTTGCCGCCTCCAGATGCGCCATCTGATTTTTGGGGGCAAAGTATCGGTTAAAAATAGTTTCGGGGGTATGGCTGTAAAAAAACTCCTGCAAGGTCCGTTCGTCGGTCGCCTTGAGCGGACGGATCAGCAGCGACGCTTGTCCGAACGTATGGTACTCCTCCATCTCCAGGGGATATTTGTTCATGGCCTGTTGCCACACCTGCTCATCTTCATAGACATAATGCTTCTGTTTGACAAAATCGAGCAGTTCCCCCCGGAAATCGGGATGGGCGATGGATATCAACGCCAGGGCCCTCTCCCGAATCGTTCCGCCGTGCAGATAGGCTACTCCGTATTCGGTCACCACATAGTGGACGTCGCCGCGGCTGGTAACGACGCCGGCGCCGTCCACTAT
>Ga0194037_1001610_pt1 | contig 16044 bp, 9 predicted proteins | sample JunL306m_MetaG_FD_148653 | JGI IMG/M metagenome (GOLD analysis project Ga0194037, IMG submission 148653) | Anoxic zone freshwater microbial communities from boreal shield lake in IISD Experimental Lakes Area, Ontario, Canada - Jun2016-L304-6m | ecosystem: Environmental > Aquatic > Freshwater >...
GAGTGCAGCCATTGCCCGTTTTTCAGTCTCCCGAAGCCGTTCTGCGAGGGCGAAGGTCATGAGGACAATATTGAGCAGAGAGGCATACTGGATATTGTTGACGCTCCACCATTCAAGAGGAACCAGACCGAGCAGTTGCAGAAAATGTATAAAATAGCCGAAATTGCTGATACCGAATGCCACAAAGAAAACAATGCCTCCCGGTTTATTGTTTTTTACCGCTTTATAGCTGAGCCAACTGACCACAAAAAACAGGAAGAGCACTCCCAGAGAGGTGACAGGAGCCATCTCGATATAGAAGCCGAGTGGATCAGCAAGTACGGTGAGAGTGCCAATAACCACCATGAGCCTGAGGTAGTGGCGGGTAAACGGTGTAAGCTCTGAGGCAAAAAGGCCAGTTAAAAATACTGACATGAGGAGTATTCCGCCCCCCTTTCCAATATCAGCGAGATAGTCGGAGATGAGATGGGCAGAGGCTGGCAGTATCAGGCTGAGAATACCGCTTATTGAGAGATAATTAATGGAGACTGCCAGAGCATAGAGCGCGAAGGAGAGGAAAAGCCGGTCTTTAATGCGAATGAAATAGATAAAGTTCAGCAGAGAGATCACGATAACGATGGCCAGATAGCCGCCCTGAAACAGAATGTTGGTATCAGTTTGGAGGATCATATCTCTCGGGGTATGAACAGAGGCACCAAAATTCAGGGAACTGATAGCCTCGACCCGGACGTAAATGGTGACTGGTGTTTTGAGAGGCAGTGACAAGGGAGCAAAAAAGTCTGGGTCCGGCACCGGACGTTCTGCAACGGGAATGTGGTCGCCGAGTTCTATCTTGCGATATGAAGTAACATTGGATGGGTTGGCGCCTGTCTGTATAGAGACGGTGACGTGATCCAGGTATGATGGGTAAAGCCGTAACCATGCGTCCGCAGGAAATCGGGAGGTTCGAGAGAGGGAAAAACGCAGCCAGACTGCTTTGTGGCTGTATCCATCGTTGAGGTTTCCCTTGAGGCGCTTGAAGCCGATTGCATTTTTTTGATCGAGAATGTCGGCGAGCGTCAGTTTTCCTGTGGGGTCGTCATAACGATCCATACGTCCGGAAAGCTCAACGCGGGGTTCCCGGTCGAGAATGACCACTGACTGGGCCGCATGGGCGATGGTGCAGACAAGAGAGAGCGTAACCGCAGTGATGAGCAGTATAAGTATCGTCCGCATTCATTCTCTGAAGCGACCCCGGTTAACGATTTCTGTTAAACATTGCGAATAAGTATACGGTTAAATATCCCAGCGTTCCCAAGGTGCCGAAGGCAACAGGATCCGGGGGGGCATCGCTCCTTTTTGTTTTCTTAGAAGCGGCACTGTACCGCTGCCTGCCAAACACAGGCGTTCCACTTGATAAAGAAAGTTGATCAGGACTGGAAACTAATTCGGCAAGACTGCTTGTAGCAAAGGTATTATCCATTATCTGGGCGGGTGCTCCAACATTGAATGTTGATCCTGGCATGGTACCCGGAAAACCAGCTCTCATTGATCCGGCATCCATTTGCGCTCTGGTTGCTGCGGCATTCGATCCAGCTTTACTCTCAGTGTTGGCGGATGTTTCCGCATTTGTTGTCGAACTGCTACTGGTCGCCGAGCTGCTCTCTCCAGCTACCGTTGTTGCGGCCGGGTTGCTCTCTGTCGCCCCTGTTGTTGTGGTGGCGCTGCTCTCTTCCGCCCCTGTTGCTGTAGTCGGGCTATTTTCTCCCTCACTCGTTGTTATGATCGAGCTGATGTCCCCAGTTCCAGTTATTGTTGTCGATATGCTGGCTGGTGGTATACTGCTGACCACTGAGCTGCTCAGTCTGTTGGCTAAACTTAAGAGACTGGTCTGATTGCTGATTATAGTCACTGGTGCGGTACTGTAGCTCAGTGATGGCAACTGGTAGTTGCTTGCCAGACCAGTACCGTCTGCCAGTGTTATCATACTGATAGAGTTATTTGCGGTGTCAACATTGGTATCACTCGCCAAAGCGTTCGTATAGGTCAAGGTCTCGCCGCCGACACCGGTCACAATCGTCACAGCACCGACAAGACTCGCTGTGCCATCATAACTCTTTGTTGCTGAAAGTGTTACTATTTTCGGGATTATGGTCAGTGGAGCAGTCGCACTGTTCAGTGTCGGCAACTGGTAGTTGCTCGCCAGGCCCGAACCATCAGCAAGAGTGATTGTGCTGATTGATTTATTCGCTGTGGCAACATTGGCATCACTGGCAACGGCATTGCTGTAAGTCAGCGTCTCACTGCCAACACCGGTTACAATCGTCACTGCACCGGCCAGACTTGTTGTGCCATCATAAATCTTTGTTGCCGAAAGCGTTACTGTCTTCGGGTTGATTGTCAGTGTGCCGGGGTTGTAGGTGATGTCATAGTTGCCAAGTTTGAACCCATTGCCTCCAGCAACTGCGCTGGATAGGATGTCGTAGCTGCCACTGCCAACGTTCGCATTTGCCGCAGTTCCACTACTGCTCAAGCTCACGCTGCTCAATGTTTCACCGTTTTGCAGGCCGCTGCTGCTGAACTCGATGCCTGTAAAGGTCAGCGCCTGACCGTAAGTCTTGCTGGTGTTATTGGCCGTGATGCTCAGAGCGGCCCTGGTTATGCTCATCGTCCCTGTCCCCGGCAACAGGTAGTTTGACGCCGATGCATTGCCGCCGCTGACGCTGATCGACAGGCCGCTGAGCGTGCTGCCGCTGTAGCTGCCAACGTCTATGTTGCTGCCGCTGCTGCCAGTTCCAGCGCTCAGCGTTATCGTTTCATTGTTTTGTGCGCCCGTAACACTCAGCATGCTGTAATCAAAGCCGTTTGTGCCGGTGTATGCCCTGATTCCCGTTACCGTCAACAGTGCCTTGTTGACGGTAAGCTCGTTGATGCTTGATACGTTATCAGTAAAACCGTAGCCAAGACTGCTTCCCAATCCGCTGCTATAGGTTACATTATAACTTCCCGCGGTATAGGACGCTGTCGGTGCGCTTCCATTGATCATCCACGTTGCAGTTCCATTAACTGTTCCCGGCGAAGTGTCGCCGTTTGCAAAAGAGCCATAGGTGCCTGCTAAACCAGGTGTTGTATCACCATAAGTAATGGTTTCGCTGCCAGGCGTTACTGTCAACAACGGCTGTTCGCGGTAGATGGCATAAGTTCCGGAAGAAAGTGCTGCAGAATAATTTGCGGTTGATTCATCGCTCGCATAGCGGAAGTTGCCGCTGCCAGACACGATGAGCGACGTCAGTCCTGAACTGCCACTGATGCTGCCGGTATAGAGCTTGGCCAAACCGCCAGCCCCAACACTGATACTGCCGCCGCTGATAATAATATCTCCACCTGTGGATATTTGTGCATCAGTATTGCGGCCGGCATTCAAAGTAACTGCATTCGTTGAAGCGTCGGAGGTGGCAATAGTTTGCGAGACGATCAGGTTGCCGGTCAGTGTTGCCACGTTCACCGTGCCAGTTGTGTTGATCCCATCAATAACGCCTGCAGTGCCAATAGTCAAAGCATCGCTGTTGAGATAGGTAAGATTGTCAACGCCACTGGCGGCAAGCGTGGCAACCTTGTTGCCTGTGTTGTCCAGAGTGACATTCCCTCCCAGCAGCACCAGTTGATCAGCAACCAGAGAGCCATTCACGCCCTCGGTGACGGAGCCTGTTCCCTTGAGGGCAATGGTGTTGTTCCCTGTCGCAGCAAGTGCTCCATTGACGGTGATAGAACCGCCACTGATCAATGAGAAATTATCACTGAGGGTGATATCGCCACCGACGGTTACGTCCCCTGTTGTGGCGTTGCCGATAGTAATATTGGAAAACCCGTCAACGAAATTGGAGGAAAAATAGCTGGCCGGCAATGCTAATGTACCACTCCCGCCTGCAATACCTATAGTTGTTCCTGTGGTTTTAGGGGCGATAGCAAGCTGCCCCGCACTTGACAGGGTCGCTGTACCAGAGAGAGTGAGAGAATTAGCCAAAATGATGATATCTCCGCCTGAAGAGCTGAAGAGCTTGTCAGCAACTGTGATGATATCTCCTGCCAGTGAAATCGTCCCGGTTTGAGTTTCTACACTCTGGTTGATTGACAAAATACCACCGGCATGTAAGGTCAATGGTGCGCTGGTTGTGGAAATCGGATTGTCGATAACCACGGCCCCCCCCGGTCCGCCTGACTGCAGAATGATTGAACTTGTAAACAAGTAAGGCGTTTTTGGAACTGGGCCGCTTAACGTTACCGTTCCGGTACCGTCAGCACGACCAAACGTAAGAGAGGTGAATCCGCTGATATTGGAAAGAGCGGTATCTATGTTTCCCCCTGTACCGATGGTCATATTGCCGGAAACTGCATACGGTTCCAGAGTTATCTGCTGGGTATTGTTTCCAGTCACACTTCCATTAAACAAAAAGTCATTGGCCTCAAAGATGGTATCTGAACCGGCTGATGGCGTCAACGTACTGTTGAAGGTCAGCAGTCCGTTACAGGAGATCATGCTGCTGCCGCTGAGGGTTACTAGTTGGTCGAAGGTAATACCGCCACCGGAGGCGGTTATGGAACCGCTAAGGGCTACCGGCTGATCGAAGGTAATACTGCCACCGGAGGTGGTTATGGAACTGCCAATAGTATAAGTTCCAATACCTGTTTCAGTGACAAACGAGACAGAACCGCTACTCAGCGTAATCGGTGATGTGGTATTGATGAAATTATCATCAGGGGTAAGAGGTGGAAGGGTAAGGGTAATTCCCGAGATTTTAAGCACAAGATTGCCTGACCCGGTAATCGAGATTGGCCCTTCTACATAAATTTGTCTTTGAACTCGCAGTGTGACATTCCCGGTAGCCGTAACTCCGGCAGCTTGAATATAAAGGTAATCCGAGTTCTCATAAAGATCTATAGAACCGTAAACATTTGCTGTGAACTTATCAAAATCACTTATATTGCCTGTATAATTGAGATTAAAGGCACCTGTTCCGTAGAGTTCGAGCAAACCAACGGCCTGAATTTCCGCAAAAGATTGTACTCCGCCAGTACTTGTGATTTTTAGTTTGCCGCCACCAAGTAAAATAGAACTGTTGATGGTAACTGCTTTGTTGGGTGCACCGTTTCTGCCGCTTTGAAGCACAAGTTCCCCCCCGTTGCCCGAAATACCTGCATTGATCATCACTGCACCATCAGCCAGAAGCGACAGCGTATGAGAGGAAATATTGACGGTGCTGTTCACAACGATATCCCCATTTCCTCCAGTCGAAGGATCCGTGGCAATAGTGACGTCTGTTGTTGACAAACTACTGGAAAGGGTAGTGGCTCCAATACTGTTAGTGGTCAATGCTCCAGCTCCTGCACTGACGGTGAAATCAACCGGGTCGATAAGCCATGTGCCTGCACTGCCGAAGGGCGCCAGGGTGGTGATTGTGGCTCCATCGATAACCGTGAGTTCTCTGCCGGAGGTTTCAATAAAACCACCGTTTCCTCCGTTCGGAGCTGAAGCATCAAGTGTGCCGCTAACAGTTGTCTGGCCGTTCTCCATGTCGGAGATGAGCATAATGCGCCCACCCTGGTTCTGAATGGTATGAGCCTCGATGACACCGCTGTTGCTGACCGTCGCCATCTGCAGGAAGGCAGCGGCCTTTGCCGTCATAACAACCACTCCGCCGTCGGCCTTGATGAGCCCCTTGTTTTCCACAAGGGCGTCAATAGCGCCTTCATCCACCGTCAAACTGATCAGCCCGTCCCCGGTAAAATCAACCGAAACTTTATTGCCAGCTCCAAGAGCCACGCTCCCGCTCCTGGCGGTAATGGTACCTTCGTTGGTAACTTTTGGAGCAATCAGGGCGACCACACCACCCGAAGTAACGCTGATACTGCTCTGATTAAGAATTTTTCCGGCATTACCAGAAGTAAAGAACTTGTATCTGGCAGCAAGAAAATCGCTGTCAAGCATGTTGAGCGATGAGGCAACAAGCCCGCCGACATTGACCGTTGCGCTCTTGCCGAAGATTATGCCTGCCCGATTGAGCAGAAAAACCTGACCATTGGACGAGAGCGAACCCAGGATCTGCGAGGGGCTCTGGTCGCTGATTCGGTTCAGCGCTGCGGCGGAACTGTTCGGCTGGTTGAAGCGGACTGAGGCATTTTCTCCAATATTAAAGCTTTGCCAGTTGGCAATTATTTTCTGGCTGGACTGGTTTACAGTCATCTGCATGCCGTTGGTGGCGATGGTTGCGCTGCCTGAGGTTATCCGGGCGCCAGCGGGAAGTGCCCCGGGGTCAATGGCATAAACCTGCCCGGGGATGGCATACAATGCGGTTAGAAGAGCTATGCTCCGAAGGGGAGATGAGGGAACCTTTCCATTACCCTTTACCTTTTCGGAAACAACAATCCATCTTTCCTTTGTCTTGGACCAGATGATGTTGTATATCCTGTTCATAATTCAAATTCTTGCATATAAAAAAGCAGATACCTGATTGCTGATTGAGCATGTCAGGTTGCGCTTCAGAAAGAGAGCATTGGCTGTGCAACCAGGCCCGATGGATGATGCAACTGTTTCCATGAGTGTTGCTTGGGTTGCAATGGCCGTATAACCGCTGAAGATGAAATCTTTGACGGCATAAGAGCCTGATGAATCAATAAAAGCTGATCAAGGTAATAACATATAAAATACCTGTGTATAATGGCCAGTAGAGATACCTGTAAAATATTCCATGCTTGTAAGTAAACAGAAATCCGCTCTGCTTCGTAATGGCGACTACAAAAATCACATTAATCAGCATTGCGAAATAAATCATGAAATAGATTTTTTCGATATAAAGAATACCCTGGGGAATCACCTGTATCCTGACACTTTGTATTGTGACCACCAGGAACATCGTAAAGGCGGTTCCAATTGCTGTAGCCTCATTGGCGTCAAAGCTGAATGATTCTGCATCGGTTTCGTGAGTGATCATATAGACACCGGAAAACAGGATGACCATAATGATGAATATTGGAATCATCATGGAAACAACGCTGCTGAGCCAGTCGCGTTCTATGGTGATGTTCAAGGTCAGGTCTTTGACGCTGGGACTCTCCATAAGCGTACGGCGTCCAAAATCTATATTGTCCGGTTGTTCTGAAAAATTAAAATAGGTATTGTTAACGTTCCAGCCGGAAATGGAGAATCCGTCAGACACCATAGGGTTGGCTGTCGGGGAGGTGATTTTGTACGATGCGATATCGGGAACGAAAATAGTGGATCCGAACTTCTTGGGTTGACACATCCTGATTTTAATATTGTACCTGTCGAAAGGGTAATGGGAACTCTTTAAATCCTGCTGGAGCCGGGTACAGAAATTCCATCCAATAACCTGAAAACCATTTTCTTCCATTCGGAAACTTTCGTACATCTTGGTTTCAATCTGATCCGGAAACAGTATCCCCCCAACTTCCTTTGGATCCATACCCAAAGGAATCCGTTGCCACATCGTCCCGTACACCTCGGCCATCTCATTTGGCTCTGAAACAGAAAGTGAGTTGACCGTAATGCCTGTCTGGATAAATTGCGGTGGTGAAGACTGAGTACGCAGTGCCTTGTCTGTCTGATCTTTCTTGTACTGCTCTATCTGAGAGGATGTGGTAACACAGTTGTCTTCATAAGGAGAATTTGCTCCTCTTGAAATATAGAGCGCCAATATACAAACAAGACCCGCTATAAATATACAACTGACAAACCATGAATATTGCTTGACCCTTTTATGGAAAGCTTCAGATGATGAAGACAAGAGAATAAAATAGAGCCCCAAAAGTCCCAGAAATAAAATAACTACTGAAAGCAATTGCATCAACTGCTGTTTCAGAATGCCATCCGACATTCCCAGCTCATCGACTATAAGGGCAATGCCTGCAAACCATCCGGTTGATGCTACGGGTTCCAGCCGGAATATGGTTTTCCTGCCGTTGATGATGCTTTTTTCAAAGATGCTGACACCAGTTTTCGCCTTAAATGCGTGCAGCAGGTTATTGCTGTTCTCTGCGGTATAAGTACTTTTGGCATAATCGAGCAGTTTGAAATTATTGATAACAAGATTTTTGTCAGGATGGTCAAGCATAACGCCCTCACCATCAACAAGAAAACGATAGCCGTACTGTCCCAATGACTGAAAGTCCAGTGACTTCTGAAAATCATCAAGAGAAATTTTCGCCGAAACAATTCCGATCAGTTTTTTTTCGCCGGAACCTGAGGTAGTGTAAAGCCTCTTCTGATAGTTCAGGAGAACAGCTTTGTTACTCTTGTTCCAGGCAGTTTTTTGCCAACCATCTTTCAAGTCGGTCAGTTCCGCATGGGGCAATTCTCCATTGGTATCGGTCTTGCCGGTAACCGTCATCTCCATTACAGTATTAATGCTGCCCAGACTCGACAGTCTCTTGTATACTGCGGCTGATTCAGAATCAGATAAAAATTTGATTGAATACCGGTACGGAACATTTTTACTTTTATCCGGGAGAGCAGCAATCAGATCATTCTCATTAACCTCGTTTTTCCCTGCAAGAAAAGCGATATTTCCGACTGTTCGTTCGATGCTCCTGGCCATCGAATCGATTTTTCGGGAGCCAGACCTGGCGGCATCAATGGCCTTGGTGGTTATACTATTGTTGCTTGAATAATACTGAAAAGCGAGATTAACAGAAAAATACATCACCACAGCAAAGGCAATTCCTGTCAGCAATATCAATACCTTCTTTACTCTTTGATAGAGAACCTTGTTGTAGTTTGGTGTCCATTGTTTTATTTGATCAAATGACATGATGGGGCATCAATGGATAGAGTTTTAGAATAGGGTACAATGAAAGGTACAAAAAAAGATCCTCAAAAAAGAACTTGATCCCCGGCCCGTCAAGGCATATAAACGCCGGATAAACTACGGCTCAAGATGCGTACAAATCTCCTCCCAGAGGTTACGGTAGGCCTTTGATGCTGGGGCGTTTGGCAGAACAGCATTCAGTGGAGCCCGGTAAATGCCCATTTTTTCAACTTCAGAATTGTAGGGAATCATCTGGGTGAGCAATTCCGGTGTATTGCCTAATTCATTGATGATGTCGCGGTGCAACTTTTTCTGTTTTTCCACCATGCTGAAAAACGGACGGATTTTCGAGCTGTCAAGTTTATTTGCTGCAAAAAAATCTTTTAACTGAACAAAGGTGCGAATTGACAATGTTGTGGGAATCAATGGCACCAGAATAAGATCGGAGGCGGCAAAGACACTTTCAGAGAGAAGTGTCAGATTAGGCGGGCAGTCAAGAAAGATAAACCTGTAGTCATCACTCAGCTCTTCAAGGTTTTTTTTGAGTCTTTTTTGAGGCTTTTTCTCTTCAGCGAGTTCGATATCGAGATTTCTGTACGAAAAGTCGGAGGGAAGCAGATCAAGGTTTTCAAAATCTGTTGCCTTGATATTCCTGTATATCTTTTTGTTACCCTTGAGAAATTTGTCGCTGTTGTACTTTTTTGATGCAGTAATTCTGAAATAGTAGGAGCTTGCGCCCTGTGGATCAAGGTCACAGATCAGAGCTGGAGGAGAAAGCAGGGAAGAGAGATAGGAGAAGTTGACTGCCGCAGCCGTTTTTCCAACACCTCCCTTTATACTGTACAGGGATATTGTTTTCATGGTACGGTGCTCGTTAAAAGGTCTTGAAACAGTTGACTGGTTTGTTCACGGTCGAACGACCTGAAGGTATTGTGGAACTTGAGACGTGCCTCTTCCTGTTTTTGAAAAAGAATGGCCATAAGACCGCCTGTTGATGCGGCAAGTAACTTGTCTGCGGGCATCATTTCAAGCTGGTCATGCAAAAAACGAAGTTGAACGGTAAAATCAACAAAGTCACCAAGATTTTCCTGAAGTTCCTTCAGTTGCCGGATAACAGTATGAATAGTGTTATGAGGAAAAATCGAAGCAAAAAATTCAAGCAGATAGCGGAGTTTTTTGCAATCGATACGCAATCCATGAAGTTCGGCATCAGTTGTTTCCCGGCTGACAAGACGTCCATGACGGATAACTTTTTGCCAAGCTTTTTTTATGCTTTTTACGGCCACACTCCTGGTGGAAAGGAAGGCCTTTGGTATTTGTTCTGTTTCACGATGGGACGGACGGTCGAGATACGCTCCCCACTGTACAAGAAATGACTTATAGGAAACGGATGAAAGATAGCGGGAAAATTGTCTGTGCAGCATTTTTCGGGATGCGGCAATGCTATCAAAAAATATCTTCAGTGATGGCTGAAGGGTAGGGGGGAGATAGTGGAAATAGGTTGCTCGCTGGAGCAGATAGACATCCCTGTCGCGTAATTCATTGGTTCGTTTGCCGAGGTTCCTGAACAGAGTAAGGTAATATGCCGTTTCACCTGCGTCAAAAACACCATTGAGCTGCTTGAGAATCGAACGGGTTCGGCGGATGGCGACCCGATAGTCATGCAGAAACTCGGAATCTATATTTTTTTTGATACCGACTTCATTCAGACGCATGACAGAAAAAGTGAATTGCAGTAGATGTCGGGCGCTCTCATGAATGGGAGCATGAGGATCAAGCGTGAGACTGATTTTCGAAGAGTAGTTTTGAACAGTATGTCCGGCGGCCTCCATCATTACCTTGAAAAGCTCCCTGAATTCCAAAGTACTGTCAATATCGTTGTTATTCATTAAGGCCTTTTCAACATCTGCTATCTCATCTTCATATCCCCTGCAGGGAGAGAGAGCAAATAAATGTATGAAAGGCTCTCGGACATGATTATCAACAATACGTAAGGATTCCGACGTCAGAATAGCAATAGTTTTTTTGTTTTCGTCAAGAATTCGGTACGAACGCATAAGTGCATCTACTGAGCAAAGCTTCATGAATGCCCTGATCGTGCTGCATGAGCATAGCTTTTCTTTCAGTTTGCAAGGGTTAAGCGTGTCTGAGAAAAAAAAGGAAGGGTTTCCGGGGAATGGGAGAGAGGTTGTTTCCATGCCGGTATCAAGGTCAGCAAGAAAAAGAGTTCTCTTTTTTTTAACAATGATAATCCCTTTTTCGAAAGCTTGCCACTCGAACGTATCGTAGAAATCACGCCGCTCTTTCGATGAAACAAGGGCTTTAAGCCTCCACCCTGAGGAAAGGAAATTCAGGATGTTTTCGGGCAACGACTCAATAGATGCGGCTCGACCTAATTTGAGATATACTGTTTTCGGGATGAAGCGCATTCGTTGCTTGCGTTAAATGGAACAGTCCATATTCCGGGCATTCCAGCTTTATATGCCAAAATACTGAGAAATATCATAATATTGCACTTGACAATCAAAGAATATCGTATCAGCGAACAATTCGTACCCCCTTCGGGGTGAAATAGTTGTCGATAATTTCTTCAGGGTTTTGAACCAGGGCTTTTGCTCCGAACTCGACGAGTTCGCTTTCTGGCCGGAACCCCCACAGTACTCCAAGCGGGAACATTCCAGCTCTTGTTGCAGTCTGCATGTCAATGCCGCTGTCTCCTACATAGAGAATTGATGAAGGTTCTTCTCCCAGCATCCTGGCGACAAGGAGTGCGCCTTCAGGGTCGGGTTTATGGGCAATGCCGTTATGGTGTCCCATGACTACCTCAAATTTCCACTCTTTCAGCAGAAATTCTGCACAGAGACGGGTGAAGTGATCCGCTTTGTTTGAAAGAATAGCCATTTTTATCCCCTGTTCTGCAAGGGTGTCGAGCATGGCGCCGACCCCTGGATAGGGGCGTGAGTTCATGTTCCAGTTGTCAGCATAGTGAGACATAAATTCCGGAAGAAGAAGGTCAATAGTTTCCGGGGTACCCACTCCTTCTGGAAGTGCTTTTCTGACCAGCTCTCTCATGCCGTGTCCGACAAGAAAACGGCACTCATCGATGGTATGGACGGGATAATCGTGAAAGGCAAGTACTGTATTGAGGGTGTTGACAAGATCCTGAAGGGTATCAAGAAGGGTTCCGTCCAGGTCAAAGATAACAGCATTGCAGGTCATGAGGAGAATCCTTGTTAAACTTAAAGGGTTGTCGTGGTCTAAATTTGTGGTATAAAAAAAGCACCCTGCACGACATGCACAGGGTGCTCTTTGAAATCTTCAACTGCAGCAGCTTACTTTTTAGGAGCAATTGCCGATGAGATGCCCTGCAATGCCTGTCCAACAGTGTTCGAGGCACTTCCGACAAGATCAATTGCCGTTTTAGCAAGGGGCTCCACAATCTGGGTAGCTGCTTTGACTCCGCTGCTCAAGAGATCAATCTGCTGCTGGGCAAGTTTACCTACGGTATCCAGAAGATTGCTGAGCGCGACCGAGAAATCATTTGTTTCGTTTGCCATGGATGTTATTATTTAGGGTTATGAATGAAGAAGGTGTTGGTACAAATTTTTCTTGTCCGGAACAAAATAACGATAACGATGAGAACAGCCAACTCACCAAATTTAAAGTAACTTACAAAATTAAAGTAATAGATACCAATAGAAAACTTTGCGCTCAACGTTGTTAATCCGATTCTATTTCAAAGTTAACCCGCTGGTGATTATCTTTACCCAAATTAAACAATATCCTGATATGATAAATAAACTTCTGCTGCTTGTTGTTCTTCTTGCTTTTTCCGTCACAGGAACTGCCGATGCTGCAGTGAAGACTCTTGTTTTGGACGGTTCAACTACTGTTGGTCCTGTAGCGAAATCTTTCGCGACCTTTTTCACTAAAAAATATGGTATTCGTGTCACGGTGAGCGAGTCGGGAAGTGGTAATGGCGCTAAAAGCCTCATTAACGGTTCGTGCACGATTGCTGCAATGTCGCGTCCCATGAAAGATGCAGAGATTGCTGCGGCCAGGAAAAAAGGAGTTAATCCTGTTGCGCATGTTATTGCCCTTGATGGTCTTGCTATGGTGGTCCATCCGGCAAATCCTGTACGTTCACTTTCAAAAGCTCAGATTAGCAGCATTTACCATGGTACCGTCACCAACTGGAAGGATGTTGGAGGAGCCAATGCCCGTGTTGTTGTTATACAGCGTGAATCCAACAGCGGAACTCAGGATTCCTTTAAAGAACTGGTGACCGGCAAGAGTATGCAGATCACAGGAAGTGCTGAAACCCAGTCAAGTAACGGTGCAGTAAAAACCAGAGTAAGCACAACTCCTTCCGCTATCGGTTTTCTTGGGTTGGGGTTTGTAGACAGATCGGTAAAGGTAATTGCTGTGAATGGCGTTTTGCCAAGTGTTAAGACGGTAAAAAACGGTTCCTATCCGGTAACAAGGCCTCTTTACCTTTATACAAACGGCCAGCCATCGGGACCTGAAAAGCAATTTATTGATTTACCGAACACTGTTGAAGGAAAAGCGATAATCAGTGAACTTGGTTTTGTTAACCGCTAAGGTTTTCCCGTTACAGATGCTCTTATTTACAAAACCGGTTGCCCAATGAACCGGTTTTTGTTTTTTCTCTTGTATGCAAATTTTTCATACTTGTAACATAACCGGTGTTGGTTTCTATCCTGAAAGCCTATAGATTAGCGTCATCAAAATTAAGTCACGGTGATGCTGAAGGTAACTGGTAATTGATTAAAGAAATCATTCAAGACTATGGCTGAAGAGAGTGTAGGGGAGCGTAACCGTTCGAATGCCTTTGTGGTAAGCGCTCGCAAACGCACCTTGCAGAAGGTTGCAAAAACAGCCGGAGAAGGGGTGCTCTTTTCGGTAGCCTTTTTTGTGGCAGTTATTGTCCTTTTTATTTTCTATTTCGTGGCACGCGACGCCATTCCTTTTTTTCAGATCAGGGGATTCAGCGAATTTTTTACCAGCACGAACTGGTATCCGGCCGATGAACCTGGTGAGTTTGGCGCTCTTGCCATTATCTACGGTAGTTTTATGGTGACTCTCGGTTCCGCCATGATTGCTGTCCCAATGGGTGTTGCCGCAGCAATATGCCTAAGTGATATTCTTCCTTTTTCGATTCGACAGTACGCCAAACCGGTTATTGAAATGCTTGCCGCAATTCCTTCGGTGGCCTTCGGTTTTTTTGCCCTCGTTGTTCTGGCTCCGCTTATGCAGGATCATGGTGGCCCCATGCTGATGTGGGCTTGGTGGATTCTTGTTTCCCCGTTTCTGCTGCTTTCTGTGATTGTTGTTTCCGATCTTTTGACTACCAATATCAAGGATGAGAAGCGTCGTCAGCAGCGGCAAAGGTTTTTGATGATTGTTCTGTGCCTCTTCTCAATTTTTCTCTTGTTCAAGGTTGGTTCTGTGCTGAATGGCATTCAGATTCTGACCGGTACCAACGCGCTGAATGTCTCTATTATACTGAGCTTTATGGCATTGCCGACTATAGTCAGTGTTTCAGAAGATGCTCTTCAGGCAGTTGGACGTGACATTCGTGAGGGCAGTTATGCGCTTGGAGCTACAAGAGCTGAAACGATTATAAAAACTATTCTTCCTGCTGCAAGCAGCGGCATTCTTGCGGCAGTTATTCTTGGTATTATGCGGGCTCTCGGTGAAACCATGGTGGTGTGGATGGCTTCGGGCAACTCCTCTCATATTCCTGAGCCATGGTTCAACTACCTCGAAGCTATCCGTACGTTGACCGCTACCATTGCTGGCGATATGGGCGAAGCCGATCAGGTTACAGGATCTGCCCGTTTTCATGTACTGTTTGCCATGGGTCTGCTGCTTCTCATTATTAGTTTTGTCAGCAATCTTGTCAGTGAAAGAATTGTCGTTCGTCAGCGTAAAATTCTGTCCGGGCAGTAATATTTTCCCCTCAAACACTTTGTTATGAATATCGGAACCAGAAAGATACTTGATCGGTCGTTTACCGCTGTTGGCATCGGCTCCATCGTTGTTATGGCTTTGGCCCTGATGATTGTTGTGGTACCGATAGTCTACAATGGTATTGGCGCAGTATTTTTTACCGGTACAGTTGAACATCGCAAGATGTTACACGCTGAATTCAAAAGGGGCGACAGTCAGGAGCTTTCGACTGAGGTTGCCTCATCAAATCGATACCGGGCTAAAGTATACGAGATGCTTACCGGTTTTGAGGCGGAACTTGAAACGATGGCGCCCGAAAAAAAGGCAGAATACAAGTCAAAATATTCCAAGGTACGGACGGCTTTGCAGGCTCTGCTTGGTCCGCTTCCGGGTGATCCTGAGCCGATGCTGACAAGGTTTAAATACGGGCAGACCCGATGGGAGAAAGCGGAGGAAAAGTTGCATGACCTGCTCTATGAGTCAAAGTGGGATAATTCCAATTCCAGTGTGATGAGCAAGGAGTTCTTTGTAAGCCGTGCCATTAGCTTTGAGGGCACCTCTCTTGCCAGGCTTTTTCCTTATGTCAAGGAAAATCTTGAGAACATGCTCCATCCCGAGTTTACCTTCTATTGGGGATTTATCACCGACAGCTCTGTTGATTCGCACTTTTTCGGGGGAATATGGCCTGAAATTCAGGGTACCTTTTTTCTTGCTATTGGTGCAATGCTTTTTGCTTTTCCTCTCGGTGTTGTTGCTGCGGTTTATTTTACAGAATATGCCAAGCCGGGGTTTTTAAACAGTATGCTGCGCAGTGCCAACAGCACTCTTGCTGGTGTTCCGAGTATTGTTTTTGGTATGTTTGGACTTGCTTTTTTTATCAATACCATGAAAGTTTCTGAATCAAAAAGTGTGATTGCCGGTGCACTGACGCTGGCTATTATGATTCTTCCGACCATTATCCGTGCAGCCGAAGAGGCCATTCTTGCTGTGCCTAAAACCTACAGAGAGGCATCGCTCAGCCTTGGTTCCAGCAAATGGAATACTATTGCGACCGTTATTCTTCCTGCAGCGCTTCCCGGGATCCTGACAGGAGGAGTTATAAGTCTTGGCAGGGCTGCAGGCGAAACAGCTCCGATTATCTTCACAGCGGCGGTCAGCGTCGGTTCAGCTATAGGTCTTGCTGATGTTTTTTCCTCTCCGACGCCAGCTCTTTCATGGAACATTTATAATCTTGCCAGCGAACATGAAGCGGCAGCTCAACTTCGCCATG
>Ga0194037_1001611_pt1 | contig 16042 bp, 14 predicted proteins | sample JunL306m_MetaG_FD_148653 | JGI IMG/M metagenome (GOLD analysis project Ga0194037, IMG submission 148653) | Anoxic zone freshwater microbial communities from boreal shield lake in IISD Experimental Lakes Area, Ontario, Canada - Jun2016-L304-6m | ecosystem: Environmental > Aquatic > Freshwater >...
CACTATGGCTATGATGAACTCAAGGCTCTCGGGCCGGGGTTGAAATCAAACCAAATCTCGGTGGTGTGCTCCAATCTGACAACCACAACGGGCCAGCGCCAGCGCCTGGAATTTTTGCAGGAGCTCAAAGCCGCCTTGGGCGAGGTGATCGTGCATTACGGCCGCGGCTTTGCCCCGGTGGCCGATAAAATGGAGGCGATTCTGCCGCACCGGTTCCATCTGGTGTTGGAGAATTCCTGCTCGCCGGACTATTGGACTGAAAAGCTTGCGGATGCCTATCTGGGGTGGGCGCATCCGATCAGTGCGGGCTGCCCGAATCTGGCGGATTATTTTCCGCCGCAAGGCTTCACCCAGGTGGATGTGCAGCGGCCGCAGGAGGCGGTCGGGGTCATTCGCGATTTGCTCGCGCGGCCGGCCACCGCCATCGAGCTCGAAGCCCTCGCGCGGGGCCGAAACCTGGTTTTAGACACCTACAACCCGTTCGCCCGCTTCGCCCATTGGGCGGAGCTGTTTTATCAGCCGGGAGGTCCGTCCCAACCCATGTCCATCACCACCCACAAGGCCTTCCGACCCTTTCCACGGGGTTTGATCTATCGGGTCAAGCAAATTGGCATTCCGCCGACGTGATCCTATGCAGTGAGCGTCCGCAAGGGCCGCCCCCGTTTGCCAAGTGTTAACGCCGGACAAACACATCATCACATCCCAAACGCGCCACATAGTCGTATCCATTCTGAATAATCATGCTTCGCAGTGCGTCATCCCCCCGGCGGATCCGGTTGTTTTCGATCACGATGCACCTGATGCTGATTTTTTCGAAATCAATTCCCTGTAGCACATGCTGCTCATACCCTTCCACATCGATCGACAGAAAATCCACATGACTAATCCCGCGTTCCTGGAGAAAATCATCCAACCGATACTGCTCCACTGAAATTTGTTCCTCTAAATCCCCATTCTGTTCCACGACTGAACTCAGCGCGTCGGACGCGTTTATATTGAATGTCACGGTTTTCCGTTCGGATCCGATGACGCATGGCAAACAAGGTGTTGTCCGTGCCGTTTTCCAGATATCTACGAGGTGTTTCTGAGGCTCAAATGCTATCCCTGTCCAGCCAATCTTCTCGAAATACAAGGTGTTGTTGCTATGCGTGGGGTGATTCGCCCCCACATCGACAAAAAAACCGGCTCGCTTGTCGGGAAAAACTCGCGTCGCCACAAACCAATCCTGGGCGTATTGAGAAGAAAAATCGCTATTCCGCGTAGCCTGCCTGAGTTCCTGCGGAGTAAAACATTTGAACTTCTGATACCCAAATCGACGGCGCATCTGGGATTGTATATGACGACAACGAATCTGGCATTCAATGGACTTGAGAAAACGCATGACTGGTAGAAAATACTATTGCGAGAGTGAGCGCTGGGTTCAGGAGTTGAAAAAGAAAGAAAGCGTTTCCGACCGTTTTGTCAATTTTTTTTGGAAATGCTGGCACTGGTTCAAAACCTCGATGAGTTCAGTGAAAGCGCCGGAATAAACCGGCTTGGAATAAAGTGAAATGGGGCATTGCGGCTTAACATGCCTATAATCATGACCACCCGTCTGCCTGGGCTCAACTGTCATGTCGGACTCTGCCGCGCAGGTTGCATCTGGGATGGGCTCAACCGAGTCTTGCGGCTGCCCGAATCTGGCAATTGGGCAAGTCACCAGCGTGATCCCATGCTTGCGCGGTGGGCGTGCCCAACTCTTTGGCCTTGTCAAATACCTCCGTCCGACCGTTCACTCATGCCATGCAGCTTCCCAACCATGCCGAAAACGCCCTCTGCCGGGACCGAGTCCTTATCACAGGCGGCACCGGTTCGTTTGGAAAAAAATTCGTCGAGACCCTGTATGCGCGTTGTCCAGACATCAATCGGGTGGTGGTGTTTTCCCGTGATGAACTCAAACAGTTCGAAATGGCGCAGCATTACCCTGAGAGCCAGTATCCAAGCATCCGGTTTTTCATCGGCGACGTGCGCGACGCCGCCCGCCTGAAACAGGCGATGGAGGGGATGGATGTGGTCATCCACGCGGCGGCCCTGAAACAGGTGCCCACCGCCGAATACAACCCGTTTGAAGCCATCAAAACCAATGTCCTTGGCGCCCAAAATGTGATCGAAGCCGCACTGGCTACCGGGGTGAAGCGGGTGATCGCCCTGAGCACCGACAAGGCCGCCGCGCCGATCAACCTCTATGGGGCCACCAAACTCTGCTCGGACAAGCTGTTCATCGCAGCTAACAATATCCGCGGGCCCCGTGACATCCGGTTTTCAGTGGTTCGCTACGGCAACGTGATGGGCTCCAGGGGCTCGGTGATTCCCTTTTTTCTTGAGCGGTTGAAATCCGGCGTGCTGCCGATCACCGATCCCGCAATGACGCGGTTCAATATCTCGCTCGATGAAGGCGTGGAAATGGTCCTCTACGCGCTCGAACATGCCCTCGGCGGCGAAATCTTCGTGCCGAAAATCCCCTCCTACCGGATCACCGAGGTCGCCAAGGCGATCGGACCGGATTGCCAGCATCCGGTCATCGGCGTTCGCCCTGGCGAAAAGGTCCATGAGGAAATGATCACGGCCTCCGATGCTCCTAACACCATTGAGACGGAACGCTATTTTGTCATCGTCCCCAACCGGGTCGGACAAAGTCAGGACGCCACCATGAATCAATATCTCGATCACTATCAGGCAACAAAAGTTCAGGCGGATTTCCGCTATTCCTCAGGTGAAAATTCACACTGGCTGGATGCCACGGCGCTGCGCAAGTTGATCCAACAACATGTTGACCCATCGTTCCCTTCCTGACACGCCATCGGCAGCGGCTCCCAGATTGGTCATGGGAACCGCCCAGCTCGGGATGGCCTATGGTGTGGCCAACCTGGCCGGCCGCCCCTCGGCCGCCCAGGCCAGCGCGCTGATCGCGACCTGCGTGGCCCGCGGCATCACCTGGTTCGACACCGCGGAGGCCTATGGCGATAGTGAATTGGTGCTCGGCCAGGCGTTCGCCGATCTAGGGATCGGGGACCGGATCAATGCCGTCAGCAAGGGTTCACTCCCAGCCGCCGCGGATGAATCTCTAACCGACAAGATCCACCGCTCGCTGCGGCGTCTCGGTCTTTCGCGCCTGGCTTGTTGGCTGATGCATGACGAGCACCAATTGGCCGCGTGGACCGATGAGATCGCCCGCGAATCCAATGACCTCCGCGACCAGCACCTGGTCGGGAGCTTCGGCCTCTCGGTTTACTCCCCGGAGGTCGCCTTGCGCGGCGTCGAAGAGCAGCGGTTGTCAGCGGTGCAATTTCCCGCCAGCCCGCTGGACCGGCGGTTCCTGCGCAATCGGGTGGCTGTCCGCCTGGCGGGAGCTGGCGCGCGCTTGTTCGTCCGCAGTGTGTTTCTGCAAGGGCTGTGTTTGATGGCTCCGGCGAAGGTTCCGCCGGGGATCTCACGCGGCAAGGAGGCGGTTGGGGCCTTGGCTGGCTTCTGTGAGTCCCGGGGCTTGCGGCGCGATGCGTTTTGTCTGCACTATGTCCTGCACCGGACGGCCCCAACGGGTGCCCAACTCGTCTTCGGTGTGGACTGCGCCGCGCAATTGGAACGCAATCTCCACTTGCTGAATGAGCCACCGCCCGCGCCTGCGTGCTTTGACGAATGGGACGACCTCTGGCCGGCCGATATCCCCGATCTGATCCTGCCCTATCGCTGGCCAAGAAATCCGCCTCTCACCCAATGAATCCCAACCATCCAACCGTCCTGGCATTGGTCCAGGCCCGCCTGGGCTCCACCCGCCTACCTAACAAGGTGATGCTGCCGCTCAATGGCGTGCCCATGATCGAATTGCTCCTCCAACGCCTGGCCCACGCCAAACGCCTGGATCGCATCGTGGTAGCAACGACCGCCCACCCCCGCGATCAAGTCCTCGCCGATTTTGTCAGAACCCTTGGGTTCGAGGTGTTCCAAGGCAGCGAGCGCGATGTGCTGGACCGCTTTTATCAGGCGGCGCGCTGCTATCAACCTGAGATTGTGGTGCGCATCACCGGCGATTGCCCGCTGATTGATCCGGGCTTGGTGGATGAGGTGGTGCATGCCTATCAATCACAGGACGTCGATTACCTGAGCAACAACTCGCCACCCACCTATCCCGACGGGCTCGATACCGAGGTGTTCTCGTTTGCCGCCTTGGAACGCGCCGCGACTCTGGCCACCGATCCGGCGGATCGGGAGCACGTCACGCCCTTTATCCGCAATTCCGGTTTGTTCAAGACCGGCAGCCACGCCCACGCTGAGGATTATTCCGGCGAGCGGTGGACGGTGGACGAGCCCGCCGACTTCGAGGTGATTCGCGCCATCTGCGATCATTTCCAGCCGCGCACGGATTTCAGTTGGCAAGAAGTCATGAACTTGCGGGGCCGCCAACCCGAAATCTTTGCTGCCAATCAACAAATCACCCGCAACGCAGGAGCCGGCATGGGAACCGGTCAGAAATTATGGCAGCGCGCCAAACGAGTCATTCCCGGCGGCAACATGCTGCTTTCCAAGCGGGCGGAAATGTTCCTGCCCGACCAATGGCCGGCCTATTTCAGCAGGGCCACGGGCTGCAAGGTGTGGGACCTCGATAACAATGAATATATAGATATGTCGATCATGGGCATCGGCACCAATACCCTTGGTTATGGCCATCCCGAAGTCGATGCCGCAGTCCTGCAAACCGTGCGCGCGGGCAACATGTCCACGCTCAATTGCCCGGAAGAGGTCTATCTGGCGGAAAAACTGGTGGAATTGCACCCATGGGCGGACATGGTGCGCCTCGCCCGCACCGGCGGCGAAGCCAACGCCATCGCCATCCGCATCGCCCGTGCCGCGAGCGGCAAGGACCAGGTCGCCATCTGTGGCTATCACGGCTGGCATGATTGGTATCTCTCGGCCAACCTCGGCGACGATAAGAACCTGGCTGGCCATTTGCTGCCCGGCCTGAACCCGGCCGGGGTTCCCCAAAGCATGCGGGGCACCGCCCTGCCATTCAATTATAATGATTTCGACGGGCTGCTAGCCTTGGTCAATACCCATGACATCGGCGTGATCAAAATGGAGGTGGCGCGCAACAGCCCGCCCAAGGACGGGTTTTTGGAACGGGTGCGCAAGCTGGCGGACGAGCGCGGGATCGTCCTGGTTTTCGATGAGTGCACGTCGGGCTTCAGGCAGACCTTTGGCGGGCTGCACAAGCTGTATGGTGTCGAGCCGGATATGGCGATCTTCGGCAAGGCCTTGGGGAATGGTTATGGCATCACCGCAGTGATTGGCCGGCGCGCGGTGATGGAGGCCGCCCAATCCACCTTCATCAGCAGCACGTTCTGGACCGAACGCATCGGGCCGAGCGCCGCGCTCAAAACCCTGGAGGTCATGGAACGCCTGAAATCATGGGACGTGATCACGCGAACCGGGGTGGATATCACCAACCGCTGGCAACAACTGGCGGCCAAACACCAGCTGTCCATCACCACCAGCGGCCTGCCCGCCCTGACCTCGTTTGCCTTCAACGGCGAACATGCCCTCGCCTATAAAACCCTGATTACCCAGGAAATGCTGGCACAGGGATATCTTGCCGGGACCAGTGTCTATGTCTGCACCGAACACACCCCCGAGGTCGTTGATGCCTTCTTCCAAGCTCTCGACCCGGTATTCGGCCTGATCCGCGAGTGCGAGCAGGGCCGCGATATTCACTCCCTGCTCAAGGGCCCGGTGTGCCACGGCGGATTCAAACGCCTCAATTGATGCCCCCACCCAACCTCAGCGAAGTCGGGTGGAAATGCCCCTCCCAATGAAAGTCCTCATCATCAGTTACTATAACAGCTGGGTCACCCACTTCGGTGTCGAGCTTGAGATCGCACAGACCCATCTGGATCAGGGGGACACCGTGGAGTTTCTGGGATGCGATCGCTGCCTGGGCACCTGCGAGGCGAATGCCAAGGGCCGAATCAGCAAGTGCGATCGCTGTCGCTTGCGCCGCGCCGGTGGCCTCCGCCTGCTGTCGTCGCCACCCGCACTGCATTTGCTGAGCGACTATCTGCCCGCGTCCATCGCCGCCGCGGAGCGTGACCTGCGGACTTCCATCCGCGATGCCTCCACCGCCGAGAACTACACCTTCAACGGCCATGACCTCGGCAGTGGCGCGCTTTCTTCGGCAATCTGGAATTCGCGCGACCCGTTTTGTGAAAAGGACAATTCACTGCCGGTCCTGCAGCACTATGCCAGTGCCGCGGTCAGAAGCTATTTGTGTGTTAGGAAATTCCTGGCTGCGCGCCGCGACTTCCAGCGAGTGTATGTTTTCAATGGCAGGTTTGCCACAACCCGGGGCGCGTTACGCGCCTGCCAGGAAGTCGCCGGGCTTGAGGTGGTCACTCACGAACGAGGGCCAAATATACGCAAATACGGGTTGTTTTTTAACGCGATGCCGCATGACCGGGAATTATGGGTCCAACAAGCGCACTTGGCATGGGACACCGCGCCGGACCGGGAGCAGGCGATCCTCATCGGCAGCAGCTTCTTTGAGGAGCGGAGACATGGCCGCAACGTCGATTGGACCAGCTTCACCGGCAAACAAGCAGTCGGCAAGCTGCCATCAGAGTGGGACGCGCAACGAACGAACATCGCGATCTACAACTCCTCGGAAGACGAATTTGTCGGCCTTGGCGATGACTGGAAGAATCCAATTTATGCGATGCAGGCTGAAGGAATCCGACGGATTGTCACGGATGCGCTGACCCGTTATCCGGAAGCCATGTTCTACCTGAGAATGCACCCCAACTTGTCTGGCGTGACCAACCGGGACATCGAATTGATCAATGCGCTGGAGGCATCTGGGTTGCCGAATCTGGTGGTTATCCGTCCGGACTCGGACATTTCAACCTACTCGTTGCTGGATGCCGTGGACCAGGTGATCACCTTTGGATCCACCGTGGGCGTGGAAGCAACATTCTGGGGCAAGTCCTCAATTCATGCCGGGCGTTCGCTCTATGAGGACCTTGGGGCCGCCCATGTCGCCCGCAGTCATGAGCATGTGCTGGAGATGATCGCGACACGGCGCGACCCGCAGCCCAAGATCCAGGCAATCAAGTATGGCTATTATGCCAAAACCTTTGGCCACGACTGCAAGTATTGGCAGGCCGAGGATTTTTCGCATGGCCAATTCCGCGGCCAATCCATCAAATGCGAACCCGGATCCTGGCTGCTCCGGCGGATGATCGTCATGGCGATGGACATACTGCGCTTCGCGGCGCGCCGGCGGAAATCCTGACTGCCAATCCCGGATCCAGCGTCTGGCACGGTGCGCCAGTGCCCCGGACAGTTCAGCGCCCTCCTGTGCGTCAAGCTTCCAACCCAGGCTGATGCTCGGATCTTAACAGGGAAATGATCCAGGAATCCCAAAACCGCCCACCCTCGTAACAATTCTGCCGCAAGCGTCCATCCTTCGTGAAATTGTGCCTGGTGATGAAGAAATCGAGTTTTTTCCGATCGAATTCATACAATTCCATCCAGATCTTATTGAGGTTCAAATTATTAAAACCATAATCAATCAGCAGTCCGGCGGCATCTTCCGCATAGCCGTCCTGATCAATATAAGAATCGCCTTCTCCAATATAAAACGAAAAATCGGCTGACCGGATAATCCAATTAATATATAACAATCCCGCCGCCCCGATGGGTTTCATATCCGCCAATCTGACAACGGTAAACATGAAGTTAAATTGCTTCGTGGCCTGCAGGCTGCCAAACCATTGCTTTTGATCTGCCAATGAAAGCTCCCGCACCTCGCGAAAGTTCTTTCTGAATTCCACAATATTTCTCCAATCCCTGAAAAAGGGCAGGTCGCCTTCTTCAACAGCCCGCAACCCGGTTTTATTTCCTGTGATCATGTTGATTTATTTTATGTTATGGTTTGTCAGGTGGTCTCCAGATTTCAATACACACGTGGTTGATTTTCCGATTATTTCCGCTTTCTCATACGGCTGATAGCCACCCTCGGATAGCGGCCTTAACGGAGTCAAGTCTCCTTCCGTAAGGATATGTCCCGCCGGCAAATCCGAATTCACCCTCAAGCATCTTCGTTGCACCTGCCTGGATTGTGCTTCGTTTGGTTCCACCCGCTTGATTCCATCTCCCATGGCCGACAATAGCTCATAGGACCGGTCCACCATGTCCCGCCACGTGTTCGGATTCATTGCAAACCCATGGTCCGGTCCATCCTGGTCGTTGTCGTCGGTGAAATGCTTTTCAAAAACCCGCGCGCCCAAGGCCAGGCTTCCCAATACGGTGGCATGTCCCGCCGTATGATCGGAAAGACCCAGGACCGCATCCGGGTATTCGCCGCCGAAGCGCTTCAGGACGTTTAAATTGCAGTACTGAAAATTAGCCGGATCGCCGGTATAGTTGGTATTGCATTGCATCAATACGATCTGATTTGTCTTGCCGGTCAATGCATCCATGGCCCTTCGCACTTCGTCCATCGTTGCGGCACCCGTGGCCAGCAACACAGGTTTCCCTTTGCCGGCTATATATTCAATCATTTCCAACCATGATATGTCACCCGATCCGATCTTGTACAAATCCACATATGGATCGACCCTATCCACTGAGTCGAAATCGTACGGGCTGGTGAAATAATCTATCCCGGCTTCATCACAGGCTTTTTTCAACAAGGGAGTCCAACTTGGGTCGATGCTGGCATCCTGATAAACTTCAAATACGGATTTCTTCCAATTGGACTGGTGCGAGAGGTTTCCCTGCAGCGCCTCGAATCCCGTTTTGCTGACGATCTTGTCGGCCTGAAAATTCTGGAACTTGGCGGCATCGGCCCCCGCCTCGCGGGCCAGGCGGATCAGGTCGATGGCCTTCGCCAATGATCCGTTGTGGTTGGCGCCGATATCAGCAATGAAATACAGCGAGTGGTCATCTATGATTTTTGATCCCAATTGAATGCTATTCATGTCCCGCGATTTTTTTGGTTAGAGTGGCTATCGTGCTGCTGATGTCGGGGAGTTTCCTCTTGAAAACCCCTTGGTACTTGTCACTGCTTAAGCTTTGATCGGTGGATCTCTTCACCCGATCTTTAAAATTGGTGATTTGCCCCCTGGCCACGCTCGTCAGGGGCAGTTTTAATGCTTTCAACAAGGCGACCCCGAAAGCGTATTTGGAACAAATTTCCGAGCCCGCGATGTGCCAGACGCGTTCGCCGGTCGTGCTTGCAAGCAGGTCTTCAATTGCAGTGGCGAGATCCCAAGTGCTAATCGGCGTGAAGAGCACATCGTCAAACAATTGAATCTCACGGTCATTTTTGGCCGATTCAACCATCCATTCGGCAAACCCCTGTCTTGCGGGATTTAAATTCAATCCCACAATAGTGGTTCGGATGATGGTGCAATCCCGGTGCGAATTCAACAGGAAGAACTCCCCTAATTCCTTGGATTTCCCATAGACACTTTCAGGAGCCACGGGATCATTCTCAGAGGCGAAATGCGTGCTGGCCGGGAAAACCGCGTCTGTTGAAATATAGATCAGCTTAACTTTTTGGGTCGTCGATTCAATTAATTTCCAGACCGAAATACCATTAATGAGAAATGCTTCTTCGGGATGGTCATTGCAATACTTGCCATTGGTCAGGGCCGCACAATGGATTATCACATCAGGGTCAGCCCATTCAATCAGCGGTTGGTAGGAGGCCTCACGCAGGTCAAACCTCAGATAATTCTCAGGGGTCTTCCCAGCCAAGTCCGTGCCGCCGGTTGCGAAAACATCAAATTTCCCAGCCAGCTCGATTTCCAAACACGATCCGAGCATGCCGGATGCGCCGGTGATTAATATTTTTTTTCTCATCAGCTTGATCAAATCATATGACTTTATTGTCCGGCAAGGGAGCCAAGGTGGTGTGACGGGCCGTGAACAGGACCACCCCAAGCCGCGCCAAGGTGGTCGTTCTCAAGTTTGATTGCGGAACAATGCCATGTGCACGACATCCACAGCCTGGCCCTCGATGAGGCAGTGGCGTTGGCGGACACCGTCACTGAGCATGCCGCTTTTTCGCATGATGGCGAGCATCGGTTGATTGAGAGCAAGGGTGCCGGCGGAGATTTTTCTCACGTCGGTGGTCGACAGGAGGTGCTTGACCAGCCCCTGCCAGGCCTCCAATCCGAAGCCCATGGCGGTTGAATCCCGGTCGCCGATCAGGATTCCCAGGTCGGCCACACGGTCATTCTGGTCGAGGTAAACATTCATGTTGCCGATGTGGTGCAGGTTCTGGTCCTTTCTCAGGATCGCCCAGAATTGGTTCGGGGTGCCCTCGAAACTCTGCATGTAGGCCGTGCAGGATGCGATGGTATGGTGGCTGAGCCGTTGTTGGCTGAACCGCACCACTGCCGGGTCATTGAGCCAACTGACGTACTCGTCGCTCAGGAACCGGGCGTCAAATCGGACCAGCCGCAGGCTTGCGGTTTCAATCATGGCGCAACGGTTGTGGTTGGGTTTGGACGTTCCGTCCGCCTGAGCGGTGGATTGAGCAGCACCTTTTTGACGGCGGTCACAAAATCATCCAGATCGGCGCGGGTGATGTTGGCGTGACAGATGTCGGTCAGCAGTGCCTGCGAGTTATACATGCGCTCGGTCACCGGACAAATCCCGGGCTCGTAGCTCACACTGCCGGCATAACCGGGATAGGTCCACGGAAAGCCATTGGACCCAAATCCGATTCGGCGTTGATACATCGGTTGGAGATAGAGGGGTGGGACATATCCGCCGGAGATTGGCACCCCTTCAGCCTGGAGAGCTTTGACAAACCAGTCCCGCGGGAAGCCGGTCACGGATTCATCGAATTTCATCACATAGAAGTACCATCCGTGACGGACGCCCGGCTGGACACAGGGCACATCCAGGCCGGCCAGGCCGGCCAACTGGCTGGATAGATACTCAGCGGCCGCCACCCGGGCCATGACCAGCGGTTCGAGTTTTTTCAATTGTTCGGAGGCGATGGCCGCCTCGATTTCGGTCATGCGGTAGTTCTGGCCGATCAGGTTGACGATGTTGGGCTGTGGTCCGCGTTGCTGAATGACTACTTCGGCGTGATTGCGGATGAGTTGCAACCGATCTGCAAGTTCGGGGTCGCCGGTCACGGCGATGCCACCTTCGCCGGAGTGGATGGTCTTGTGATAGTTCAAACTAAAGACGCCGATATCGGCGAGACAGCCGCCGTGTCTGCCATGATAGTAGGAACCTGGGGCCTGGGCCGCATCCTCAATCACGGCGATGCCATGTTGCCTGGCCAGCGCCATGATACTGTCGAAATCCGCCGGATGGCCGAAGATATCGACGACGATGATGGCCTTGGTGTGTGGCGAGATGACCTTGCGGATGGAATCCGCCGTGAGACAAAAGGTATCCGGATCAATATCCGCGAACACCGGAATGGCACCATAAACCACCGCCGCCGCCGCGGAAGCCGTCATGGTGTACGGCGAAACAATCACCTCGTCACCCGGTCCCACGCCACAGGCACCCACCGCGGCGTAAATGCCCGAGGTCGCGGAGTTGAATGATACCGCATGCTGGATCTCAAAGTAGGCTTCCCATTCCCGTTCCAATTTCTGCACCCGGTAGCCGCCGAAAAAATCCTTGTCCCAGCAGCCGAGGAAACTGGAGAGCACGCCGCTATCCATGACTTCCATCACGGCCTGTTTTTCTTCGGCTCCGATTGTGCGATAGATCGGATAGGGTGTGGAGCGGACCGGGGGGCCGCCCTGAATGGCTAGAATCGGGGTTTGCGTCATGTTGAGAGTATGTTTGGGAGAATGAGGCGTTCCACGGCGGCGGCTGCCCGGGTGCCGGGACCGGCCATGGTGGCGAGGTGCTGGGACACGGTGCGGCGGGTGGTTGGGTCGAAGAGTAGGCGTTCAAGCGCGGGCTGCACTGCCTGCGGGTGGTAGATGCCGGTGCTGGCTCCCAAGCGGTTGGTTGGGACGGTGTCCTTGCCGATCAGATTGGGCTGGATACTGAGCACGAAGGATTGCAGGTAACAGGCTTCCACAAGCAGCACGGTATCCATGCCCACCACCAGGTCGGCGGCCATGCACAACTCGCGGGCGGTTCCTTGGCGGGCCGGTTGAATCCGGATGTGCTTGCCATGCAAGCGCTCCAGCCATGCGCCATCCTCCCGCGGATGCGGCCTGGTAACCAAGGTGATAGAACATTGACGAGCCTTGGCAATAGCTTCCAGGGCTGTGATCAACGAGCCCGCCACCTCTTGCTCGGTGTAGCCGAGATACAGAGGGTTGGACGCATCCACCCCACAGAAGACGGAGGTGGGTTGGGATGGGAAAAACACCATCAGATCATCACCGGCAATGCCGTGCGCCTCGCGCAAACGCGCCCGTTGACCATCGTCGAACATCCTGCGGCAGTCCGCGAGGCTGTCGAACGCAGGCTGGCCGGTGACCACCAGTCGTCCGGCGGGAATGCCATCGGCAATCGCTTCGGATTTCGCCTGGGGGTCCATCACCGCGATCCGGTCAGGCAGAAAATCCAACAGGTTGGCGGAGGACGAGAACCGCAAGGCATAGTTCGCCCAATAGTCGAGGACGGCCAGCGAGGGGATGCCCATCTCGCGGGCGGCCTGCAGCGCCTGATGTTCGCAATTCCTGGAGTTAACGGAGGTTCCAGTCAGGAGCAGATCCACTTGTTCGGAGCGCATGAGCGCGCGAAAGTCCTGGACCGAAAGGATGCCTGCCGCCTGGCAGGGAATCCCCCGATTCTGCCAGAGTGTCATCGCCTCGTTATAAGGGCAGGCAATGAGATTGACGACAGGGTTGTGCGCCAAGAGTTCGAGGACGGGTGCGACCGCCGCCGCACCGCCGGGATCACCTGCGGTTGCGCAGATGGCAAATGGCTTGGCGCGGGTCATGATGACAATCGGATGCTGTGGCCGCGGTGATGGGATTCCCGTCCGGCGAAGCAGAGTTCAAGGGTTTGCAGGGCATCGGCCCCGGTTGAGCAGAGAGCCTCGGATCCATTGAGGTAACCGAGCGCGTTGGTCAGCATGGCCGGAAGCGCCTGATCCAGGCCGCCAGCCCACGCGGCCGTCTGGCGCAAGCAGGAAAAGCCGGCATACTGGGGATCGGGAGCCACCTGTGAGAGACTGATGAGGTTGCCGAAGTCACCGATGGTGGCGCGGCCCGTGCGGCCGATGATATCCATATCGAAGCAACTGAAAAAGGCCTCCCGGCAGGGCTGAAGGGATACCGTGCCGCCACCGGCCAATTCCAGCCTCAATTCCAGGGTGGGGTCGCCGCCTGCGTCCTGCAATGGGTTGGATGCGGCAATGGTTGTGACGCGGCCTAGCAAGCTAGTGAGCAAATCCAGCCAATGTGATCCATTGTGCAGCAAGCCGTTGGTGTAATGCCCGGTGACGCACTGGATCTCGCCTATGCCGCCGGCTGCCAGGATGGATTTGAGGCGCTGGATGCCAGTGGCAAAACGGCGCGAGTAATTGACGGCCAAGCCGATGTTTCTGTCGCCGGCCAACTTGACCAACCCCCTGGCTTCGGCCAAGTTCAAGGCCAGGGGTTTTTCCATGATCACGACCTTGGTCGACGGACACATCATGACCTCCTTGCCGACCTCAAAGTGGAGTGAGTCCGGCACGCAGATGCTCACAATGTCCGGGCGGGCGCGGGCAAGCATGCCCCCGAGGTCCGACCATGCGGCGTCCAAGCCCCACAGCTCCGCGGCGCCATTGGCGGAGGCGGCGTGGGTATCACAGACCGCGACCAAGCGGGTGTGCGGGTTGTTGACGATGGCCTCGGCGTGTGAGACGACGCCCTGGTGGGGTTGGGCCGAAAAGGAGCTGCCGATGCGGCCGCATCCCACGACGGTGGCCGTCCATGGTTTCATTGGGCGACAATGAGCGAAGGGTTTCTGTCCAGATGCCCGCATATTTCTGCGAGGGAGAACACGGGGTTGCCCGGATAGAGCGCTTCAAAGATGGCGCGAATGCGTTCGAAATCATGCCGGTAGTCGACAGTGAGGCGGATATTCCAAAACCGCTCGGGAAGTCCGCTAGCCACATTGGCCAGGGTGAACATATCCGGATGTTCATAGATATAACAAGAGACATGCTCCCGATCCCGCGGGTTGTCTGTTAGGGCAGCGACGCGACGGAGGACGTCGGTGGCGAACACCTGGACATCCAGGCCATCCGGGTAGGTCCGTTGGAGGGTATTGGACACATAGTCGCGCTTGGAGTTCCGATAGTTATCGACCACACGGTCGATGACTGCCGGATCCATCAAGGGGCAATCCGCGGTGATTTCCACGATCACCTCGGCTTGCGCGAACTCGGCGGCCCCCAGCACCCGCATCAGCACATCATCCTCACTGCCGCGGAAGCACAGAATACCCATGCGCCGTGCCAATTCCTCCAGGCCATCGTCGGTGGGCCGGTCGGTGGTTGCCAGGCAGATGCCATCCAAGGCTGATGATTGCTGCAACCGCTCGACTAACAACTCAAGCAGTGGGCGGCCGAGCACATCGAGCATGACCTTGCCAGGCAGGCGGGAGCTGGTCATGCGGGCTTCGATCGTGGCGATAGTGCGGCTCATGGGAGGGCGTGGACCTTGAGGTGGGGCTGGAATTATCAAAAACATCACGCACATTGGTGTCAAGGATATGTTCGGCCGGATCCCTAGCGGATCAGAGCACCTGACACCCGCCTGCACCCGGCAAGGATCAGGCGGTCAATTCCTGCAGGGTGGTGGCGGTGGCTGTTTCAAAATGGCGGCCACACGCGCACTGCGCCAGGCCGTCGGCACCGAGTTGCAGTGTTTCCCCGCAGCGACACAGCCGTTGAATTCCGGGGAGGTGTTGTTCGAGCTGAGAGGACATGATCGGTGGGGGCGGGGTGCGGTCGGGTTTGAGGATAGATTGGATCACGGATAAAGTCATCCCAGACATGAAGATTTCCGCCGTGGGCGCTCAAGGAGCATGCGGATAGAAGATCCGTGTGGAGCGACGGGCGTCATGGTGCGGGCCGCCAATTTTGCAGGGCTGACTCGAGGGCCTGCTGGACCGGGCGCATGGTGACGCCGGCCTGGCGGAGCTTGGTGGTATCCATGATGCAGTTGGAACGCAGGGCCACCGCGCCTTGGCTGTAGAACTCCGCGTCGTTCTCCCAGAATTGGAAGTCGCGCTTGGGGTGGAGGATGGCCTGAATCAGGGTGACGACCTCGGCGGTGGAGACGAAACCGGGATTGGTCACGTTATAGGTTCCGAAGGGGATTTGTTGCAGCCAGGAGTCGAGACAGGCGTTGGCGAAGTCGGCGCGGTGGGACAGCGAGTTGAGATTGTCATAGACTTTGGCGTAGCGCTGGATTTTCGAGAGATAGTTGCGGGAGTTGTCGATTTCGTCGAACGGGATGCGCAGCCGCCAGATATAACAGCGCCCGACGTCGCGGATGGCTTCCTCGCCCAGCGCCTTGGTGCCGCTGTAGAAGCTGCATGGCGGATCACGAAACGAGAAATTCGGGGTCATCGTTTCATCAAACCCGCGCAGTTTGGCGGGCGCATTGCGGGCGTAGTCGCGGACCTGCGGTTGGGTCATGTCTTTTTCCGCGACCCAGCCGTTGGCGGTGTCGACCAGGCAACCGGCAAAGATGCATCCGGAGGAGACGTGTCCCCAGGGAATGTCCAGGACCGCGCACACCTGGGCGAGAGTTTGCGCAAAGAGCGCGTTGCCCTGCAGGGTGTCGGCTTTGGCGGCCTCACAGGCATCCACATTGGGCTTTCCCGTGTAGCCGGCGGCGTTGATGATGAACGACGGCCGGTTGGCCTTGAGATAATCGTAGAGCGGGCGGAACCGCGTGTAGTCAACCTGCGCCCGCGAGAGGGTGACGAATCGTTCACCGCGCTTTTGCAAGGCCTGCACGAAGGCAGTGCCGATATATCCAGTGGCTCCAAGTAATAGGATCATAGGGGGGGGGGA
>Ga0194037_1001612_pt1 | contig 16040 bp, 12 predicted proteins | sample JunL306m_MetaG_FD_148653 | JGI IMG/M metagenome (GOLD analysis project Ga0194037, IMG submission 148653) | Anoxic zone freshwater microbial communities from boreal shield lake in IISD Experimental Lakes Area, Ontario, Canada - Jun2016-L304-6m | ecosystem: Environmental > Aquatic > Freshwater >...
GTCCAACAATCTCCAACCACGTCTTTTTATTTTCATAAGTAACTGTTTTTATTAAAAAGTTACTCCAGTCTCGTCTAAAGCTGTCCAGTTGCATCCAGTGTATTTTGGAGGTATTGTTGGGGCTCTTAGCAATTGAATGAAGTGAGATATATGTAATGAGCAATAAGTGGATTGGTTGTTTGATTTGTTTTACCTTGGCGGGATGCTCTATCCTCCAAAGTAAGTCAGTAGATCATGGCGCTGATTGTACTCTCGGTATTCCATGGGCTGATTGCCAGCCTGGGACAAAGGGTTTCTCCAATATTGGAGTCAAAGCAGAAAAGGCGCGCCTCAATTCGACCATTGAGCAATTTAAGGTTGTTCATGATCAATGTCAGGTAGACATTAACAGTCCTGAGTTGGATATTATTAGGCAAAAAATTGAGTTATTTAAACCATCATTAAATACTGCGCCATCGGCAGAAATCTCAACTTTAGATCAATTCCCATCGTCTGCAGAGTTAGGCCCAATAGCAAAATGGCAGTCACTGAGAGATCTTTGTCTCAAGCGTGAGGCTGCCGTTCTTCAAAACATCCCGACGAGCAACGATTCGGTTTCTGAAAGCTATATTCAGCAGCAACGGTTGTTTGCTAAAGAAACGCAGTTAAAAATAGGGGAGCTGGCTGATGCCTTGCAGAACTCAAAAATTACTTATGGGGAGTTTGCTACAAAGAGCTATGAGTTAGGTAAGCAGGCTGTCAATGCCCAAGTCACATATAAGGAAGCGGCTTTAGTAACGGATCGAAAAAAGCAGGTACAGATTCAGCAGTTTGCCCAACAACAATTTGATAATAATTTAATGGCCTGGAAAACTTATATTAAGGCAGTGAATGCGAGGAAGCCTAGAACGGTGCATTTGGATGGAAGCGTTAAGTAGCGTTTAAACCAAGGCTTATTTAATCAATTTAAGCACTTTGTCCGTGACATCTACTTTTGGACCTATGTATCCACCGGTATTGAAAAGAATTAAATCATAACCTTCATTTTGACCTAATGTGGTGACAGCCGCGTTGATGCTGTTCTCGAAGTTATTGAGCTCCTCCTGTTTACGTATCACAAAGTCCTCATGCTGGCGATTTCTTTTGCGATCTAAATCAATTTTTAGATATTCAACTTCTTTAAGTTTGATGGCGTAATCTTTTTGTGATAGGTTTGGAGCGTCTTTTTCAAAGGTCGTTTGTTTGTCTTGTACTTGTTTTGCAAACTTCTCTAGTTCAGCATTTCGTGGTTTGAATTCAGCCATCAATTTTTTACCAACATCTAATGATTGCTGAGATTGCATGATGACCTTCATTTGGACATAACCAACTTTGTTACCAGCACAAGTGATTAAGGTGAATGAAAGCAGATAAATTGCAAATAAAATTTGAGTAAAAACTCTCAACTAAAACCTCTTCATTGATTTGATCAATACACGTTATTATAAGCGTTTTTGATATAGCTTGTTAGCGCGAAGCGACGTTCTGTTTGACAATCATCAATAATGGGTAAGGGCAATTGCTTATTAATAATTCTAGAAAAAACCTGTTGTTATCCTTCAGTCTCATTTTTTTATTATCAGCTTGTGCATCAGAAGTTGCGCCTGTGAATGGCAAAAGATTACCAGAGCAGAGTGATGGAAGCTCTTTTGGTCATCTCATGAAATCTGACATAGATAGGCTTGCTGATCTTGAAATGCATGAGAACACACAAAGTTTGCGTATCCTGATGACGAAGCTCTATAAACGCAATCCTGCCGAGTTAAAAAAGAGCACATCTGGAACGGTTGATGAGATGGTGGGTTGGGTATTTGAGGGTGGTCATCATTGGAGCTTCGTTGAACTTAATGGACTACAGTGCACGGATGCTATTTATTTAGCCTTTAAGCCTGAGTTCAAAGGCGACAGGGTTTTGTCCTTGATCGTCGGTTTGCAAACCATGATGATCAAAGCCCGCGGTGGGAAAACAGAGTTTTTTTTAACTGATATTGTTGATGCACAAAGTGTTTATAACAGTGCACGTAATATTGAAATTGCCGCCTGGAAACTTTCAAATACCCGTGATGAGAATGGCCAGTTGTATTTCCTGACGAATGAAATGCAAAGTCAGGGCAAAGAACAAAATCTGAGCTTTGAACGTGAAATTGGGCGTATGGTCGGACGGACTGATTTGTATGCCTTAACCCTCTCAGAAAAATCTCAACGCGGGTTAACTAGATTCACGCAGAGTGTCGCTACGGCTTTATTGTTGCCTATATAGGCATTCTGAATTGTGAGAAAATAGAGCGCGCAATTTGAGTGTTCACAAATCGCCCCCGTAGCTCAGTGGATAGAGCATCCCCCTCCTAAGGGGAGGGTCACACGTTCGATTCGTGTCGGGGGCACCAATTCCTAATATGAGAATATATTAAGATTGAGTTTTTCTTAGGCGTTTTGTCAAGAAGCCAATCAAGCCTAAGCCTATCATGAACATGACAGGTGTTTCTATTTCCGGTACGGCGGCCACTGATAACAAGAAAGCACTTTGTTGCCCATTTTTAACCGCGGTACCAACAATATCTCCGTTGTCGTTAATACCTCTAGCGGTTTGCAATACCCAGCCAGCATTGATTTCATTGGGATTAAGGAAGCTATTTAAGTCATAAAGGTAGCCATCTTTCCATAGTGTGGCATGAATCACACTGTTAGATAGGAAAGAGGAGCCTACAATTTCACCCGTGGCATTAATTGCTAAAGCTTCGCTAGTATACGCGCCCAGCGAGCCAAGGTCGGTGGCCACGCCATTGTGATCCCATAGCGTCGCGTGCATAACTCCGCCATAACTATCAACAGATGCAGATCCTACAGCCTGACCAGAAGCATTAATTGCATTGGCTTGGCTGATAGGTGCGCCTAGTGGAAGGGATCCAAGGCTCGTTGGGACTCCGTCCCATCGTGCTGAATAATCAGAATAGCCTACAATTTTACCTGAAGCATTAATTCCAGAGGCCCAAGTATTACGACCCCCTAAGGTTCCAAGGTCAGTAGCCGTTCCGTTATCCCATAGCGTTGCATGCATTACATAAGGGTCGCTTGCTACATATGAGTAGCCAACGACTTTACCTGAGTCATTAATGCCATAAGCATAGCTATAAGCGCCAACCGGATCGAGGTCGGTAAGCGTCCCATTACTCAAAATGGCAGCGTGGCTTCCAGATTGACCTGAAATTTGACCTGAACTGTTGATATTAGTGGGCGTAAAAGCACCAAGATCAGTCATGGTCCCGTTACTCCATAGCACCCCGTGGTTATTTCCATTCACATCGCTTGAGACCCCAATGACTTGGCCTGAAGCATTAATTCCATTGGCGGAGCTATAAATCCCACCTAAAGTACCAAGGTCATCAAATGTGTAAGCATTTGCTGACAATGAGAGCAAAGTTAACGTGGTGAGGACAGTAAGTCTATAAAATACATTAGCAATCATAATCATTATCATAATCATAGTTGAATTTAACCATGATATATACAGGGGCTTTGTGACATTAATATGATGCAGTTATAGTTCTTTTGGATTAGAGGCTGGATGCCTATGCTGCAGTATGTCGAAATGCTAGCCTGTATTTTTCATTTCTAACGCTTCCCATCGTGCAATCTTATTCACAAGCGTTTCATCGAGCTTAGTTAATTCGACCTGCAGTTTGCTTGCTTTTTCTAGCTCTGATTTGTAGATGTCAGGGTTAGCGAGGGTTGCATTAATTAATGCAATTTCTTTTTCAAGCGTCTCAATTTGCTCTGTAAGCTCATTAAGCTCTTGTTGTTCCTTGAAACTGAGTTTTATCTTACTTGACTTTTCTTTGGGTTCAGGAATCGCGGAAGCCTGTGTTTTAGTCTTTGATGCGACGTTGATTGCGCTTGCACGTTGTTCGGTAAAGCGTAACCAATCATCATAGCCCCCTCCAAATTCAGTGAGCTGACCATTCCCCTCAAAGGCTATCACTTGAGTCACAGTGTTTTCTAAGAATGCTCTATCATGACTCACTAAAAATAGTGTGCCCGGAAAGTCTTGTAATAAGCTTTCGAGCAACTCTAAGGTATCAATATCTAAGTCATTCGTCGGCTCGTCTAGGACCAATACATTGGAGGGGCGAGCAAATAAACGGGCTAACAGTAAACGATTACGCTCCCCACCAGATAGAGACTTAACCGGGGAACGTGAACGTTGAGGCGGGAATAAAAAGTCTTCTAGATAGCTAATCACATGCTTACGCTCATTGCCAATTTCCACAAAGTCAGAACCTGGGCTAATGGTATCGGCTAGCGTGGCTTCTTCATCCAGTTGTTCTCGCATTTGGTCAAAGTATGCGACGTTCATGTTGGTACCGCGTTGAATGGTTCCTGAATCAGCCTCTTCCTCGCCCAGAATTAACTTGAGCAGGGTGGTTTTGCCTATGCCATTTGGACCAAGGAGCCCAATGCGATCACCACGCATAATGCGGGTGCTAAATCCGTTAATCAGGACGCGATCACCATATCCTTTTTTCACATTATCGAGTTCAGCGACCAATTTTCCTGAACGCTCACCGCTGTCGAGTGAAAGTTTGACATTGCCTTGACGCTCCCGTCTTGCGGCGCGTTCCAAGCGAAGCTTCTCTAGTTGACGCACGCGACCCTCATTACGGGTGCGGCGGGCTTTTATGCCTTGGCGTATCCAGACTTCTTCTTGGGCTAACACCTTGTCGAATTTTGCGGCGTGCGTTGCTTCTACTGCTAACAGTTCTTCTTTTTTGACAAGATAGTTTTCATAGTTGCCGACGAACTCTGTGAGTTTGCCGCGATCTAGTTCCACAATTCTTGTGGCAAGTCGATTCAAGAAGCGCCTGTCATGGGTGATGAACAGTACACCACCATTAAAGTTAAGTAAAAGTTCTTCCAGCCATTGAATCGCTTCTAAGTCCAGATGGTTGGTTGGCTCATCTAATAATAAAACTTCAGGGTCGGCCACTAGCGCACGTCCAAGCGCAACCCGTTTACGCCATCCACCAGAGAGTGAGGCGACAGGCGTGTCAGGGTCTAAACTTAATTTACTTAAAACAGTTTCTACTTTTGCTTGCATGCCCCAACCGTCTTTGGCATCTAGCTCATGTTGTAGTCCTTGCATGCGATCCATCAATGCATCAATATCAGCATCCGGGGCCCCCATGCTGTGGGTAACCTCGTGATAGTCCACTAAGATTTGTTGCATTGCACCCAAGCCCTCAGCGACCGCTTCAAAGACGGTGTGGCTAGGATCTAAAGCAGGTTCTTGCGGAACATAGACAATCCTTACTGAGGTGGCACGCCAAATATTGCCATCATCGAGTTTTATTTCTCCTGCGATGACCTTGAGAAGGCTAGATTTTCCTGCACCATTGCGGCCAATCAATCCAACGCGCTCACCTGGGTCTAGCTGGAATGCAGCATGGTCGAGGAGAGCGTGGTGGCCAAAAGCGAGTGAAGCGTTATCAAGCGTAATGTGTGGCATGCGTACTTTCTAATTGATGTTTTGGCCAAGCATGGCACGAATTTGTGCCATACGTTCTTTACCATGTTCTTTATTTGTGGCTGTGTCTGCATTAGGGCTTCCAAAGTGGCGGATGTCGTCCTTTGGCAGCTCTTCAATAAAGCGGCTCGGCTCGCAAATTTCTGTTTCGCCTGCACGTTTACGTTTTTTGCACCAGGAAATATTGAGAGACTTTTGTGCGCGCGTAATCCCCACATACATTAGGCGTCGTTCCTCCTCAATTTTATCGGTATCTACACTTTCACGGTGCGGCAATATACCTTCTTCCACACCAATTAAAAAGACGTGACCGAACTCCAACCCTTTGGCGGCATGGAGCGTGGATAACTTAACGGCATCAGGATCACCCTCTTCCCGACCCTCCAACATACTCATGAGGGCAACCATTTGCGTCAGGCTGAGTAAGTCTCGCGTTTCATTATCCCCATTGTCTTCGCCTTTTTTGGTGAGCCAACTGACAAACTCCAGTACATTTTTCCATTTGGATTCCGCCGCGCGAGGCTCTTCTGTGTCGTATAGGAATGCTTCGTAATTGATGCCCTTTAAGATATCGTTAAGGACTTCCCCCGCGGGATCTTTTGTTGCTCGGGCTTGAAGCTTGTTAATGTACTGACAAAAAGTTAATAAGTCATCTAGTTGCCGGCCACCTAGTTCTCGTTGGAAGTCACCCTCAAATGCGGCCTCAAACAATGAGGTTTTGTGCTGCTTAGCATATTCACCGAGGCGCTCAAGGGTGGTATTGCCGATGCCCTTTTTGGGAGTAGTAGCAGCGCGAATAAATGCAGGATCATCGTCTTCGTTTGCGATGAGCCTTAAGTAACTGACTAAGTCCTTAATTTCTGCTTTATCGAAAAAAGACTGGCCACCTGAGATCGTATAAGGAATTTTGTGATTGCGGAGGTGCTGCTCAAAGATGCGTGCTTGGTGATTGCCTCGGTAAAGGATGGCGTAATCGGTATACTTCGTTCGATTTTCAAATTTATGGGCCATGAGCTTCATGACCACTGATTCCGCTTCGTGCTCATCATCTCGTGCAGCGCTGACCTGAATCAAATCCCCGGTGCCAAGCTCGCTCCAAAGCTTTTTCTCAAATAGCTTTGGATTATTAGAGATAACTTGGTTGGCAGCCCGTAAAATGCGGACGGTAGAACGATAATTTTGTTCTAGCTTGATCACTTTTAAGCGCGTGAAATCTTGGGTAAGTTGGCGCAGATTTTCAACATCCGCCCCCCGCCAACCATAAATGGCTTGATCATCATCGCCGACCGCAGTGAAGTTTCCTTCAACGCCCGTAAGTAGTTTGACTAATTTATATTGGCAAGCATTCGTATCTTGGTACTCATCGATCAGTAAGTATTTCAGCTTATGTTGCCACTTGTTGAGCACGTCGGCATGTTGTTCAAAAAGCTCGACCGGTAATTTGATGAGGTCGTCAAAGTCGACCGCCTGATAAGCCTTGAGTGTTTGTTGATAGAGTTGATAGATCTTCGCAGCCGCAACCGTTAGATCATCATCGGCAATTAATTTGACTTGATCTGGGGTTAAAAATGCATTTTTCCACGCAGAGATTTGCCACTGCGTTTTGCGTAATAGTTGTTTATCGGTGGTCGCTAAAATGTCTGACAATATTTTATAGCTGTCAGAAGAGTCAATAATTGAGAATTGTTTTTTGTAACCTAGCACTTCAGCCTCTTGGCGTAATATCTGCATGCCGAGTGAGTGAAAAGTGGCAATGGTGAGGCCTTTGCTATTGACCCCGGCCAGCAACTGACTCACTCGCTCTTGCATCTCGCGCGCGGCTTTGTTGGTGAAGGTAATCGCGGCAATTTCTTTTGGGGCGAAGCCGCATTCTTGAATCAGATAAGCAATCTTCTGGGTGATGACACGTGTTTTTCCGCTCCCGGCGCCAGCAAGAACGAGCAGAGGCCCCTCTAGGTATTTTACGGCTTCGCGCTGCGGTGCGTTAAGGGTATTGAGCATTGGCACTTTAAGGGTTGAAAAAGACGGTTGGGTTGCTTTTGGGCTCGCAATTTTAACTTTTAAGGCTGACATTAGCTATCAAATCGTGGCATAGTTTGCGCCATGCAGAACAATCCTTTTCTAGAAAATTTCCGACAAGTCGCTTTTTTAGCACACCATACCCAACTGTTGATGAGTAGTTATCATTATTGGACAGGCGAACCTTTGATTGCAGAGACGAAGGATACTGTGCAAGGGTTAATGAATGCCTCCTCGGCGATTGCCTCGCATCAGGCCGGAGATGATCCTATTTTTAATTATGCCAATCACCAAGCCTTGGCGCTCTTTAAAATGACGCCAGAAGAGATCATGGGTTTACCATCACGCTACTCTGCCGAGCCTATGTTGCGGGAAGCTCGCGCAGCATTTTTGCATCAAGTGGCGTCGCACGGATTTATCGAAAACTATTCAGGCGTGCGCATTGCTAAAGACGGTAGCCGATTTTTAATTGAACAGGCGACGGTATGGAACGTCGTGGATCTGAAACAGGCGCCGAGCCAAACGCTTGGTCAGGCGGTCGTGATCAAAGCTTGGCATGCGCTATAAGCATGCTATTAAACTCTAAGGAAGACCATGCGATCGACTAAAGCAAGCAGTGCTGTAGAGCGCTTAAATAAACGAAGTGAGCAAAAGTACTCGATGGGGACGAACGGTAAAGGCTTGTTTTGGCTATCTCTGTCAGGAGAAAATGGTCTATCTACAAAGCTCTGTGAGTCGATGACCATGGACGACTTTGTACCGTTTGTAAATGGACTGGGACCGCAAGTTGTTAAGCGAGTGAGCAAGCTGGATCTAGCGTTTAGTAAACAGCTTGTTAAGAAATAAAATTACTCTTCTTCGGAATGTTCTTCTAAGAAAGGCGCTGGTGAAACCTTCTTGTTCCCGTCAATCATGTCTTGACGACTTGCCGGGGTTTCGAGGCTAATGCGACCGATGGTGCCAGCGCGGTATTCTGTTAAGAAAGTCACTGCAGTTTTTTCCATGTCCCATTCACCGGCTTTTAATTTGTAAGAGCGGCGCTTGGCGATGGCTTCAAGTAAATCAATCCCATCCATTTGGCTGACGTCTATTTTGTATCGCGCTGCTAATAAATCAGGATAGCGTTTGAGTAGGTTATTCGCAAGAAAGGTGGCGACATCTTCGTCAATCACCGCATTGCGACCGATGGCATGGCTAGCCGCTAGCATGAAACCATCTGACTCATATTGGATCTTCGGCCACATCATCCCAGGGGTGTCGGTAATACTCATGAGCGGACTAAGTTCAAAACGCTGCTGTGATTTAGTGACGGCCGGCTCGTCGCCCACTTTGGCGACGCGTCGATTAAGCAGGGCATTCATAAAGGTGGATTTTCCCACGTTAGGGATGCCCATGATCATCATGCGTAGGGGTTTGATCGGGGAGTCGCGATGCGGCGCAAGTGCGGCACATAACTTAGGAATTCTAGCGGCGTCTCCTGGCTTCTTACAAGAGATAGCGACGGCCTTCACGTTAGGCTGTTTGTTAAAATAGTTCAGCCATGCTTGTGTCACATCAGGATCAGCCAGATCTGTTTTATTGAGGATTTTTAATTGTGGGCGTTGGCGAAACAAACGCATTTCGTCAATCATTGGGTTATGACTTGCTTCAGGCACGCGAGCATCTAGCACCTCGATCACAATGTCGGTAAACTCCATTGTCTCTTCGGCTTTCTTGCGTGCTTGGGTCATGTGCCCCGGGTACCATTGAATTGCCATACATCCTCACTTTAAAATCAACACGGGCGTTATGCATTATTTCTGACCGTGCCATTTGCATTGTCTGTGACCTTACGCTCCTATTGAGGGGGTCACAGTCAGAAGTCTTATTTTATCATTCAGCGTTATCCCCGCGTTTTATTATTCAAAGGATGCGGCATCAGTTAAAATATAGGCATGACTTTAATCCCCGAAATCAAGCCACATCAGTCTATAGAGTTACTCAAAGCGCTACATATTCTGACGCGTGACGGTAAGCTTAATCAAGATACGCGTCGCAAGCTTAAGCAGGTATATCACCTTTATCACTTTATTGAGCCATTGCTTACCGAGTTGATGGAAGAAACCGATAACATCACATTAGTCGATCATGGCGCAGGTAAATCCTATTTGGGTTTTATTCTTTATGATTTATTCATGAAGCAGCACAAAACCGGCCGCGTGGTTGGGATAGAAACCCGTGAGGAATTAGTCAAAAAATCTAAAGAGCTGGCTGAACAATTGCATTTTGATCGTATGGATTTTCACCATCTAAGTGTTGAGGAATCGATGACGTCTCCTTTGCTGCCACAGCAAGTTGAAATTGTCACAGCGTTGCATGCTTGTAATACGGCAACTGATGACGCGATTCGTTTTGGCCTAGAAAAGCATGCAAAGTTTATGGTGCTCGTGCCTTGCTGTCAGGCAGAAGTCGCTGAAGTCCTTCGTAAGCACAAGAATGAGTCTTTCAGTAAAACGCCGCTTTCTGAAATTTGGCGTCATCCTATCCATACCCGCGAGTTTGGAAGTCAAATTACCAATGTCTTGCGTTGCCTTCAGCTAGAAGCGCATGGCTACCAAGTAACGGTGACGGAGCTTGTCGGATGGGAGCATTCCATGAAAAATGAATTAATTATTGCGCGTTATCAAAATAGTCCGCGCAAAAATGCTCAAGAGCGTTTAGCTCAAATTCTTGAAACGCTTAATTTGGAAGAGTTGCATACACGCTTCGCTTAAGTGTCTTTGAATCCCTCATGAATACCGCAGACAATTCTATCGCCCAGTTCAATCAAGCTCTCGCTACCTGTATGTTGGCTGATCGGCATGGGCTGCGCCGTAAGATACGCGATGTGGTTGACTTACAAAAAGTGATACAAAAAACGCCTGATGCTAAATCCAAACAGAAAGTGGATAGGCTCTTGGCTGAAATTGTGCAAAAAATATCAGCCTCACATCAAAAGTACCAAGCACGCTTAACTGCATTACCTAACCCAGAATATGCTTTAGATTTGCCTGTCACGGCGCGAAAGGAAGAGATTAAAGCGGAAATTGCTAAACATCAAGTAGTCATTGTTTGTGGTGAAACTGGCTCAGGTAAAACCACGCAACTCCCTAAAATTTGTTTGGAACTTGGTCGCGGCGTGAGTGGTTTGATTGGTCATACCCAGCCACGCCGTATTGCAGCACGTTCAGTGGCGACTCGCATTGCTCAAGAACTTAAATCTCCCTTAGGTGAGGTCGTTGGCTACAAGGTGCGTTTTAACGACAAGCTTTCGGAATCCAGCTATATCAAATTAATGACCGATGGTATTTTGCTTGCAGAAACCCAGGGCGATCATTTCCTTAATGCCTATGACACCATTATTATTGATGAGGCGCATGAGCGGAGTCTTAATATTGACTTCTTGCTTGGTTACCTGAAGCAGCTACTTTCAAAACGCCCTGATTTGAAAGTCATTGTCACCTCAGCCACCATAGATGCGGATCGTTTTTCCAAACACTTTGATGGGGCTCCTGTTATTGAAGTCTCTGGCCGAACCTATCCGGTTGAGATTCGGTACCGTCCGCTGGGTAAAGCCGGATATTCATCGCAAACAGTGGAAGAAGAGATCGGTGATGATGACGAGACGCTTTTTGGGATTAAGCGCAAAGGTAAAACGGAGGCCCGCTGGCTAGAAGAAGATGACGCTGAAGAAGCCATAGAAGAAGCCATTTTAGACGCGGCTGATGATCTCTTAAGACAAGGGGACGGCGATATTTTAGTGTTCTTACCGGGGGAGCGTGAGATTCGTGACACGGCAGATCATTTAAGAAAATATCAAGGCCGCTCTGCCAAATTAAGACATATTGAAGTATTGCCATTATTCGCCAGGCTGTCGATTGAAGATCAACAAAAAATATTCCGAACTACGGGCACGCGGCGGATTGTGTTGGCCACTAACGTCGCAGAAACGTCGCTCACTGTGCCCGGCATTAAGTATGTCATTGACGCTGGTTTAGCGAGGGTCAATCGCTATAGTAGCCGCGCAAAAGTTGAACAGTTACAGATTGAGAAGATTAGCCAAGCAGCGGCTAAGCAGCGTGCAGGGCGCTGTGGTCGGGTTTCTAACGGGATTTGCGTTCGACTCTATGACGAACAGGATTTCAACAGTCGCCCAGCGTTTACAGACCCAGAAATCTTGCGAAGTTCTTTGGCCTCCGTCATTTTGCGGATGGCGGCTTTACGCCTTGGCGATATCAGCCAATTTCCGTTTATTGAGGCGCCATCATCACGTTTAGTGGCTGATGGCTATCTATTATTACAGGAGCTTGGTGCGGTAGATGCCCATCGTGAAATTACCGAGCTGGGTAAGCAGCTTGCTCGGTTACCCCTAGATCCACGTGTGGGTCGAATGATTTTGGCTGCCAAGCACGAGGGCGTCTTGCGCGAGATCTTGATTATCGCGAGTGCGCTCAGCATCCAAGATCCACGTGAGCGGCCCATGGATAAGCGCGAAGCTGCGGACCAGGCCCATGCAAAGTTTGCAGATGAGCGTTCAGATTTTTTAGGCTTCCTTAAGCTTTGGAATTTTTATGATGAAGCCCTTAACACCAAAAAATCTAATAAAGACTTATTGGGAAAATGCCATCAAAATTTCCTTTCATTTTTACGCCTAAAAGAATGGCGAGAGTTGCATGGTCAAATTCGTGAAATTGCTGAAGAGCTTGATTTAAAACCTAACGTTGAGGAGGCCGACTTAGATAAAAATTACGATCAAATCCATCGTGCTTTACTGTCAGGCTTGCTTGGGAATATTGGATTTAAAGATGGGGAGGCGGATAACTACCTTGGCGCTCGTGCGATTCGATTCAACATTGCCCCAGGTTCCGCCCTTAAAAAGACACGTCCTAAATGGGTGATGTCAGCTGAACTGATGGAAACCAGCAAGCTCTATGCGCGCTGTGTGGCTAAGATCGACCCTGATTGGATAGAACCACTGGCACGCAATCTAACGCAAAGCCACTACAGTGACCCGCGATGGGACAGGAAGCTCTCACAAGTATCCGCCTGGGAGCGAGTGAGTTTGTATGGATTAACCATTATTCCTAAGCGCCGTGTGCATTATGGTCCGATTGACCCCAAGGAATCTCGGGAGATTTTCTTGCGAGAAGCTTTGGCAAATATGGAGTTCGATACCCGTGCGCCATTTTTCGAGGCTAATCGCCATTTGATTGCCCAGATTGAGGAACTGGAACACAAAGCGCGTCGCCAAGATGTGCTCGTGGATGAACATACCTTATTTGCGTTTTATGACAATATTATTCCGCAAGGCATATATAACGGTGCCAGCTTTGAGACTTGGCGAAAGGACGCAGAAGCGGCTTTGCCCCGATTGCTTTACCTCACTAAAGATGCGCTGATGCGTCATGGTGCAGCAGGGGTGACAGAAGCCCAATTCCCTGAAACTTTTGTCGTCGATGGTGTCACGCTTACGCTTAAATACCGGTTTGAGCCAGGCAATCCCTTGGATGGCGTCACAGCGACTGTGCCTTTGGCATTGCTAAATCAACTCAATCCGACCCAAGCTGAATGGCTGGTGCCAGGGATGATCAGAGAAAAAATGACTGCACTGATTAAGGCGCTACCTAAAACCTTACGTCGTGTTTGTGTGCCAGTGCCTGATTTTGTGACAGGATTTTTAGAGCAAGCGCAATATACGCAAGCGATTTTGCCATCTTTGGCTGATTATATTCAAAAGCAAACCACGCTAAAGTTAAACGTGAGCGATTTTGACCTGAGTGCCTTAACCGAGCATTTAATGATGAACTTTAGTGTGGTCGATGAAAAAGGACGTGAGTTAGGCATGGGGCGTGATTGGAATGCGCTAAAGGCTCAACTTGGGAGTGCAGCGCAACTGACCTTTAGGAGCAGTTCGCCAAGTATAGAAAAAACAGGGCTTAAACAATGGGATTTTGGGGACCTACCCAAAACGCTGACCTTCACTAAAGAGGGGCACCAGCTCACAGGTTATCCTGCACTCGAAGATAATAATGACAATGTTGCGGTGAAGCTTTTTGATACCGAAACTATGGCCAATAAAGTCCATAGAATGGGCGTGTGTCGGTTGATGCGTTTTGAACTCAAAGAACAAATGAAACAGCTTGAAAAGGGCCTGCCTCAATTTAACCAATACGCACTCTTATTGCGCAATCTCATTTCTCCAGACGATTTGCGCGAAGATATGCTACTGGCTATCAGTGACCGAGCTTTTATTGGGGAAGATGACTTGCCAAGAACCAATGCCGAGTTTATGACGCTCAAACAGCGTGCTAGAACCCGATTGCCTGCTGTCGTTGATGGGTCCTCTAGGCTGGCTTCAGCCATCGCCCAAGAGTATCTTGCGCTCACCCAAAAGCTTAATACCCTGCCGAGTAATATGGCACGAGTGAAAAAAGAAGTTGAAGAACAATTGGCTTTATTACTTCCCAAGAAGTTCTTCAGCCAAACGCCATGGGAACGATTGCAACATTTGCCTCGATACCTTAAGGCATTGAAGCTTCGGCTTGATAAGTATCTGAGTGCAATTGATCGTGATGCCCGTAGTGCTCAAAATGTTCAAATGATTTGGCAGCGATGGCAAGATAAAGTGAGTAATCTGCGTAAAGCGAATGAAGAGGTGAGCGAGGCATTGGCTGACTATCGTTGGTTGATAGAAGAGCTGCGCGTATCGCTATTTGCGCAAGAATTAAAGACGCCATTTCCGGTCTCCACTAAAAGACTGGATAAGATTTGGGATGAGTTGAAGTAGCCCTAAATCCGCATCATTTCATCTCTAATGCTGGTTTCGTCCAAACGTTTCCCTATTAATACTAGCCTGGAACTTGGTTTTTTTTCCGTCCATCCAGAGAGCAATGTTGGCCGATAAAGCGTTTTATGAACGGCATGCACCGCGATTGGGGATGGCTGGTCGACAGCGTGGATAATGCCCTTTAATCGCAATAGCTGTTCCCCGTACGAATGGCATAGCCATTCAAGCTTGGGCTCCAATTGGTCGTAACTGAGCGGCATGGGCAAGGTAATAGTAAAACTCTTAATCCCCTCATCATGCGCTTTTGCAAAAAGCCCTGTGCTTTTCTTAGTGGGTGCCCGTAACCAGCGTTCTGGTTTGGCTGCTTGGCTTATGCTATCAAACAAACCAATATCGATAATGTTGCTCGGATCAATTTCTCCGAGTAGCACTTGATATTGCGTTGCGCCCGAGTTGATTTCACCTAGCGCGGTTTGTAATGTATTCATTTGCGCTTTCGTTGACAAGTCTGCTTTAGTGATTAGTAAGACATCTGCAACGGCAGCTTGCTTTCTAGCTTCGCTGTGGGTGTTCAACTGCTCCATGCCATAGAGGCTATCGACGGTCACAACCACTGCATCTAGTCTGTAAGTTGAACTGATGACTGGTTCGTTAAGTAAACTTCCCATAATGGGCCCAGGGTCAGCCAGGCCTGTGGTTTCGATAATTAACCGTTTGAATTCTGGAATGGCTGATAAGGCACGTTTGAAGAATAAGTCCCGAAGTGTATCCGCCATTTCGTTAGTGAGCGTGCAGCACAAGCAGCCTGACTCCAATAAAACGGTATTATCGGCAATATGCTGACTTTCAACTTTTCGCTCTAGATTTTTGGCAAGAATGTCGTCCAAGCCAGTTGAACCGAACTCATTAATAATCACGGCAGTGTCTTTCATGCCAGGATTGTTGAGTAGTTTGTTGAGTAGCGTGGTTTTACCTGAGCCTAAAAAGCCCGTTAAAAGAGTAATGGGGATGCGATTGTCCATGCTGGGATGATTTGTTTTGCAAATAAAGTGACATCTTAGCTGTGTTATCTCAAGCGCGGAACTGAAAGCACGGTAAAATGTGCGCAATTGAATTTTGATCGTACTGTGACGCGCAATTAATGAATGTATTTTTTGAAGAAGATGGCAGTTTTAAGGTCGCCTCAGTGATGTCCGAAACCGCTGGCGCTCTGCAGGTAGAGTCCGCTAGTGGTAAGCGTTCTAAAATTAAGGCGGCGAATGTATTGCTACGATTTGAAAGTGCTTTGGCGAGCTTTATGGAAGCGGCGAACGCTGTGGCTGAAAGCTTGGAAGTGTCATTCTTGTGGGAGTGTTGTGGTGAGCCGGAATTTGGCTTTGAAGAATTAGCTAAAGAATATTACGGAAAAACGCCAAGCATGATCGAATCAGCTGCTGTGGCCATGAGTTTGCATAGTGCGCCTGTTTATTTTTACCGCAAAGGTAAGGGTCGTTATAAGGCAGCGCCTCCTGATACATTAAAAGCTGCGTTGGCAGCAATCGAGAAAAAACGGCTTCAAGCTGAAAAAATTGAATTTTTGGTGGGACAGCTGAAAGCGAAGCAGATGCCGGAAGAATTAGCGATTAAGCTAGACATGCTTCTATATGAGCCAGATAAAAATAGTATGGAGTGGAAGGC
>Ga0194037_1001613_pt1 | contig 16032 bp, 14 predicted proteins | sample JunL306m_MetaG_FD_148653 | JGI IMG/M metagenome (GOLD analysis project Ga0194037, IMG submission 148653) | Anoxic zone freshwater microbial communities from boreal shield lake in IISD Experimental Lakes Area, Ontario, Canada - Jun2016-L304-6m | ecosystem: Environmental > Aquatic > Freshwater >...
ATGAGCATATCTATATGCTCATAGGCTAAGGAACTAAATACCTTCCGAGCGCCTGCGCCATGCAATCCATGGCAAACAACCCGATGGGGAAGCCCCGTCGGGTTTTTTTATTTTTAGAGGACGATTCTTTCTACGCCAGCAGAATTACTGACGAGCAGGATGTTAGCTTTTTCTTTAGCAAAGAGCCCAACCGTGATAACGCCCGCAATTTGATTGATTTGCACTTCGATTTTGATGGGGTCGCTAATCTTTAAACCTGCCACATCCAAAATCCACCCACCGTTATCAGTCACAAAAGGCTCGCTCGAGGTTTGATTTAAATCTGCACGCGTATTTTTGGCTAGGCGCAGAGTTACCTTACCTCCCAGTTTTTCTAATTCTCTACTCACTACGCCTTTTGCTAAGGGGATGATTTCTACTGGAAGCGCAAAGTTACCTAAGACAGGAACTTGCTTGGATGAATCGCAAATGCAGATAAATTGCTTTGCCATAGAGGCAATAATTTTTTCACGAGTCAGTGCCCCACCGCCACCTTTAATCATGTGGCCAGTTGGATCGATTTCATCGGCACCATCTACATAGGCGGGTAAGCTCATGACATCATTGGGATCTAAAACCTGAAAGCCATGCTTTAGTAAGCGCTCTGTAGTCGCGTTTGAACTCGATACTGTTCCAGCAAAATGATCTTTATGGGAAGCTAAGGCATCAATAAAGCAGTTCGCAGTTGAACCGGTACCAACCCCTAAAATTTGCCCAGCAGCTAGCTTTAAGACTTCATCTCGCGCTGCCTCACCTACCATTTGTTTGAGTTGATCTTGGTTCATATGCCTTTTCTGGAACTGAGTAATGAATACATCTATCATATGATATCTATAAGAAACCCACTACAGCAGACCCCTATTTAGACCAATCTAGCCATGAATAGCACCTCTTTAGCCCATAACCAACTAGAGCAGCTCAAAAAGCTCACAACGGTCGTTGCCGATACTGGCGACTTTGAACGGATGCAAGAGTTCCAACCGCAGGATGCTACGACCAATCCATCGCTCATTCTCAAAGCTGCTCAGCAAAGTAATTATCAAGCTCTGGTGAAGTCTGTTAAAGATGCCCATCCAGGCATGAGCCCCACGGATTTAGTGGATTACATTCTGGTGGCGTTTGGTTTAGAGATTCTGAAAATTGTTCCTGGCAGAGTATCTACAGAAGTCGATGCTAGACTTTCTTTCGATACTAAAGCGACCGTTACCAAAGCCAAGCACCTGATCTCCTTGTATGAATCACAGGGCATTGATCGTAAACGTATCTTAATTAAACTTGCAGGTACTTGGGAAGGTATCGCTGCCGCAAAAGAACTCGAGGCTGCTGGTATTCATTGCAATATGACTCTGCTCTTTTCATTAGTGCAGGCTGCAGCTTGTGGCGCTGCGAATGCAAGATTAATTTCTCCATTTGTGGGTCGTATTACCGATTGGAATAAAGCAAAGCTGGGAGCCAATTGGAATGATGCTAGCCATGGTGGTGCAAACGATCCTGGCGTGACTTCAGTAAAGAAAATATTTACCTATTACAAGCACTTTGGCATCTCCACAGAGATCATGGGTGCGAGCTTTCGTAATACCAGCCAAATTCTGGAACTGGCAGGCTGTGATTTATTAACTATTAGTCCAGAGCTATTAGCTGAGTTACAAGGCGGCACTGGCATAGTGAGTAAAAAACTGGATGCAGCCAATACTCATGGTGAAACTATCACCCCATTAAAGCTAGATGAGTCAAGTTTCCGTCTGCAATTGAATAATGATGCGATGGCTACTGAGAAACTGGCTGAGGGTATTCGTAATTTCTGTATCGATACAGAAAAACTAGAGGCACTACTGGCTAAATAATTGAGATTGGGGCTATGACTTATTGTTCGAACTAAAATTTATAGCCGATTCCAATCAAAGCATTCGCAGAGTACGCCCCAAGAGATTTATTATTGGTCCCGGTAGTGTAAGCAACACCTTGGTAATTAAAAGGTTCCGGAGCCGAAATTTCATAGTTTCTATAAGCCGTGTAATTGGACTCAATAAAACCATACCAGTTACTAGCAAAAAATTGTTTGTAGCCAAGTCCAAGCGAGTAGCCTGATAACAAAGTAAAAGATTGGTTCCCGCTAGCGCTATCACTATTGGTTATTTTCGCCCTTGAATAACCTACTTTTGCATATATTGCTTTATCGTCATCGATAGCGTAGCCAGGTGATAAAAATAAATTCCATGATTTTGTCATCGCAATGGTGCCCATAACACCAGCATCAGTTATATTTTGTGTGGACTGACTAAGTGGACTGTATTCTGCACCGATACCCAATAAAAATTGATTTGTTAAGGCGTAGGTATATCCAAGAGTGATGGTTCCCGCAAACCCAGCAGACTGATTAATTACTGGATTAGGCCTTGGAATAGAAACTCCATTAGGCGGATATGATGAAGCAGGAAGTGTATCTATAACATTGAGGATTGAAAATCCCGTACTCTCATAGCCAATGCCAGCTTGGCCATAAAATCCCTCAAATCTGGATTGAGCATAAGAAATTGAATTTGTGGCACTCAAAAATACAAAACTAATGAAGTAAAAGAGGGATTTGGCCAGTTGCTGAATGTTTTTAACCATATACTTAAAGTAAATTTATTTGTTCTTCAACTACGAAAATCATCTGTACTTGCATGATGTATCTCCATTAGCTACCAGTAGGTTTCAAGGATTGATTACTTACCCTTTATAGGCTACTTATCGACATATAGATACAAATAGATGCCTAGCCCACTTCTAATGTCTGTTATTGGGTGATAGCGAACTAATGAGACCAAAGAAAAGCTACCCCGCAGGATGGCCTTGGTAACGATTCTGGCAACAAGGTGGACATCTTGTCACAGACGCCTTTAAGAACTCTTGTCTTACTATTTAGCCGTATTAATACCTAGCAAACTATAGACTGCACAATTGCCAAACACTCCAGTTGCTAGAGGAATAACTCCAATCCATGCCCAGGGACCCGTAATACCAAAGGTTGCCAAACCAATGAGGGTAACTCCGACGGTCATGCGCAAAATACGATCAGTGTGACCAATATTGCATTTCATAAAAGCCTTTCAGTAAACCTACTTGGCAGCTTTGTTAGTTACTTTCGCTAGGCGCTGTCTTAATGCCTCATACAAGCATACGCCACTTGCAACAGAAACATTCAAGCTTTCGACTACACCCTGCATTGGGATGCGTACGAGCTCATCACAGGTTTCTTTTGTGAGGCGTCGCATGCCCTCACCCTCGGCTCCCATCACGATTGCAATGGGGCCAGTGAGATCAAGGTCATAGATGGATTTTTCAGCTTCATCATCGGTACCAATTAACCAGACGCCCGCCTCTTGCATCTCTTTCATACTCCGCACGAGGTTGGTCACAGTAATGACGGGCATCACTTCAGATGCGCCACTCGATACCTTACTGACGGTTGCATTAATAGATGCTGAGCGATCTTTTGGAATCACTACCGCGTCAACCCCAGCGCCATCTGCTACACGTAAGCAGGCGCCAAAGTTATGCGGGTCAGTAACGCCGTCTAAAACGAGAAATAAAGGTTTCTTCTGCGCACTCTCAGCATCTTCAACCACTTCGGTGATGGTACGAGCAATCGTCATTTTTTCAGCTAAGGCTACGACCCCTTGATGACGATCATGGCCAGTGAGTTTATGTAAGCGCTCAGAATCAGCAGCATGCAAGCGCTCACCCAAAACCTCTTCGGCCTGCTTTAAAAAATCACCCATCCGCCTATCACGACGACCCGGATCAAAATACACTGCCTTTAGGCTCTCTGGGTCAACGCGTAAACGCGCTTGAACCGCATGAAAGCCAACTAATATTTGTTTCATTTGTTTTATTTATTCTTTATTTACGGCGAGCATTGGTGCTGCGGACTGGCGGCTTACTACCAGCAGGCTTACCAACAGACCTGCCAGGCTTCGATTTGCCATTCTTCCGACTGGCTTTGCTCTTAGATTGATTGGCGCTTAAATTACCTGCAGACTTAGCAGCGTTCACATTAATACCGCTAGGTTTTTGTGGAACCTTGCTTTCTGGCCTACTCTTCTTAGATGCGGCTTTCTTATTAGGTCTTCCAGTGTCAGTAGCTAGCATTAACTGACGGCGACTAGACGAGCCGCCCACTTCTGCACCGATCGACTTCACCAGACTAAATTCAATCTTGCGGGCATCTAGATCAACGCGACTCACTAAAACATGTAAACGATCACCTAACCGATACCGAATACCAGTTCTCTCTCCGCGTAATTCTTGACGAGCCTCGTCATACTGGAAATAATCACCACCGAGTTCGGTGACGTGAACCATCCCCTCTACAAAGAGGTTCTCGAGCTGAATGAATAAACCAAAGTTGGCGACACTCGTTACTGTGCCAGCATATTCCTGACCCAAATGGTCACGCATGTAATAACACTTAAGCCAAGCCTCGACATCACGTGAGGCTTCATCTGCGCGACGCTCATTCGATGAGCAATGCACGCCCAACTGACCCCAAATAGGCAAGGCGGCATTAGCCCCTTTTGGTGTTTTAGCCCCTTTGGCCGTATTCGCCTTAGCGTCACTATGAGACTTCTTGGCATTGACTGCGTTCTCACGGCCCTTACCTTTGCGAGGCAAAGTTAAATTGAGTGGAACTGTTGGAGACAATGCCGGGACGTATGCTTTCTTCTGCAAGATAGACTTAATCACACGGTGCGTAAGCAAGTCAGGATAGCGGCGAATTGGGCTTGTGAAATGGGAGTACGCTGGATAAGCCAAACCAAAGTGGCCTTCGTTGTCCGGCTGGTACATCGCTTGCTGCATAGAGCGTAAGACTACTGACTGCAACATATTGGCATCAGGCCGATCTTTAATCTCACGCATGAGTTTTGCAAAATCGCGCGGCTTCGGTTTTTCACCGCCGCCTAGAGAAAGGCTCGAGGTTCGCAATACTTGGCGCAAGGTCATTAACTTCTCTTGAGAAGGCTCTCCATGCACGCGATACAGACTTAAGTGTTTATTTTTATCTATAAAGTCAGCAGCACAAACGTTGGCTGTCAACATGCACTCTTCAATTAAGCGGTGTGCCTCATTGCGAAGGCGTGGTTCAATCCGCAAAATCTTGCCAAGCTCATTACTAATGATTTGAGTCTCAGTAGTTTCAAACTCAATAGCGCCCCGCTTCTCGCGAGCAGATAACAAAATCTTATATAAGGAGTAGAGATTTCCTAGTAATGGACTGAACTCAGAAAAACGCGCGGCCTCAGGTCCCTTGCTGTTAGACAGAATCTCCCAAACTGTGTCATAGGTGAAGCGCTGAGCAGAGTGCATTACCGCAGGATAAAACTGATAGGCCAACACAATGCCGTTGTTATCTACTACAGCATCACAGACCATACACAGACGATCTACATTAGGATTTAGCGAGCACAAACCATTAGAGATCTTCTCGGGAAGCATCGGAATGACACGCCTTGGGAAATATACCGAAGTAGCGCGCAGTAAGCCCTCATCATCCAAAGGGTGTCCGGGCTTCACATAATGGGAGACGTCGGCAATACCGACAATCAAGCGCCAAGCTTTGGTTTTGCCGTGCATGATCGGCTCGCAATACACCGCATCATCAAAGTCTCTCGCATCAGCACCATCAATCGTGACTAAAGGAATGTCTCGTAGATCAACCCGGCCTTCTAAGTCTTCTTGTTGCACAGAGTCTGGCAGTGCAGCGGCCTCTTTCATAGCAGCAGCCGAGAACTCATGTGGCACGCCATACTTGCGGACAGCGATTTCGATCTCCATTCCAGGATCATCAATCTCACCCAAGACTTCAACTACACGACCAAGGGCTTGGCGATAGCTATCCGGATAGTCAATGATCTCAACGCTCACTACTTGACCCAATTTGGCCTGGCCTTGCCCCTTGGGGGGAATCAAGATGTCATGGCCAATACGGTTATCTTCAGGTGCCACAATGAGTACGCCATTTTCATTGAGGAGACGACCAATCACGACTTTGTTTGCATGGAGTACTACTTCGACAATCTGCCCCTCTGGGCGACCACGTCGGTCTGTTCCCAACACTTTGACGTTGACTCTATCGCCGTGCATGACGCGAGACATCTCTCGCTCAGAGAGAAAAATATCTTCACCACCATCATCGGGAATTACAAATCCAAATCCATCTCGGTGGCCTTGAACTGTTCCTAAACGGTCAGCCTCACGCGGCACCAAGTCTTTTGCTTTACGCATTTAATTCCTTCGGCAATACATGCCCTTGCTATATCTATTGATATCTATTTTTGTTATTAATAAGCCTACTGTATCAAACCATCAAGTCTATGGGGAAAAAGCCAAATTAGCTCAGAAAAGCCTCTATAGCCCTCATCCCTCTATAATAGAGCCATGCCCAGGTGGCGAAATTGGTAGACGCACCAGCTTCAGGTGCTGGCGATCGTAAGGTTGTGGGGGTTCGAGTCCCTTCCTGGGCACCAAACACACTCACTAGACCTTATATGGGGTTAAACCAGCTGATTGCAAGCTTTCACCTCACTGCTCTCTTGCGATCCTTCTCTCTTTATTAGGCGAACCAAAACCGAGCAGCTGTATAGACTGCCATACCAATCACCAGCGTTGGGATCATTTTCCTAGTGAAATAGAAGGCAATCAGGGCTGCAATTCCGCCCCAAATATTTGGGAACCTCAGATTAAATTCAGCGATGCTGGAGGCGCTTACAGGTAAGAATATTTCTGGAGCCAAAATGGCAATCAATGCAGCTAATGGGGCATAACGAATTGTCTCTAGCGCCCACTCTGAAATTTTGATGCGATTGCCCAGAAAAATAAAGAAGCAGCGCGCCACGAAAGTCATCACAATCATCCCAAAGATGAGGTAAGCAATTCTCATGCTGGAGTCATTCATGAGATTGCTCCTTCTTTGGGAGATTTATCCAATATCATCCCCACAATGATTGCTGTGCCAACTGCCAAAATAATGTTGAGCCGAAATGGCAAGCCATAGGTCATTACTGCTACAACTCCTGCCGTTACTGCGGCCCACCTGGCTGAAGCGCGATCAAGCATCGGCCCAATAATAACTATCAAAGCGACTGCGCCAGCAAACGCTAAACCCCAATCATTCGGGATTTGGCTTGCAAGCAAGATTCCCGTGATGGAGGCTACCTGCCAAAAAAACCAATTAGCAGCCTGAAAGCCCATCATTGCATAAAGGCGCAAATGCTCTGGATCAGCGGCTAGCTCCTTTTGCGTTTCGGGCTTTGGGTAGCGCTTGATGTGATTTAGATAAGAAAAATCCGTAGTGAAATAGCCCAATAAAATTCTGCGCCAGGTTGATAGATAGAAAAAATGGGCTTGCAATCCAAGGCTGAAAATAACAAAGCGCAAGTTCACCATGAAAGAAGTTGTCAAGATTACCCAAATAGGTGCGCCTACTGCAAGCAAAGGAAGTGCAGCAAGCTGAGCAGAGCCTGCGTATACCAGTAGGCTCATCGCAATTGCTTGCTGAATGGTTAATGCGGACTTAGCCATGGCAATACCAGTGACCAAGCTCCACGTCATGATTGTCACAGCGGAATGTGACATCTGCTTAAAGCCGTAAATAAATTCCCGCTGTTGTGCTGGCGTCATATAGAGGATCTAGATTCCCATAGATCGTTGCAAAATCTTGGGCTTCATTTCATCCCATAGACTTTCAAAATCTTCTATTTTTGCTTCGGTTAGCTTCATTGGCTCAAAGAGTCCACCAAAAACAATGGAGCTCTTCCTCACTACCGTTTTATCAAACTCTGTAAGGCTAATTGGCTTATCTTCCATATCTCGCGTGAGTTCTGCGGAACAAACGATGGCATCTTCATCATCACGATCCACAACTGCAAACTCAATGTATTGCCCACTTTTATCAACAATGACTAAGGTGCCGCGCGCATAAGCAACGGCATCATGCTCTTTGACGATATACGCCAAAAACTGATCCTCTTCTTCCTTTTCCATCCCAAGATCATCAATAAAGAAAAGGAATTGATCTCCCTCCCCGTTTACCAAGGTGAATACCTTTGGCACTACCCCATGGCCCAAGGCTAAGTTGCGATAGTAAGCAGAAATTTCTACGGCGAGGTTTTCAGAGAACAAATGCATAGTATGAATGTAGCTGATGAATGAATTAAGCCAAGATCTTCTTTAGAAACTCTAGGGTACGATCCCAGGCTAATGTGGCAGCCTCGGCCTTGTACTCCAATGGCGGCATGCCACGAACAGCAGATTTAGGGTTAGCAAAACCATGCTTGGCATCGTAACGGTGAAATTCATAATGGCAGCTTGCTTGTTTCAACTTTTCTTCTAGCTGATCTACACCTGTAATTGAGAAGAAATCATCATGCAACGCCCAATGCGCCATCATCGGCTTCTGAATCGCTGTTGCATCTACATACTCCAATGGAGGATATCCGTACCAAACAATGGTGCCATCGAGTTCAGGAACATTACAAGCGGATAGCACTGTCAGAGCACCGCCCATACAAAATCCAGTAACTGCTACCTTCTTACTACCAGTTGCCTTTAGATATTGAACAGCTCCACGAATATCTTGAGAAGCAGCATCGCCAAAGTTCAGTCCACTCATTAAATGCTCAGCCTCATTAGCTTCAAGTGCTAATTTGCCGCGATATAGATCAGGCACCAAGGCACGATAGCCGGCTTTAGCCAAACGATCTGCCACTGACTTCACTTCATCATCTAAACCCCACCACTCCTGAAGGACCACTACTCCAGGGGCATTGGCTTTATCAAGAGGCTGGGCTAAATAGCCTTCAACAGCACCTCCATCGGGTCTTTTAAACTGAATCATGTAATTTCCTTTCGTCTTTCTAAATACTTTACTTGAATGGCCAATACTATCGCGAGACTTGGAAGCTGAAATAATCGCCTGCGCAATACTTAAAAAATTAAACTCCCATTTTATTGCTTGATGTAATAGCCATAAACGCAGCGATTTCCACGTCGTGATGGATCATGCGTATCTTGAATCACTCCATCAACTATTGCAGTTAAATGCTTGGAAACCTTCACAATTAATGTTCCACCTGGAAGTTCATTAGGCCTGAGGTGTACCTTGCAGCCTGCCCCCACCTTCATTGTTGGAACCCACTCAAAACCTAGCCCGACAATGTAATCATGAAAGACATTACGATGGTTGCCGTTGCGAGGTGATGCACCCTTGTTATTTAGGCGCCTTGCTAAACGGTCGTTCCTCAGTTCAGCGTAGCTTTGATTAGCGCTTCTTAAGTCTTCATAGACCTGCATATAAGGCAGTTTGGCGGCAATAGCGATTGATCTCACAACACAATCACCAGCCCCACCCTTAAAACCAGCCTGCCCCCTGCCTCCGTCATTAAGTTTTAGAGGGAAAGTCTGCTGGGGTCTAGAAAATAGATTTAGTAAGCCAAACATATTGATGTATCTAATAAAAAATGGATTTGCTTTGTGGGCAAATCCATTTTGGTTTTTTAATGTCCACGAAAATTACTTCGCTTGTGCTGCTTTTACTTTCAAACGCCAAGCATGTAGTAAGGGTTCGGTATACCCATTTGGCTGCTCAAGACCCTTAAAGATCAGATCGCTTGCAGCTTGATAAGCATATGAATCTTTGTAGTTTGGCATCATTGGCTTGTACAGAGGATCGCCTGCATTTTGCATATCCACAATACCAGCCATACGTTGTAAGGCTTCTTTTACTTCTGCTTTAGTGACATATTTGTGTAGTAACCAGTTGGCAATATGCTGACTAGAAATACGCAATGTCGCACGATCTTCCATTAAACCTACGTTATAGATATCAGGTACCTTAGAGCAACCAACACCTTGGTCAATCCAGCGGACCACGTAACCCAAAATACCTTGGCAATTATTATTCAGCGCTTCACGAATCTCTTCTTTAGTCCAATCAGGAAAGAGCGCAATTGGTACAGTCAAGAGGTTATCCATGAGGGCTTCATACTCAGCTTTAGTGTCTTGTTTTTCCATGTCCTTTTGGATTTGCGCAACGTTAACTTGGTGATAGTGCATTGCATGCAAAGTGGCAGCTGTAGGCGATGGTACCCAAGCTGTATTAGCGCCAGCTTGAGGGTGTGCGATTTTTTGCTCTACCATTTCTTTCATAAGATCTGGCGCAGGCCACATGCCCTTACCAATCTGTGCGCGGCCACGCAGACCACAATCCAAACCAGCCAATACGTTACGGCGTTCATACGCTCCAAACCATTTAGCGATCTTCATCCGCCCTTTACGCACCATGGCACCGCCGTACATTCCGGTATGCATTTCATCGCCAGTGCGATCTAAGAACCCGGTATTAATGAAGGCAACGCGTGCGCCAGCAGCAGCAATGGCAGCTTTAATATTGACGCTCATACGACGCTCTTCGTCCATGATCCCTAATTTCACAGTGTTCTCTGGCAAACCAAGTAATTTCTCAACCCGGCCAAAGAGCTCACTAGCGAATGCTACTTCTTCTGGGCTATGCATTTTTGGCTTAACAATATAGACAGAGCCTTTGCGTGTATTGCCAATAACTTGGCTAGCTGGGCGATTAATGTCATATAAGGCAATCAACACTGTCACAACTGCATCTAAGATACCTTCGTAGATTTCCTTACCTTCACTAGTAATGATGGCGGGGTTGGTCATCAGGTGACCAACGTTGCGAAGGAATAAGAGTGAGCGGCCATGTAGTGTCACCACGCCATCTTTTGCGTTAACCGCACCAATACCTGCCGTGTATTTGCGATCTGGATTCAGTGTACGGGTAAAAGTTTTACCACCCTTGCTGACTTCTTCAACTAAGGTTCCTTTGAGAATGCCTAACCAGTTCTCATAAGCCAGCACTTTATCGTCAGCATCAACCACTGCTACTGAATCTTCTAGGTCCAAAATGGTTGAAAGAGCAGCTTCTAGTACTACATCATTGACACCAGCTGGATCAGCAGCACCAATGGTTTTGGTCTTATCAATTTCGATATCAATATGAATACCGTTATTGCGTAGCAAAATAGATGATGGTGCAGCAGCATCGCCTTGATAGCCAACAAACTGTTTCTCATCAAGCAGACCAGTAGTACTACCGTCTTTTAATTTCACGGATAGTTTTTTATCTACGACGCTATATGCCACTATATCGCTGTATAAAGCTTTAGCTAAAGGAGCAGATTCATCTAAAAACTGACGCGCATAGGCAACTACCTTTGCACCACGAATCGGGTTATAAGCACCATCTTTATGGGCACCACCTTCTGTGGAGATAACATCGGTACCATAAAGGGCATCATACAAAGAGCCCCAACGGGCATTGGCAGCGTTTAAGGCATAACGGGCATTGAGTACTGGTACGACAAGTTGAGGGCCGGCCTGGAGAGCCAGTTCATCATCTACGTTCTCCGTGGTAGCTAAAACAGTGTCAGGTACCTCATCGATATAGCCAATTTCTTTCAGGTGTTTACGATAGGCAGGCATATCCTTGATTGGACCTGGATTGGCTTTATGCCACTGATCTAAATCGGCCTGCAGGCGATCACGTTTAGCTAGCAATGCTTCATTTTTTGGGCTTAAGTCTTTAACGATCTCATCAAAACCTTTCCAAAAATCAGCACTTTTAATGCCGGTACCTGGAAGTACTTTGTCTTCGATAAAACGGTAAAGCGGAGTTGCCACTTGAAGGCCATTGCAGGTAGTGCGCGCAGTCATGTTGATATTTTCTTAAGCAAAAGTGAATAAATTAAGTAAAGGAATTATTTTCCATTAACCCTGAAAAGGATGCTGGAGCAAGATAGTTTCGTCACGCTCTGGTCCTGTTGAGATCATGGCAATAGGCTTGCCAGCGACTTCCTCAATACGACGCAAGAAGTTTTGTGCTTCGATTGGAAGCTTGTCCCACTCCCGAATGCCGAAGGTAGTGCCCTTCCAGCATGGGAAGTCTTCATAAATAGGTTCGCAGCGTGAAACAGACTCAGCGCCACGCGGCAATACATCAAGAGTCTTACCGTCTAGCTTATAGCCAACGCATAAGCGAATAGTCTCCAAACCGTCGAGCACATCTAACTTGGTAATACACAAACCAGAAAGGCCGTTAATCTGAATCGAACGTTTTAAGGCAGCAGCATCTAACCAACCAGTGCGGCGTGGGCGACCTGTTACAGAGCCAAACTCTTTACCAACTTCAGCTAGACGGATGCCGACTGGGTCTTGCTTTGCTGGGTTGTCATGATCATAGAGCTCGCTTGGGAATGGGCCAGCGCCAACACGGGTGCAATACGCTTTAGTTATACCTAAGATGTACTGCAAAGAATCTGGTCCAACACCAGAACCGGCAGCAGCATTACCCGCTACACAGTTGCTGGAAGTGACGTATGGATATGTGCCGTGATCGATATCAAGCAAGGTACCTTGAGCACCTTCAAACAAGAGGTTTTGGCCGGCCTGCTCAGCAGCATAGAGCGCACTGGAGACATCGACTACCATCGGCTTGATACGCTGCGCATAAGACATTGCTTCTGCTAGCGTCTTTTCATAATTGACGGGCTCTGCACCATAGTAATTAGTGAGCATGAAATTGTGATATTCCAAGTTCTCACGCAATTGCTCAGCAAACTTCTCTGGATAGAACAAATCTTGAACACGCAGTGCACGACGTGCAACTTTATCTTCGTACGCAGGTCCAATCCCGCGGCCAGTCGTGCCAATTTTGGCTTCGCCACGCTTTTTCTCGCGCGCATGATCAATTGCAACGTGATACGGGAGAATCAAAGTAGTCGCTTCAGAAATCTTCAAACGAGACTGAACATCTAAACCAGCAGCCTCAAGTTCGCCGATTTCTTTAAAGAGCGCTTCCGGGGATAGAACTACCCCGTTACCGATGTAGCAAATGACCTCTTTGTGCATGATTCCAGATGGAATCAGGCGAAGGATCGTTTTCTTGCCGCCAATGATGAGGGTATGGCCCGCATTATGACCACCCTGAAAGCGAACCACCGCTTTTGCATGATCTGTTAACCAATCAACTACTTTTCCTTTGCCTTCATCACCCCACTGGGTGCCAATGACAACAACGTTACGACCCTTAGCTTGCTGCTTTGAAGACATATTGAAATCCAAAAAAGATAATTACAAAATAGGTTAAAAAGTCTGCTTGCTTTACTTTATTTTTTCTTTACTTCCCAAGAGCTGCCCTGCTTTACCAGCTCTCGATCACATTCATATTCGGCTGCCTCTACTTTTTCACCAGCCATCGCCTGAATCACTACTTCACCAGAATCACGTAAGGCTGCAATCGCTTTACTTAAGGCAGCATCTTCAAGCCATGGAGCAAGGATGGCTAACTTACGTACCTTCAGTGGCGAGAGGTTAGCTAAAGTCAATAGATCTAATGAAAAACCAGTTGCAGGACGTGAGCGGCCAAAGGCCTGACCGACATGGTCATAGCGCCCGCCTCTAGCGATTGGCTGAGGCAGTTTGTCTACATAAACAGCGAACATCACACCGCTGTGATATTGATAACCACGCAAGTCTGCCAAATCAATACTGAGCTCTAAGCCACTTGATGCACTCACCGCAGCAACTAAGCGCTCGAGATCTGCCAATGCTTGATCAATTGCAGCATGCTTAGGTAATATTTTTTTAGCCTTTGCTAACACTTCTGCACAAGGACCATTGAGCTCAGTGAGAGCCATCAGCGCTTCACTAGTTTTAGTTGGCAAGCTTGCCGCCCATTGAGTCAGACGCGGACGATCTTTAGTCTGCAATAAACCATACAAGGTTTCAGTCGTCTCTTTATCTAACTTCTGGTCGGCCAAAATACCATTCAAAATGCCAGCGTGAGATAGATCAAGGTAAACCTTGTCTAAGAGCGCAATTGAAAGTGTTTTGAGTAATAAAGTGATCGCTTCAAAGTCAGCTTCCCAGGTAGCACAACCATAAATCTCTGCGCCCAATTGCAAATCTTCACGTGCAGAGCTTCCTACTGGTGTGCGAGCGTGTGCGACAGAACCTGCATAGCAAAGCCGAGTCACTCCAGTGCGATTTAATAAGTGCGCATCAATACGTGCCACTTGCGGCGTAATATCGGCACGTAAGCCTAGGGTGCGCCCTGACATCTGATCTACCAACTTAAAAGTTTGGAGATTGAGATCTGAACCAGTGCCAGTCAATAAAGAATCCAAGAACTCCAAAATAGGAGGGGCAACTAGTTCATAGCCATAGGTTTGATACAAATCTAAGATTGCACGACGCAAAATCTCTACCTTGCGAGCTTGCGCTGGCAAAACGTCTGCAATATCTTCAGGAAGCAACCAGCGATTCATGATCTAGACAATTTACTTTCTTATTTTTTGTGCAGGAACTTGAAGAACTCGCCGTTAGGTTCGACCACCATAATGTCTTTCTTATCTTTGAAAGAGCTGCGATAAGCTTCTAAGCTTTGATAGAACTGAGCAAATTGAGCATCACGTCCAAATGCCTCAGCATATAGCGCTGTGGCTTTAGCATCCCCTGCCCCTTTAATCTTTTGCGCATCACGATAGGCTTCTGCCAAAATCGTATCGCGTTGACGCTCTGCATTGGCCCGAATCTTGTCAGACTCAGCGGCGCCCGTTGAGCGCAATTCATTAGCGACCCGCTTACGCTCAGCCTCCATACGGCGATATACCGAATCGCTAATCTCAGCCAAGAGATCTACGCGCTTTAAACGCACATCCACAATCTCTACGCCAATATCAGCTGCATCATCAGCCACTTTCTTGCGAATACCCTGCATGACCTCTTCACGCTGATCAGAAATCAACTCGCGCACAGTGCGCTTAGTGAACTCTTCATTCAAAGCAGAACGCACTAACTGGGTTAAGCGATCTTGCGCTAAGCGCTCATCACCCTTGAAGCTAATAAAGAACTTACGGGGATCAACAATACGCCATTTCACATACGAATCTACTAAGAGATTCTTCTTTTCTGCAGTAATAAAGCGCTCTGCCTCTGGATTATCAATTGTCAGAATACGGCGATCAAAGAAGCGGACGCTTTCAAATGGAGCCGGCAGTTTGACACGCAGACCAGGCTCTTCAATCACACGCACGATCTGCCCGAATGAGAAAACAACCGCAAATTTACGTTGGTCAACAATGAAAATACTGGACGACAGGACATAGATCACCGCAACGAAAGCGATGCCTGCAGCAATTAAACGATTTGCATTCATTATCTAGGGTCCCGATCACGACTACGGAAGCCATCGCGCTTATCGAGAGAGCGATCGTTACTATTATTTGCTCCAGGTACTGAACTGCTACTGGTAGTTGGAGCTGGATTATTCATTCCGGTTGCACCACCTACTGTGACACTTCCAGTCGGAGTAGGCGCGCTACTTTGATTTACCTGAGAGCTGGCGGCCTGCGCACTTTCAGCGCTAACTTGAGCAACAATCTTATCTAGCGGCAAGTACAAAAGGCTATTGCTCTTGGTTGTATCTACCAAAATCTTGGTGACATTGTTATACATCTCGCGCATGCTATCGATGTACATCCGATCACGCGTTACTTGCGGCGCTTTGGAATACTCCACTAATATTTGTTTGAAGCGAGTAGCGTCACCTTCAGCAGTAGCCGCCACTCTAGCCTTATAACCTTCAGCCTCTTGAATTAAACGGGCTGCAGTACCTTTAGCGCGTGGAATGATGTCATTAGCATAGGCCTGACCTTCGCTCTTCAAGCGCTCCTGATCTTGGCCAGCTTTTACCGCATCGTCAAATGCAGCTTGGACCTGCTCAGGTGGCTGCACGTTTTGTACAGTCACACTAGTCACGAAAATACCACTCTTATAGCTATCTAATATCTTCTGAATCGAGTTTGCTAAATCAATACCAATTTTTTCGCGTCCTTCGTAGAGCACGGTGTCCATCTTGCTACGAGCAACGATTTCACG
>Ga0194037_1001614_pt1 | contig 16028 bp, 9 predicted proteins | sample JunL306m_MetaG_FD_148653 | JGI IMG/M metagenome (GOLD analysis project Ga0194037, IMG submission 148653) | Anoxic zone freshwater microbial communities from boreal shield lake in IISD Experimental Lakes Area, Ontario, Canada - Jun2016-L304-6m | ecosystem: Environmental > Aquatic > Freshwater >...
GGCGAATGCTACCCATGGTGGGGCAGCGTGCCGGTGTAGGGGATAATCACCGGCACGCTGCCCCACCATGGGTAGCATTCGCCGGTCGCGACCAGCAGCGTGCGCGGGTCAGCGGGCGTGTTGGCGTTGTAGAGCCCCGTGACGGCGTCGAAGGCGCCCCACACGTACACCGCCTGCATTGGCGGGCAGCGTACGCAGCGATTCACCAGCAGCGGCGAGCCGTCCGGCGAGCGGCGCGCAAGAAACGCAAGGGATGGCCGGTTCGCGTAGTCGGAGGGCTGCACCGCGTACTCCTGATAGAGCGCGTCGCGGTGGCAGGCCGCGAAGCAAAAGTGCTGCGCCCAGCGAACCCAGCCCTCGACGCCGCCTGCTGCGGTCCGGTAGGGCGCCTGGATGGCGGCGGTCTGGACCGCGTTTACGACGTGGGTCGCGTTGTTGACGACCTGAAAGGTCGCGAGGTTGGCCTGCACCGCGCGCCGCCCGAGCGCGTAGTCGGTGGGCGCCTTGGCCGTGTAGCCGTCCGATGAGAGCACGTTGGTGATGGCCTCGGTGGTGGGGCCCTCCACCATCAGATGATCGAACCACGGAAACCCCAGCAGGGGATCCGTGGTCTGCGCGGGGTAGTAGTACTCGCCGACAAACTCGGGCGGGTACAGCACCTGGTTCTGCACACACTGCAGCGGGTTGTCGGTCGCCGCCTGCCCATCGAAGCAGGGCCCGAACATGGGCTGAGGGATGTCGCGCAGGCCGCCCGGGTACAGGTACTCGCTGGTGGTGTCGACCTCCTGCGGGTACTCGCTGTAGGGGCAGAAGCTGCAGACCGTGTCGTTTAGCAGCACGGCCTCGATGTGGTAGGCGCGCGTGACGAGCGCCGGATACGTCGCGTTGAGGGTGCCCGCGATCAGGTCAACCGTCACGGGCCACAGCGGGCCGCGCCAGGCGCCGAAGCTGCTCCACTGGATGGGCGTCGGATTCGCCGCGAGATTGCACGCCCCGTCGGGCACGTCGGTGTAGGCGTCCATGTGCATGCGCGCGTCCGCCGCACGCCACAAACACACAAGGACGACGACGATGACGGCCATTCTCGATATCACAACGGCCGCGCAAATAATATATGCGGCGGGCGCCGCGAAAACACCACACCGCGCGGCTTTTTTTTATTTTTTTTTGGGTGGTTGTGCTGAGTATAAAAAAGCCTAAACACCAACCAACCACAAAACAACAAGGATGATGGCACAACAGCCGCTCGAGCTCCAGCTGCACGTCGTCAGCGTGCACAACGGCGCGCGCGCGTCGCTGCCGTACCACCCGCAGATGCCGTGCTACCGGTACCTGAAGGAGGTGGTGGTGCCGGCGCTGGGGTGCTACACGCGCGACCACGGCGCGAGCGTCATCGAGCGTTTTTTATTCCAGCCATCGTCATCGTCGGACGTGGTGGTAATTTTCACGCGCGCGAACCGCCTGCGCCGCCTCGGCGACCTGCTCCCGCCCGATGCGGCGCTCACGCGCCTGCAGACGTACCTTGGGCCGCATCCCGACGAGCTGCGCGGCAACGCGACGCGCGGCGACCTGACGGTGCCGTGCGCCATGTGCGGCTCGGTGGCGGTCTTCACCAACTACGAGCTCGATGGGTGTGCGCATCGCTTCCACGCCAACTGCCTCGGGCGCTATATGGCGTCGATGGCGCCGGAGCGCTGGCACTGCCTGCACCCGGGGTGCGGCAACGTGTTCGATGCGCTGGCCGAGAGCACGCGCCTCGTCTCGGCGCTCGGGCTTGACACCAAGCCCACGCAGCAGCGGCTGACATCAGCCGTCGTGGTTAGGCGCACCCAATAAACATTGTCGGCTGCTGCTCGCCGAGGCGCACAACCACAAGGTCGGCGACGCTCGTTGTTGTTGTTGCTGCTGTTGCTGCGGCTGGCCTCTTTGTTTTGCGCACGACGCTAAGGACCACGCCAATAATAATAAAGAGGCCGACGCTTCCCAAAACCGCGATCATAACGCCCGTGGCCGCCGCGCTTGAGGCGCCGTTGTTGTTGTAGACGGGCTCTCGTGCGCTGTTGCTGAGGCTCGGGCTGCTGCTGTTGTTGTTGGATGAGATGAGAAAGGCGGATGGCGCGAACAGCCCGAGTTGACGGGTCTGCATCCAGCCTTCGCGCGTCCGTGCGAGCCTGGTGTAGGTGAAGCTGCTATTATTGTTGGTTCGGGGCTGGATGGATACGCTGTTGTTGCTGTCGGCCTCCATCATCATCAGCTCCAGGTCCTTGGCCAATAGCACACCGGACGGCTCCACGAGCACCGCGATCAGCTGCGTCGTGTTGAGCCCCTCGATCGCAAACGCCGGAGGCCAGTGGAACACGGTGACCGTGAGGCTCGGAGGAGCTGCGGCGGCGCGGCGCAGCTGTGGCCACCACCACCCCGCGGGGACTCGCACCCGCACGCTCGTGTTGGGTATGGCAAACGCAGTGTCGTTGGTCAGGGACGGCACGCCGAGGGCAAACGGCGGCGCAACGAGCCGCGCCTTTGCGCCGACGAAGAGGGTGGATAGGCCGTCGTTTGTCGTGGTGGTGGTGGTCGTCGTCGTCGTCATCATCGTCAGGTTGTTTTTTATCGTGGAGGCCGTCTGGGTGGTGGTGATGATGGTCGTTGTCGTCGTCGTCGGCTCAAAAAACGACGCGGTGTCGTCATTGATGTTGGTGCCGACCACCATAAATCGAACCTGCGCGCGATGCTGATGCATGTGCCACTCGAGCTCGCTGAGCTCGCCGCCATCGACTGCTGCTGCTGCTGTCATCGTGTCGTTATTGTTGTCCTGGTGAGGTTGGAAAAAATCGTGGCAGTCCGCTACCGAAAACGCAGAGGTCGGCGGTGGTAACAGCAGCAGCAGAAGCAGCGCAGCAAAAACTTGGAGCGTCATATTCTTATTATGATTATTATTCGGGCCGCCTAAATCGGCGCGCAGGCCCCAAACACACAACCTCCTCGTCGCCTACTACTACTACTACTGCTGCTGCTGCAGCCGCCTTTTTTTGCTCAGGAACAGCCCCGCATACTGCACGCGCTTATTGTTATCATCAGACGACAACCCGAGGCTATGGAGCGCGGCATCGGGCGTGCTCGCATCGATGCGGCGCAGGCGGATCTCCTGCGGATCGAACAGCCACAGCGCCTGCGTGCTCGTGGCGGTAGCCGCGATGGCGATGAGCATGCGGGTGTGCTCCAGGCACGTCAGCAGCAGGACCCAGCGCACGGGCATCTTGCCCATGGTGTGCGTCTGCATGCAATGGATGAGCTCGTCGAGCGGGAGCAGCACGAGGCCCTTGTCGGCGGCGAGTGTGAGGCCGCCGTTGAGCGCGCCGGCCACCTCGTGCGCGAGGATGTCGGTGTCCATGGCGAACCAGCGCTGCATCTCGGCGAGCATGAGCGGCTGGGCGAGTCCCATCTCATCAAAGAAGGCGTGGCACGCGCGCATGCACGCGTCCACCCGCGCGACGCCGAAGCACCGCGCCAGGTCGTTCTCGTCGCTGCTGCAGCTGCTGAGCTGCTGCTGGGTGAGAAAGTGGTGCGCGAGCGCGTAGCACACCGCCGTGCACATGAGATGCCCTCGCGCACCGTAGGCGTGCTGGGTCGGGTGTATGCTGTCGGCTATTGTGGTGGTGATGGTGTCATCAAGCGGGGCTGCCTCCGACGAGCCGGCCAGCCGATGCAGATTCCAGCCGTCCGCCTTTCTTCTTATCATTCTTATTATTAGGATGTGGCTGCGCTTTTATAGTTTTTTGAAGAAAGATGCGCCGGAAACGTGCGCGGTGCTGCGTCCGCACGCACAGGAGCGCGCAGGCCGTCGCGACCCCCGTCAGCAGGCCAACGAGCATGGCGGTGACGGCGACGAGCGTGAGCTCGGTCTCATGGCTGGACTGGCCCCAGTGGCGCCGCTCGATGATGAATAACAGGTCTGCTGCCGAATTATTATTATGCGATGATGATGCTGCGTGGCCGGTGCTGCGGTTTGCTAGGAGGGCGGCCTGCACGAGCGGTGCAGCGAGGACCAGCCCGGGGGCCTGCAGGCACATGGCGAGCGCCGAGAGCAGCTGCGGCTGATGCGCGTCCGCCTGCTGCATGAACCACTGCATATAATAGGCGTTGATGTTGTTGTTGGTGCACGACGGCGCCGTGGCGGTGTAGGTGAGCGTCCCGAGCGGCGCGGCGAGCGCGAGCGTCGCGCCCTGATACGCGCCGTACCGCAGCCAGGCCTGCACGATGGCGTTCACTCGCGCGGCGCACGCTTGTTCGGCGAACGCGGGGGCGGCAAACGTGGATTGGACCGTGAAGACCCACCAACCCTCCTCATTATTATTGAGGCTGCGATCGGAGGCGATCAGGCACTGCAGCGGAGAGATGGACCCCGTCGAGGCGGTGGTGCATCCGTTCCCGCATGAGAGCATCATCGCGGTGCCACCACCACCGGGGCAGTAGGCCCCAACCTCGCAGGGCAGGCACGCTGCTGACGCCGACGCGCGAAAGAAGCCCTCAGCGCAGCGGGCGGTCGCGTTGCACGGCAACAACGAGTCGCCGCTGCTGCTGGGGCCATCATACGCCCAGCCCTCGTCCGGCAGCGGGGGGCACGCCTCACAGCGCGTGTCCGCGGCCGCAGCGCACGGCACCAGCTGCATGCCCACGGCGGGGCATGCAAACGCAGGCGAGCAGGCGCGGCACGTTGGGGTTCCGTGGACGGGGTCCGCCGGGGTCGTGCGGTAGTAGCCCGCGTTGCACACCCAACCTTCTGCTGCTGCGGCGGCGGCAGTCGCGTGCCTGGGCAGCGGCAGGAGGGTCGCTGCTACTATTTGTAGCCATCCGCAGAAAAAGAAGAGGATGATCACCGCCGTCGTGGGTTGATCATGCGGCATCGGAATAATAATAACAGCCTATGGCCTAAAATATTATTTTTATGGTGCGGTGCGGCCGATCCTGCATCACTTGCCAGTGTATGGCCATGCCCTGGCCCCTGCTGGACGCTGCAGGGGGTGACCTCCAGCAACGAGCACCAGCTCCTGCAGCCTCTGTGGGCCGCACCGTGCCCGCTGTGTGACGAGGTGACCACCTGCCCGTTTGGCTGCGGGCTGCACCCCACGACGCTGCGCTGCGTCGACTGCACGCGCAGCGAGGCCCTGATCGCCGCGCACCGTACGTGCGTGCCGACGGCCCTGACGCTGGAAATGTGCGACGTCACCAATCTCGACGGCAGCAGCTGCATGCTGGCCCCCGCGCTGGGCAGCATGTGCCAAAAGGGCTACTACCACTACTCCGCCGACAACACGTGTCTGCCGTGCCTGCAGCTGAGCGCCGAGTACGTGTCCGGCGCATATCCCACGCCATGCCCGCGGACCCTCCTCGGCACGGACCTCTACACGCCGTGCACGTTCCCGCCCCTCCCCAACCAGAGCGTCTTCGCGTACGGGACGGGCTACGCGTACGCGGACTGCGCTGCGACGACGACGATGGTGGACGCGTCCGCCCTCGAGACGTGCGCGTACTTTCAGACGCCCAAGTGGGGCCAGGGCTACTGCAGCGTGGTGTGCCAGCCGGGGTTCGCGACGCTCCGCGCGCCGGCCTCGCCGACGTCGCTGCCCCAATGCGCGCCGTGCGCGACCGCCTGCGCGCCGGGCTACGCACCGCCGCACTGCCCCGGCGGGCCCGCCGGGCTGGTGGTGGCGCAGAGCCCCGCATGTGCGCCGTGCGACCCCAACCTGCTGCCCCTCAACGCCAACTGGAGCCTGGGCTGCGCGTGGACGTGCAACAGCCTCGGCTTTTATGCGCCCGCGCGCGGCGCCTCCTTGCTGGCGTGCGTGGCGTGCACGGCGCTAACGGCATGCCCCACCGGCCAGCGCTGGCTGGGCTGCGGTGCCAGCTCCCCCGGTGCGTGCGCCCCGTGCGTGGCGTCGTCGTCGTGTATCGCCAACAACAACAACGGCAGCTACCTGCGCGGCGAGGTGTTTATGCGCGCCTGCGAGTGCACGCGCTGCACCTCACCGTCGACGGTCAGCGTGGGTCAATTCTTTGTGCTGCGCAACTGCAGCGGCGTAGCCGACCTCATGGTCCAGGTGTGCAGCACCTGCATCCCGGGCGTGACCTACGCGCCGCGAGCGTGCCGGCTGTACCACGACACGGAGTGCGCGCCCTGCAACAACAACAACAGCCGCTCGTCGCTACTACTAAGGCTGTCGGCGTGCAACGCGACCGCTGACGCGCGCTACGGGCCCTGCCCGCGCGGCCTGGCGTGCAACGGCTCCGCGACAGCGTTCGTCTGCCCTTCAACGCGCGTTCCGGACAACAACGGCTCGTGCGTGTGCCCGCCGGCGACCGTCGAGCTGGGGGAGGCGTGCGTCCCGATCGCGTGCGACGTGACCCTGTTTGCGGATCCGGCCACCGGCGGCTGCAGCCCCTGCATCGCCAGCGTCAATCCGCAGGCCGCCCGAGGGCGCGCTGGCCGCCTCGGTTTTGAGGACGGGTGCGGCTGCGCCGACGGGTTCTTCGCTCAACATCATCGGCAGCAGCAGACGCTCGAATGCTGGCCGTGCGGCGATCTCGGGTGCGTGCGCGGGGTCCAGCAGCAGACGCCGTCGTGCATCGGCAGCAGCGCAACAACGGAGCCGACCTGCGCCTGCGGACCCGGGCCGGGTATGGTGGTGGTGGACAATCGGACGTGCGAGATGCGGTGCGCGCAAGGCTTTGTTATGGCACAGCCGAGCGCGCCATCGCTCACGCCCGGGCTCGCGGACCGCTTCACCTTTGCCCGGCTCCCTGCTGCTGCTGCTGCTGCTGCCGATGTGGTCTTCTCCCTCGACGTCTGCGATAATAAGAACGAGCTGGCGGTGGTACCCTTTGGGCCCGCGGCCGCCGCCGCGCTGGTGCTGTGCGGTTCCAGCGACAGCACCACCACGACGTTGTGGATCGTCGTTGGTGCCCTAGCCCAGCAGCAGCGCTTCGATACCACGGTCATGGAGTTCGAGGGCAAGCGCGCACAGGTGCGCATCCGCGCCCTCATACCGCACCGCGGCGGTGCGGACGCCGGCGTGTGGCTGCTGTACAATTACTACGGCCTGTGCGATCCCAACATCGACGCGCTCGAGAGCCGCTGGTGCTCGGCCTTTGATCTCCTCTATCCTTCTTTTACCAACAACAACAACAACAACAACGCCGGCTCGCTGCTGGCGAGCACGCTGTGGGGCAACAACTTCCAGAACAACGGCATCGCCGGGCTGCTAACGGCCGCCGCATGGGGGCCCATCGAGGGCGCCGAAGAGGGCGCGCTCTATTTTATCGTGATGGGCGCGCTTGGGCAGTACAACATCACCTTTTACGATGGCGCGACGCCGTACGATCAGCGCGCCGACGACACGCCGCGCCTGCTGGGGGTCATCACCACCACCGCCTGCGCGGCGGCGGCCGCGGTGGGGGTCAAGGCCATGGCCTACGCCATGGACGGCCTTTATTTTTCGGCTCAGTCGCCGGAGCCGGTGCTGTGGCGCGTTGTCGCCGACTACCACTACCACCTCTGCTATTGCGAGCTCATCAGCGTTGTTCGCTCAGCCCGCAGGCTGGAGGTGCTGCCGCGCCCTGGAGGGCGCCTCCTGCTGCAGCAGCAGGATGATGATGAAGCGGAGTGGACAATGCTCGATCTGTGGAATCGGATCCAGAGCCCGCCGACCGCCGCTGCGCCAGTGCGCCTCTGGTGGCGCCGGCTCCACGACTACTACTATCGCGGTGCTGTAGTAGAGGCGTGCCCCGTAGACACCTTTGCCGTCCTCTCGTCGTCATCGTCATGCCAGCCCATGCAATGCGTGCGGCCGGCCCCATGCGGCCCGCTGAGCATGCGCGCGGTGGGTGCGGAGACGTGCGGTTGCGAGCCCGGCTACTACCGCGACGACAACGGCTGCGCCGCATGCCCCTCACGCGCGTACTTTTGCCCCGGCGGGAGCGCGCCGCCATCGCCGTGCCCGGATAACGCCGTCACCGCTGCGGCGGCGACGCGGGCGAGCGACTGCCGGTGCGGGGCGGGATACCTCGAGTTCGAGGGCGTCTGCCTGCGCTGCCCCACATCGCTGCTGTGCCCCTTCAACGGCACGCGCGCGCCGCTGCCGTGCTTTGGCGGCGGATACACGCTCACGGACGGCACGATCTCGCCGTTGGCGTGCCTCTGCCCGCCAAGGACGCACGGGATCCGATGCCGCCCGTGCGACGCCGGGATGGACTGCTCAGCGCCCGCCACCCCCGTCCGCGCCTACACGGCGCTGTTGGTGGAGGGGCCCAGCGGCGCGTCGTTGGTGCTGGCCGCCCCCGCGATGCTCGATGCCTGTCTTTCGCAGCAGCAGCCGCCGGAGGACTACTACTGGTTCCAGAGCGGCCTCATCACGACGACGTGGCTGGTGGTGCTGCCCGGCGGTGCGGCCGCGGCCATCGCGGGCCTGCGCGCGTGCCTGGAGCCGAAGTGGGTGACGCTGACGGTGGTGGGGGTGCTCGACGACGGGGTGCCCATGCTCAACCTCATGGCCGCGCGCTCATGCGGCGGAGAGCACTGGTATTGGGACCCGAGCCTCCAGGCGTGCGGCTGCGTGCCCGGCTACTATGCGTTCTTTGACGCGCAGCAGCCCCGGTGCATCCCATGCCCCAACGGCACCGCGCGCGCCGAGGGCGCGGACACCTGCGCGCCGTGCGCCTTTCCAGGCGAGGAGGAGGCGCCGTGGCTCGGGATGGCCGCATGCCGCTGCATCGACGGGTACGCGCCGCGCCTCAGCGGAGGCGGCTGCTCCAGAGGCCCAACCGCAGCCGCAGAAGGCCTCCCGCTGCAGCAGCCGCTGCTGTTTGCGAGCGTAGCGCTCGGGACGGGCGCGCTGTGCTTCAGCCTCCTTGTGCTCGTGCTCTTTTGACTTACGATTTCGATGCCGATGGTGGTGGGTTATCCGGTCCATATGCGAAGTAAGAAGACAAAGGGTCGTCTGCACCAAACGCATAGCCCACATCCTCGTTATGCAGCCCCAATAAAGCATCTAGCTCATCGCCCGCTGACAGCTCATCAGCATCAGCCTCCTCAGCCTCCTCAGCCTCAGCAGCAGCTGCTGGTGGTTGTGGTGGTGGTGCTGCTGCTGCTGCTGCTGCTGCTGGTGGTGGTTGACTCAAGAGCGCCGCAGACGGCTTGCCTCTGCCTCTGCCTCTGCCGCCGCCGCCGCTGCTCGTTGGAGCAGCCACAACGGCCGCGTACCCTCCTCCTACGGGTTGCTGATGATAAAAAGCGCCTGGACCACCGCCCGCGTACCCTCCTCCTACGGGTGGCGGATGATAAAAAGGGACTGGACCACCGCCACCACCGCCAATATAATAAGGACCATATTGGTGGTAAAATCCCGATGCCGGAGTGTGGCCTCTTCCCACCATAACGGACCTGATGGCCACCGGGAGTTGGTGTGTGGCGGTATTGTTGCTTGGATTGACCACGTACTCTTCTTCAAATAAGGGTGATGTTGACCTCGCTGCGGCATCATCGAACATGCGCGGCGTACTGGGCTCCTCGCTGGACGGCTGCAGGCTGTCGGGCACAGGCTTCACGTTTCTGATCGCGGTCTCTATCAGTATGGCATGACGGCCATCCATTACGTTTTTGGGTCTGTTGCCGCTCCTAGAAAGCCCCACTACTGCTGTTGCTGCAGCTGCCGCGATCGAAGGAAAGTCGCCAGGCGCAGGCAGCCCTGCCACAGGCGCCGCAGGCGCCGCAGGCGCCGCAGGCGCCGCAGGCGCCGCAGGCGCCGCAGGCGCCTCCTCCTCATCATCCGGATCGCCGTTGTAGTCCGACAGGCCACGCAATGTCATGCGCATGCGCATGACGCCAACAATGCGGTCCACCATGCCTTGCAGGTCCTGGATGCACTGCTTGAGCCTATTCAGCTCCCGGCGCGCAACGTCTGCCTCTTTGTGGTAGATTTGAAAGACGCGACGGAAGTTGCACCAGAGCTCGACAAAGGGCGTCTGCTGGTTATCGTCGTCGTCGTCTTTATTATCGGGCTTATCCACATCGGGGAAGCGAAACCGCACCATGTATGCGTGAATCAGCTTCGTGCGCGGTGCAGCCTGCACGAGCTTATGTGCATTGGGGGTTCCTTTTGTTATCTTGGGCAGGTAAAAAAAAGAGGACACCAGGCGCTGCTGCAGGCAAGTCGCGCTTCGGTTGTTGAGGAACTTAAAGTCGTCCGAGTTTTCCTTCGGCAGCAAGATTGTGGCCCAATAGACAAGCTCAGCCCAGGGGTGGTGCTCGTGCTGGGGCTGCGCGTACACCAGGGCCATGTGCCGCGTGTTGTACAGCGGCGTGTACTGCAGCGGCGGCGTGCGCGCGATGTAGTTTTTTTCGAAACGGGCGCGTGCGGCGGTCAGCACGTTGCAATACTGCTGCCGAAGAATGTGATTGAAGTTAAGGTATCCCGAATGATCGGACGTGATCAGCTTTTTCCGGAGGGCGTTTTCCGCCTGCTTGCGTTCGTCCTTTGGCTCCTCGAGATGTTTGGCGCAAAATTCAAGGTAGGTATGCCTGCCATTCTCCAGTTTTTTGGCCTCAATTGAACTCACATTATATGCATCATACGCGTATGGATCTATTTGGTTCACCGGCGCCCACAGCAGGCGCTTAATGTTTTCGATAACCAGCACCTCGTTGTTTTGTTTAGAGGACCCACGCTGATTGCTTTTCCACTCATCGATCTCAAACGAATGATCCCGTTCCAGATCATCGACCTGCACCAGATAACGGAGGCGCACCAGATCTTCGCTCAGGTAGGAGCATTTCTTATAGTCTTTCCTGCCCCATTCCAGCAGAGGGTAGCGCGTCTCCGATTCGGCCGCCGCCATCATCCTCATACACAACAAATGGAGAGCTTAAATCCATCCATCGGCCTTAAGGTCACTCCTGTTTTAGGGGCAGCAGCGCGGCCTCGATGCAGCGGACCACGCCCTTGAAAGATCGGAACAGCCGCTTGGTGTTGAGGCTGCTGCGATAAAAGGGGAAGGCGATGGGACCGCCATGATGGGGCAGGTGCAGCACGATCAGGGGCTCCTTACCATGGTCGGTCGGGAGCACAAGCTGCGCCGCATACACCGTGTACCACGCTGCTGCTGGCTGCCTCGACGCGCCGCGTAGCCGCAGGCGGTGGCGGACCTTGACGAGCTGGCAGCGGGAGAATTCGTACTCGACGATGCGCTTCGTCGTACTATTATTATTATGAAGCCACCATAGCACGGTCAGCCACGGTGCGTGCAGGAGCGGGTGCATGTACTGGTGAAGGCGCTGCAGTTCCAGTTTGGACAGCCCCAACAACGCAGGCGTCGTATGTCGTAGAGCCTGATACAGCGTCGCTGGCAGGTCCGTGTACGGCTCGAGCTGGGACTGCGCGTGAACCAGGCTGCAGTACGCCGTGCAGGTCCGGCCGTCAAAGACCTGGCGGGTCGCGACCCACCCCAACTCCTCGGCGGTGATGGACATGTACTGGGCCATCCAGGCCCTGAGCCGCTGCCCCTGCATCGGCGTGAACTGGGGCCACGACGGATGCGTGGCGTACAGCGTGCGCACGTAACCATCCACGTCTTCCACAGCGCCGCCGGCCCCGGCAATGCGCAGCGCGAGCATGTGCGCGCGGTCCTCGTCCTGCACCGCGTGGTAGAGGGTGCCATGGACCGTGGCGGTGACGCTCAGCGCATGGATGGCCACGCGGATGCGGTCGCGCCGCAAGGTCCACAGGTGCGCCTTCTCGCAGCTCACGCTCTTGGCGTTGCGCCGCTCGCGGATGCTAAAGTGCGCGGCGATGTCCGCCTCGTGCTGCAGATAGAACCGCGCATTTCGCTGCTGAAGGTAGAGAATGGAGATGAGGTTCGCGCGCTCGGGGCTCGAGACCTTCCAAAACAGCGGCCAGATGTCGGCCATGTGTGTTGTTTAGGGTTTACCCTCATTATTATACGCCGTCAGGCGTTATTATCATCGCCGGTCTCGGCCGGCGCAATAGCGCGGTATTCCCGTCCGCTGCCGCCGCGGCAGCAGCAGCCGCCGAGCAGGAGGCACAGCAGGCCCACCAGGGCACACAGCCCCCCCACCGAGAGCAGCGCGAGGGTGGGGTCATCGATGCCGCTCATATGCCCCAGCGTGAGGCACGACAAGCACGGAAACGCGGCGACGGGCGTTGGTGTGGTCATCCTAAAACCCTAAAAAAAAGTTCTTTTTATAACGCGGCGGCATCGTGCGCCGCCTCGCTGGCGCTGGCCTGCATGAGCAGCACAAACGCGCCGCCGAGCACCTCGGCGATGGCGACCACAACGGGCGGCAGCAGCAGCACGAGCAGCCCCAGGCTGGCGAGCGCGAAGCCGATCTGGTACGCGTCGAAGAAGGCGCACAGGCGGTGCGCTGCGACAAAGTCGGGGTCGTACGGCTCGAACTCGACCACTTTCGCAAAGTAGGTCGTGGACTCGACAAAGTCGCGCAGGAGCTGGGTGCGGGGGCCCACCAGCGTCTGCGCCGTATAGCGGCAGAGCGACACGCTGAGATCGCACAGCCACCAGGCGGCGGGGGCCTGCCACGACCGCATCATGAGGAACGGTGGATCCGCGCAGGTCTTGTAGCAGTAGCCCGGATCGTGCACGCCATCGGCGCGCAGCGCGCGCACCGTGCAGTCGTCGCGCACCAAAAACTGCGGAACCTCGAAGCTGGTGGGCACCAGCGCGCGCGTCTCTGCGGCCAGATCGCGCAGGAACGTGGGCGGGATCATCGGCCAGCATAGCGGCGACACACCGTACGCGACCCAAAACAGCACGGCTGGAAAAAGGACGCCCCACATCAGGAAGGTGCCCGCGCAGCTTCCGCCGCCGCCGCAAAGCACGGCCGAGAGCAGCACAAACGCAAGCCACAGCACACACACGAGGTACAGCAGCGAGGAGGAGGACTGCCCCTGCGCTGTTGCTGCAGTAGTGAGCGCGGTGTAGTTGCAGTGGCTCAGCTCCAGCAACACGCGCCGGCCGGTGAGGTACGCCTGCCCCGGAGGCAACGGCGGCAGCTCCGATTCGTTTGCCACGATCGCCTCCACGACGCGGCCGCCACCGCCCTGCTGCATCAGATATTGGACGCTCGCGCCGATCCAGTTATTTTTCTGTTGGGCGGTTGTTGGAGGAGTAGGAGGGGGCAGCTGAAATCGGTCGCCAAGGCTCATCGTCGTCGTTATTGTGGTTGTGTTTTTGTTGCTGTCGTAGTAGGCGACCGTATCGTGGAACGCGGAGATGATGTTCAGAATGGTTGGCTGAAATGCGGTGCATGGCGGGCCCGCCGCCAACGCCTGCGTTATGGTCGTGGTCGTCGTCAGAAGCGTGCGGCGGCGCGAAGCGGTGGTAGGGGTGGTGTTGGTGTTAGCCAAAAAAAGAAGCTGCCGCGCGGTCGAGAGCGCGAGCAGGGCGTCGTCGCCCAGCTGCAGCGCCAGATCCGCAAACGATGCCGCAAGCGCCGTGGGCTGCGCCTCCCGCACAAGCTGCCTCAACGCCACGCTATTGCTGCTGCTGCGGAGCGTCAGCAGCACCGCTTCGCCTGCGGGGAGCATCATCATGGTGGTTGGTGTTGTCAGGTTGAGGCGCAGCGCGACCTCGCCCCAGTGCAGGCACTCCTTCACGAGGGCGCGGTCCCCGGCGCGCAAGGCGTCGACGCATCGCGGATGCTGGGTTTGGAGCGTTGTTGTTGATGAGGGTGAGTCGGCCAGCATCAGCAGCCTTCTTCTCTGTCGCTGCACATGCGACGATGACGACGAGCCGACGAGCAGCACAACGATGAGGGGGCGCGGGTACTGGCTGCCGCTGACGAGCGGCAGGCGCACGTTTACGCACGCGTTGTCGCTTGCGATGCCCGTGGCACAAGGCACGACGGAAAGTGTCGCAAAGTCGAGGGTCGCCGGCGCGCCGGAGCGCAACAGCCACGCCATATCGATGGACGCATCGGACGAGCCAAGGCAGAAGCCGCCCGCGGCCGACAGGAGCGGCACCTGCTGTCCCACCATACCACCGCACGCCTGCAGGGTGCCGGCCTGTGCGATGGCGGCGCACGCGCAGGTGCCGGACACGCACGCCGGCTGCATACCGAGCGTGCCGCACTGGCTGCACGCGAGGCTGCTGCCGGCGCGCCCCACGTTGTCCAGATGGCTCACGACCGCGCAGGTCAGGCCGGACAGGCATTCCACGTTGGTGAGGCACGCCGCGGGGGCGCTCGCGGCAACGCCGCAGGCGCAGCGGCTGAGCGTGGGGTCGCAACCAAACGCCTTGCTGTTGGCCCCTTCTGCTGCTGCCCCTGAAGAAGAAGGGCACGCCATGCAGGCGATGAGCGGGTCGACGGACTTGTCGAAGGAGAAGGGGTCCCTGGCGCAGGTGTCGCTGCCGGTGCACACGAGGTACGAAGCCGAGGCGTCGCCGCCGAGCGGCCCGGCCCCCGCATACTGCATGCTCGGGCTGGAGTCGGCCCAGCAGCGCGTCGCAATGGGCGCGGTCTTGTACGCGGATTGGTTGGTGGTGTTTTCTTTGTTGTCGTTGGTGAACTTGCAGTCCATGCTGGCGACCATGCTGCCGAGGCAGGCGGCGTCGGTGATGGGGTCCGCGCTGAGCCCCAGACCCTCCTCGAGCAGGGTGAGCTGATTAGCCGCATCCGCCCACACCAGGGCCACGAGGCTCTTGAGAATCTCACACAGGATGTATGCGATGGGGCGCACCACCCTGCACCACACGGGCAGAAACACGTCTTTGACCATCAGGTTGTAGAGGTTGCACAACAGCTGCAGCGCCTGCTTGATCACCTGCCCGAGCCCGGAGACCCCGAAGAGGACGTCGATGACGGTGTCCAGGATCGGCACGAGCAGGTGCAGCCCGGCCTGTATGAAGTCGGCGACGTACTTGAACGCGAGCCGCGACATGACCACCGCCGCCTCGGGTGGCTTCGCAAAGACCGCGCCGAGCGCATTCACGAGAAACATGCAGGCGCAGTAGCCCATGTAGAGCAGATCGTGCCCGAGCAGCTTGAGCGTCGCGAGCACGCCCTTGAGGAACTCGAGCTGATCCGCTGGGCACAGCTGCGATCGGCTGAGCTCGGCCACGCGCGCGACCACGTCGTCACCCACGGGGCAGCGGGCCGCGTAGCTCTCGTCCGCGAAACGCGGCTGCGCGAGAATGTCCTGGTAGTATGTGGCGACTGTATCGGCCGCAAACTCCTGGTTCGTCGGTGACCACATGTACGGCACGTAAAACGCCCCCGGGCGGTACAGGCAGGTGCTGGTTTTGCCTGTGAGCTGGCAGTTCACGTTGACTATGTTGGTGCGGTACTGCAGCATGGCGGCGCAAAAAACCCGCAGCTCCGGTGTGGGCGCCGGTTCGCAAAGAGAGATCGCCCGCGCCTGCTGCTTGTTTGTTGTGGTGGTGCCTGTTGTAGTAGTGGCGGCGGCGCACGCAGCGAAGCGGTTCTGTTGCCACAGCGAGCGATTGGCGCCCGACCACAGCCGCTGGTCCGCCACCTGTGCCGCCGCCGTTGGCGTCGTGCTGCTGCTGCTGGTGTCGTTTTGTGAGGAGGTGGTAGTAGTAGTAGTAGTGGGCGCGTACTGCGACCAAAAGGTGTCGGGTGATGATATTTTTTGTGTGGCGGCCAGGAGGAGGTCGTTGGCGAGCGCGCGCCGCAGCGCGGTCGCGTACAGCAGGCCGAAGCTGATCTCGGGGGTCCGCAGCGGCACCCCACCGGGGCCGAGAAACCCAGGCACGACGGTGGTGATGGACCGGATCTGATCCCGATAAAACCGCTCGCGCTTCGCCAGGAGCTGCGCCAGGGTGAGCGGCGCCCCCCGGCGCATCGGCAGCTGCGTGCCGTCGCCGGGGCATTCGGCCGCGGTTTCCGATACGAGGGCGCACGCGCGGCCGCTCAGCACGGAGCGTCGTGGCCCGTCGACGGCGACGAGGTAGGCGCGCCCCATGTGACAGTCGCCGCCCGG
>Ga0194037_1001616_pt1 | contig 16018 bp, 12 predicted proteins | sample JunL306m_MetaG_FD_148653 | JGI IMG/M metagenome (GOLD analysis project Ga0194037, IMG submission 148653) | Anoxic zone freshwater microbial communities from boreal shield lake in IISD Experimental Lakes Area, Ontario, Canada - Jun2016-L304-6m | ecosystem: Environmental > Aquatic > Freshwater >...
CTATAAAGAGGCGGCGATTGCCCAATTGACTCTGCGCCTGCAGTCTAACGCAGTCAGAGAAATTTAGTTTGAAAAAGTGGTCAGGTAATGAAAAAATTCGCTAGGCAAGCGACCAAGCGATAGTTTCGCCTGCACGTAGCGGAATAATGGTGGCATCACCTAAAGGTAGCTCATTCGGAATGGTCTGAGCCTGCTTCACTAAGGTAATTTTTTTGGTATTGCGCGGCAAAGAATAAAAATCAGGGCCAAAAAAACTCGCAAAACCTTCTAACTTATCTAACTTGCCAACACTCTCAAATGCTTCAGCATACAAACCCAGGGCATTGAATGCGCTGTAGCAGCCAGCGCAACCACAGGCGGTCTCTTTAGCGCCTTTGGCATGGGGCGCACTATCGGTACCCAAGAAAAAACTGGGGCTACCACTAGTGGCAGCTTCGAGTAATGCAATGCGATGCTCTTCTCGTTTAAGTACTGGCAAGCAAAAGTGATGTGGCCGAATACCACCCGCAAAAATCGCATTGCGATTCATCAACAAGTGCTGGGGTGTGATGGTTGCGCCAATCATATTTTTTCCAGCAGTAGCAGCATCTCGCACATAGTGCGCTGCCTGCAAAGTAGTGATGTGCTCAAACACCATCTTGAGCTCAGGGAAGTTTTGACGCAAAGGCTCGAGAACATGATCAATAAATACTGCCTCACGATCAAAGATATCAATTTCAGGGCTAGTCACTTCGCCATGTACAAGCAGCAGCATACCCACAGCTTGCATTGCCTCTAGGGCTGCATGGCAATATTTCAAATCACTCACGCCAGCATCACTGTTAGTTGTAGCGCCCGCAGGATAGAGTTTGAATGCTGTAATCCCCGCTGCTTTGGCTTTGCGTACTTCATCGGCAGAGGTGTTGTCAGTAAGATACAAGGTCATTAAAGGCGTAAAGTTATTGATCCCCAATGCTTTTAATTGCCCTTCAATACGAGCACGGTATGCATTCGCTAATTCTACTGTTGTAACGGGTGGCTTTAAATTCGGCATGATGATGGCCCGTGCAAACTGACGCGCTGTATCTGCCAATACATCCTTCATGACTTCGCCATCACGAATATGCAAATGCCAGTCATCTGGCTGGATCAGTTGAATTTGAGTTGGATTCGTTGCCATAGTTATTTAGTATCAATCAGAATGATGCGGAAATCATTCACATTAGTCAGTGTAGGGCCAGTTTCCACTAAAGCATCTAATTGTGCAAAAAATCCATAACAATCATGCGCTGCCAAATATGGCGCTGGCACTAAACCTTGGTCTTTGGCTAGCTGTCGAAGCTCAGGCGTAAACCAAGCACCGGCATTCTTCTCGCTACCGTCAATACCATCAGTATCTGCGGCCAAAGCGGCTAAGTGAGACAGGCCTTCTGTCGCAGAAAATAGGGAAAGTAAAAATTCACTGCAGCGCCCACCGCGCCCTTTTATACCAATAGGCAAGGTGACGGTGCACTCGCCGCCAGAAATCAATGCCACTGACTTGCCTAGATGCTGACGTGCAATTACAGCCTGCTCTATGGCGACCTCTTGCGCCTCGCCAGTAATCGTGTCACCTAAGATGATTGGCTCATAACCTTGTGTGCGCACATATTCCGCAGCAGCTTCTAGGCTTTTATATGCAGTAGCAATCACATGATTCTTAACTTGAGCATTCTGTAAATCAACTTCCTTTAAGGTCTCAGGAATTTCGCCAGCATTACCTTTAGTCAAGTGACTCAAAACCGATGGTGGAATGATTGCTTCACCCAAATGATATTTGGTCAGAATATTCAGAGCATCTTGATAGGTCGAGTAGTCGGGTGCGCAGGGACCACTTGCAATATCAGCGGGTAAATCACCTGTCACATCAGAAATTAACAAGGCCTCTACCCGAGCGCCTCTGGCAACGGCTAGTCTGGCCAAATTTCCACCAAGAATGGCAGATAAGTGTTTACGAACGACATTCATCTCTTCAATAGGAGCGCCACTGCGCAATAAAGCCTCAGTCGTTTTACGCATGTCTTCTATGCTGATGCCCTTCTGGGGCAAGGTCAAAAGACTAGAGCCTCCACCAGAGACTAAAGCGATTAAAACATCACCCATACCTAATCGATTGATTGAATCAAAAATAGCTTTTGCACCATCCATCCCCGCCTGATCCGGCACAGGGTGGCCAGCTTCAATAATCTGAAGATACTTTGTTGGTGAGGTATGCCCATAGCGAGTGAGAACCGTGCCCTCAAGCTTTGCATCTGGCCAGTTAAGCTGGGCGTGGCGCTCTAAAGCGCTAGCCATAGAGGCGCTAGCCTTGCCAGCCCCCACTACTAAACACATTCCCCTGGGCTCTTGTCCTTTGGGAAAGATCTGCTCTAAATATTCTGGGACGATGATTTGGGGGTCGGCTACTGCTACTGCTGTAGCAAAGGCTTTTTTCAAAATCGTCGCTTGGTTGTTCATATCGCCATTCTAATCAAGCGCTGCACGCTCTTGCATATGCCACATTTCGGCATATCGGCCATTTGCAGCAAGCAGCTCATGATGAGTACCACGCTCCACTATTTGCCCATGCTCCATGACCAAAATTTGGTCTGCATGGATGATGGTGGAAAGTCGATGGGCAATGATGAGGGTAGTTCGATTCTTCGCTAAGCTAAGCAGCTCCTCCTGGAATGCGCGCTCTGTCTTGGAATCCAAGGCTGAAGTAGCCTCATCAAAAATCAACATCGCTGGTTTTTTCAGCAAAGTACGCGCAATAGCTACGCGCTGTTTTTCACCGCCTGACAATTTAAGGCCACGCTCACCAACCTGAGTTTCATAGCCATCGGGCAAATGTTTTATAAAGCTATCAATTTGAGCCGCCCTCGCAGCCTCGTGTACCTCCTCAATCGAAGCCTTTGGATTGCCATAAGCAATGTTGTAACCAATGCTGTCGTTAAAGAGAACTGTATCCTGAGGAACAATACCAATAGCTTTTCTGAGGCTGGCTTGCTGCACATCCAAGACGTTCTGACCGTCAATCAATATCTTTCCAGACTGAACATCGTAGAAGCGAAATAATAATCTTGCCAAAGTACTTTTGCCAGCGCCGCTTTGTCCAACAACCGCAGTAATAGTGCCAGCTGGAATGTTAAAACTGACGTCACGCAAGATCTCACGCTTTGCCTCGTAATGAAAGGAAACATTTTCAAAGCGAACATCTGGGCCGTGTGAATAGTTATCAATCTGCAATGGCTTTGCATGAGGTGTATCGGCAATCTCTTTTTCGGTATTGAGCAATGCGAACATCCGGTCCATATCAGTTAATGACTGCTTAATCTCTCGATACATTACACCCAAGAAGTTCAGAGGGATGTAGAGTTGCATCATCAAAGTATTGACCAGAACAAAATCACCCAAAGTCATACTGCCGTCAATTACACCGAGAGTGGCAAGCCATAAAATCAACACTAGGCCAATCGCAATAATAGTCTGTTGCCCTAGGTTTAAAACTGCCAAAGACTTTTGCGACTTCACAGCAGCTACTTGATAGCGCGCCAAATTTTCATCATAGCGACCGGCTTCGAAAACTTCGTTGCCAAAATACTTGACTGTTTCAAAGTTGAGCAAGGAATCAATGGCTTTTTGATTGGCCTTAGAATCCATGTCATTCATAGTGCGGCGGAAGTGGGTGCGCCACTCGGTCACTATGACAGTAAAAGCAATATACAAAACCAAAGCCACTAAGGTAATCGTGGCAAACCAAATATCGTATGAATAGGCAAAGTAGCCCAGCACCAAACAGAACTCAATGAGGGTCGGCAGGATGCTATAGAGCGAATAAGCAATTAATGACTGAATACCGCGTGTGCCACGTTCTATGTCCCGACTCACGCCCCCTGTCTGACGGGCCAAATGAAAACTTAAAGCCAATGAGTGCAGATGCTCAAAAACCTGTAGCGCCACTTTACGCACGGCATTTTGGGTCACGCGGGCAAAAAGAGCTTCACGTAACTCTGTAAAGAGTGAGGCAGAGATGCGCAGTGCTCCATAGGCAAGCAATAAACCGACTGGCACCACTAATAATATTTCTGGGGAATTTGCTTTGATATTGAGCGCATCAATGAGGCGCTTCATCAAAATAGGGATACCAAGATTGGTAACCTTAGCAAGCACTAAACAACTAAGAGCGATGGTTACTCTAAATTTATATTCCAATAAGTATGGCAATAGGTCACGAATAACCCGCCAATCACCGCGTTGAAAAGTTTTTGCTTCAGCGCCAGCATGATGGCTCCCAGATGAATGTCTCATGCTGCTATCTTAGTGACTTCTTCATTAGTGCGCAGAAAACAATTGCAGTATTGCTTCACCATTACTAGGCGAGAAACACTTTTCGATAGCTTCGCGATAAGGTAGCCACTGATAGGCAACATGCTCTCTCGGAGCAAGAACAACTTCAATATTGTCTGGCACTTCCAAGGAGAACCAATGCTCAGTATTTCTGACGACTCCTGGGGCGTAGCGATGCTGCCAGACTGGATAAATCTCGTATTCGATCTGGTGATGCATATCTTGTAATGCTTCTGGGGGCAATAGTGCAGTATCAATCCCCGTCTCCTCTAATACCTCACGAGAGGCGGCTAAAGATAAATCTTCCCCAGGGAAATCTAGACTGCCCGTAACGGACTGCCAGAAATTGGCGCGATCAGCCCGCTCAATCAACAAGACATCCCCATTCGATTTGTAGATCACCACTAAAACCGAAATAGGGATTTTCAAGATACTGGCGTTACTAACCTAAGTGCATTAAGCAGCGGGAGCGGCTTGGCGCAAACGAATATGCAACTCACGCAACTGACGTTCATCTACTGGGCTGGGAGCTTGTGTCAACAAACACTGTGCGCGTTGCGTTTTAGGAAAGGCAATCACATCACGAATCGATTCAGCACCAGTCATCATCGTGACGATACGATCTAGGCCAAACGCAATACCACCGTGTGGGGGCGCGCCATATTGCAAGGCATCCAATAAGAAACCAAATTTAGCTTGCGCTTCTTCTGCGCCAATCTTCAAAGCGCGGAATACTTGGCTCTGCACTGCCTCTTGGTGAATACGCACTGAGCCACCGCCAATTTCGCTGCCGTTGAGGACCATGTCATAAGCCTTAGCCAAGCACTTGCCTGGATCAGACTGGAGATACTGCATGTGCTCATCTTTAGGACTGGTGAAGGGATGATGACAAGCAACCCAGCGAGCATCACCTTCATCATAGTCAAACATCGGGAAATCAACTACCCACAATGGCTTCCAGCCCTCAGTAAAGAGGCCATGCTCTTTACCCCAAGCGGAGTGACCAATACGTAAGCGTAAATTGCCCATAGCATCGTTTGCAATTTTTTCTTTATCAGCGCCGAAGAAAATAATATCGCCATCTTTAGCACCAGTGCGCTTCAAGATGCCTTCGATCGCAGCATCATGCAAGTTCTTCACGATTGGGGATTGCAAACCATTGCGTCCTTCAGCAACAGAGTTCACCTTAATCCATGCCAAACCTTTAGCGCCATAGATCGCAACAAATTGGGTGTAGTCATCGATTTCGCTACGACTAATGGCTGCACCGCCAGGTACACATAAACCAACTACCCGTCCGCCATCTTGATTGGCTGCGCCTGAGAACACTTTGAAATCAACGTCTTTCATCAAATCAGTCAATTCAGTGAACTCAAAGTTCACACGCAGATCAGGTTTATCAGAACCGAAACGTGCCATACCTTCAGAGTAAGGCATGGTTGGAAATGGATTTGGCAGCTCAACCTTCATGGTGACCTTGAAAATATGACGGATCATGTTTTCAAACAAATCACGAATCTCAACCTCGTTCAAGAAGGCGGTTTCACAGTCGATCTGTGTAAATTCAGGCTGACGATCTGCGCGCAAGTCTTCGTCGCGGAAGCACTTTGTAATTTGATAGTAACGATCAAATCCAGCAACCATTAGCAATTGCTTAAACAACTGTGGAGATTGTGGCAAGGCAAAGAAGTGGCCATCGTGAACGCGCGAAGGAACTAAATAATCTCTCGCACCTTCAGGTGTGCTCTTGGTAAGCATCGGCGTTTCAATATCGATAAAGCCTGCAGTGTCTAAGTAGCGACGGCACTCCATGGCCACGTTGTAACGCAAACGTAAGTTCTTTTGCATCTGCGGGCGACGCAAATCCAAAACGCGATGGGTTAAGCGTGTGGTCTCAGATAAGTTCTCATCATCCAATTGGAATGGAGGTGTAATCGAGGCATTCAAGATGGTCAAGCCATGACAAAGCACTTCAACCTTGCCACTCACTAAATCTACGTTCTCAGTACCGGCTGGACGCGCCCGTACCAAACCCTTAATCTGGATACAGAATTCATTGCGCACTTCCTCGGCAAGGGCAAACATCTCTGGGCGATCTGGATCGCAGACCACCTGTACAAAACCCTGGTGATCGCGCAAGTCAATAAAGATCACGCCACCGTGGTCACGACGACGATTCACCCACCCAGAGAGGGTGACTTCTTGTCCAATCAGTGAATCGGTTACCTGACCGCAGGTATGGCTTCGCATCGACATAACAATTTCCTAAAAATCAAAAATGATTGGGTGGCTGAATAGCATTCAGACCAGTTGGGCTATTGGGAGGAACAGATCCCATGGAGACAATATGTTTGAGCGCTTCTTCTACGCTCATATCCAATTCGATCGTTTGCGCACGCGGCACGATCATAAAAAAACCAGAAGTAGGATTTGGGGTCGTTGGCAAAAAGACGTTGACATAATCTTCGCCCAATTTCGCCGTAACCTCTTTCGCCGGAACTCCCGTCTGAAATGCAATGACCCAAGAGTCAGCATGTGGGTAACGAATCAGGAGCGCCTTACTAAAGGCCTGACCGCTTCCCGAAAATAACGTGGATGACACTTGTTGCACGCTGGAGTAAATCGAACGCACCACTGGGATGCGATTCATCAAGCTATCCCAAACCTTCATCCACCACTGACCAGCAAAGCTAATAGCAATTAAACCGGTCAACATAATGACCGCAACAACTATCGCAATACCAACAGCTGGTAAGTCACGGAAATGTTGGAGATCTGAAGCAAATTCTCGGGGGAAGACCGCAATAATGGCGTGCATCACCGAACCAAAAACACCATCGAGCAGATCCAATCCCCAAGTAATCACCCAAATAGTGACGGCCATGGGGGCCCATACGAGAATGCCTGCGATAAAGTATTTTTTCATGTGCTAATGCTTGTGCGTTGGCTAACCAGCTATTTTAGCGGGTTAGAGGCCATTCGGCGAGAGACTAATGAATACCTAAGCCAATTAGCAAAATTCCAGCTAAAAACCCACCGGCAAAGAGCAATGCGCCCATGATTAAGCGGTGAGTTCGTCTTTCCTGCAGCAAAAGGGCTTTTAAAACCTCTAATTCCCCGTTTTGCTCTTTTTTCTGCCTCTGCTCTAAGCTTTCGGCAATCAAACGAGGCAAAGTTGGCAAGATTTTGGCCCATGCAGGCGCCTCAGCCTTTAGACCATCTAACAAGCCACGCCAACCCAATTGCTGACTGATCCACTTCTCTAAAATCGGTTTGGCTGTTTTCCACAGGTCCAAATCAGGGTCCAATTGACGCGCAAGTCCCTCAACGTTCAAGAGTGTTTTTTGTAGCAAGGTGAGTTGCGGTTGAATTTCCACCTTAAAACGGCGTGAGGTTTGAAATAAACGCATCAACACGATGCCAAGTGAAATCTCTTTTAAAGGTCGGTCAAAGTAAGGCTCACATACTGAGCGCACAGCACCCTCCAATTCTTCAACACGCGTATTAGCGGGCACCCAACCAGACTCAATATGCAGCTCAGCAACTCGGCGGTAATCACGATTAAAGAATGCTAGGAAATTGAGGGCCAGGTAGTTTTTGTCAGATTCACTCAATGCACCAACAATTCCAAAATCCAAAGAAATGAATCTGCCGAACGTTTCTGACTCCAAGCTAATCATGATATTTCCTGGATGCATATCTGCATGGAAAAAGCCATGTTCAAAAACTTGTGTGAAAAATATCTCTACGCCATCTGCGGCTAACTTTTTGAAGTCAACTCCCGCTGAACGCAATTCTTCAGTGCGGCCAATCGAGATTCCCTCCATGCGCTCCATCACAATGACATTGGTGTGACATAGATCCCAATACATTTCCGGAATCATCAGCTTTTTGGAGCCCGTGAAATATCGACGCAATTGACTTGCATTGGCCGCTTCACGCATGAGGTCTAACTCATCATGTAAATAGGTATCGAATTCCGCTACATTCTCGCGAGGTTTTAAACGGCGGCCATCTTCAGATGTTCGCTCAATAATTTTCGCCAAGTCGTACATCAAAGCAATATCGCCTTCAATCACCGGCAAGATACCGGGCCGCAAGACTTTAATGGCTGCCGCCCGATGATTCCACTCTGGGTGCTTCTCTGTTGCACGCAAAATTCCAAAGTGCACCTGGGCTACGGAGGCACTAGCTATAGGGCTAGCATCAAAGCTAACAAATATTTCTTCAATTGGCTGACCAAGCGCCTCTTCAATCAAGCGGCGCGACTCTTCATTTGAAAATGGTGGTACTTGATCCTGCAATTTTGCAAGCTCATCAGAAATATCTTCCGGCAATAAATCACGGCGAGTCGACAGTACCTGTCCAAACTTAACAAAAATCGGCCCAAGCGCTTCTAAAGTTAGGCGGATACGAGCACCCCTCGGCAAATCAGAATCAGGTGAAGTCCAGCAAAGTATAGAAAGCAAACTACGGCGAATGCCAGGCTTTAAGTTATCCCGCAATAAAGGCAATAGCCCATAGCGCCAGGCTGTGAAGAAGATGAAACAAAGACGAGCAAGTCGACGCACGATTTATTGAACCTTCTGCACTAGTATTTGAATGCGTTTTTCAATGCGATCGACCGCATCACGCAATTCATTTAATTCATTCTTACGAACTATAAAGTCACGCTTATTTAACAAGACTTTTCTTTCTTCGCTGACATACTCCACGATATTACTCAACAAATCACTTGCAGCAGACTTACTCGCGGATGCAAATTTTTTACCTTGTCGAACTGCGAAATTTGCAGGGGCATCTCCTACCAATCGTGCTAAATCCTCTTCATATTCCCAGCGGACTTGACCAGCAAGGCGTCCTAGCAATTGCGCTAAATCAGCATCGCCCGTAATCTTGACTGCCTTGAATGCCTGCTCTCGTAATGTGCCCGCACTACCCGCAAGCTCGCTGAGTGCCTTGGCTGATATTTCTAAGATTAAAGAGCTTGTATTGGAGGCCTCTGATACAGCCAACAAGCCAGCTGGTGTGACTTCAAAACACATGTCACCTACTGGCAACTTTAAAAGAATCGTTTTGCTGGCATGACGTGCTAGCTCAGCTGTGGCCCATGGTTCACTCGACAAGACATGGTTAATGCCCCGGCAGGCGGCGCCAGCTGCAATTGTGTGGGTTGAAGAAACTGCGTTCATGAGTGTAAAAAACCCGCACAAGTGCGGGTTTCCAATGGAAAGTACCTTAAGCTTAAACCAACTGTTGAATACCCGCCAGTACCCAGCCTCCAGGACCCTCGACTGGCTTACTCAAATTCCAGATTTCAGAGAAGTTATTTGCAGGAGCACCTTGCTGTTCGCGAATCATTCCGCCGAACTGGACGCTACAGAAATAAGTGTTATCAGCTATTTCAATACCCAAAAGTTGCGCATTAATACTGACAACATCTGTTTGATTGGCACTATCAGTGCGGCCAGCTAAGTCTTGCTGAATCGTGGCAAACATTTCAGGAGTAGTAAATTCCCTCAAAGCAGTCAGATCGCCTTGATCCCAAGCTTTTTGCAGACTTCCAAAATATTGTTTCGCATTTTCTAAGAATGCGTACTCATCAAATCCTGGTGGTAGCGTGGATTTAAATGGCTCTGGCTCAATGCTTGTGCCACCAAAAGCATTAGAAGCGGGATTGAACCCAGGTTCACTTCTTGGTGCTTGCTCAAGCGGAGTGCGTTGCATGGGAGCACCAGAAGCCGGTCTCGCACCAGACATTGCTGGAAGCAATCTTCTAATCACAAACATGATGACAAAGCCAGCCAACGCTGCAACCAATAAACCAGTAATCAACGATGATGCGCCCTCGCCCATGCCAAAGTGAGATAAAAGATAGCCGATTCCGAGGCCTGCTGCTAGACCACCCAAAATTCCACCCATCCCACCAAAGCGGCTTGGTGTCGGAGCTTGTGGCGCTGGAGCCGTAGGTTGGGCTTGTTGAGCTGGTTTTTGTACTGGTGCAGCCTGTCTTTGCATCGGTGCGCTAGGTGCCCTACCAATACTTCTTCCCCCGCCTAGACGAGCAGCATCAACCTGACCAACCAAAGCAAATAACAAACTCAGACTTAATAGTACTGCTTTGAAAAAATGCTTATTCATTGTATTTATCCCCTTATATAACTTCTTAACTTCTGTATTGCTTCAGCAGCTCGAACTACAAAACCAATTAGTATTTAATACCAATATGTAAGGCAACGATACCCCCAGACATTCTATGGGTTTCTACCTCATCAAATCCTACGCCCAGCATGATTTCTTTTAGGGTATCAGCATCTGGGTGCATCCGAATAGATTCAGCTAAATAGCGGTAGCTTTCTGAGTCTTGGGCAATCTTTTCACCCAGCCAGGGCAATATCTTGAATGAATATGCGTCATAAACAGGCTGTAAAAAAGCATCCGGCTTAGAAAACTCCAAGACCAAAACGCGACCACCTGGTTTAATCACCCGGCACATCTCACCTAAAGCCACATCTTTATGCGTCATATTGCGCAAACCGAAGGCTACCGTCACCACATCAAAATGATTGGCTGGAAAAGGAATTTTCTCTGCGTCAAACTGAACACAAGGCAAAGCCAAGCCACGATCTAGCAAACGGTCACGACCAACACCCAGCATGGATGCATTGATGTCACTTAGCCAAACTTGCGCATCGGGATTTTTACCCCAAGCAGCAGCCTTAGCAAAAGCAGCGGCCAAGTCGCCAGTACCGCCTGCAATGTCTAATACTTTTTGACCTGGGCGCACTTGTGCGCGAGCAATCGTGATTTTTTTCCACAGGCGATGTAAACCAAATGACATCAAGTCATTCATCACATCATATTTACTCGCTACAGAGTGGAATACTTCGGCAACCTTGCCGGCTTTTTCAGCCTCATCAACACTTTGATAACCGAAATGGGTTTTACTCATTAATGACTTCCACAGGAATGATCATGCGAATGGTCTTTTGATGTCATCGGTGCATCCCGATCAAGACCAGCGGCGGCTAATTTATCTAAGTGCTCTTTCCATAATTGCTCTTGGTTTTCGCACAAATATTGCAAGAAGTCCCAAGAGTACAAACCAGAATCATGGCCATCAGAAAAGCTTGGCTTCACCGCATAATGGCCCACTGGCTCAATATTAGCAATTAATACATCACGCTTGCCTGTTTGCAGGGTTTCCTGTCCGGGACCATGCCCTTGCACCTCGGCCGAAGGCGATAGCACTCTGAGTAACTCAAATGGTAGGCGATAGGTATTGCCATTCTCGTAAGAGAGTTCTAGCACCTTGGATTGCTGATGAACTACAAGATTGCTTGGAATCATTAAACCAATACCCTCTCAATACCGCCCTGGTTAGCCTTGGCAACATAATCTTGCATCCAGTTTTCACCCAATAGTTTTTGCGCCATTTCTACAACAATGTAGTCAGCAGTTGTATCGCTATCCGCATTAAAGCGAGCTAAACCTTGCAAGCATGATGGGCAACTTGTCAGCACCTTAACATCTGCAGCATCGTCACCCTCACGTAATTCATTAGCAGCCTTCTCCATCTCAATTTGCTTACGAAAGCGCACTTGGGTGGAAATATCAGGACGCGTCACAGCAAGTGTGCCAGATTCACCACAACAACGATCGTTCTTTTTGATCGCTTGACCGTCTTCCATTTGAATCAACTCGTTGACGGTTTTCATCGGATCTTGTAACTTCATCGGCGAGTGGCATGGATCGTGATACATGTATTTGACGCCAGTGACATTTGAAAGCTTGACGCCCTTCTCCAGCAAATACTCGTGAATATCAATGATCCGGCAACCCGGAAATATCTGCTCAAACTGATATCCAGCCAATTGGTCATAGCAAGTTCCACAAGAAACAACCACCGTTTTGATATCGAGATAGTTCAATGTATTGGCAACGCGATGGAACAGTACACGATTATCCGTAATCATCTTCTCGGCTTTATCAAAGTCACCATTGCCGCGCTGCGGATAGCCACAGCAAAGATAACCTGGTGGCAAGACAGTCTGTACACCTACATTCCACAGCATCGCTTGAGTGGCTAGCCCTACTTGAGAGAATAGACGTTCAGAGCCACAACCCGGGAAATAAAACACCGCTTCAGTATCAGCAGAAGTTGTTTTAGGGTCCCTAATAATTGGAACATAATCAGCATCTTCAATATCTAGCAATGCACGGGCAGTTTTCTTGGGCAAGTTACCAGGCATCTTCTTATTAACAAAGAAAATCACCTGCTCTTTAATGCTAGGCTTACCGACTGTCGCAGGTGGATGCGCAGTCTGTTTTTTTGCAAACTTACGCAACAAGTCATTGCCAAGACGCTGAGCCTTATAGCCCCAGCCAATCATAGCCTTGCGTGCCAAGTTAATAGTGTCTGGGCTAGTTGCATTTAAAAAGAACATTGATGCAGCAGTACCAGGATTAAAACGTTGCTGACCCATCTTGCGCAATAAATTACGCATATTCATGGTCACATCACCAAAGTCAATGTTGACTGGGCAGGGCGTTAAGCACTTGTGGCAAACGGTACAGTGTGCGGCAACATCATCAAACATTTCCCAATGACGAATTGAAATGCCTCGACGAGTTTGTTCTTCGTATAAGAAGGCCTCGATCAGTAGTGATGTCGCTAAAATCTTGTCACGTGGGCTATATAGCAAGTTCGCACGCGGTACATGCGTTGCGCACACTGGCTTGCACTTACCGCAACGCAAGCAATCTTTAATGCTATCCGCAATGGCGCCAATATCGCTCTGCTGCATGATGAGCGACTCATGCCCCATCAAACCAAAACTTGGCGTATAGGCCATGCTGAGATCGGCATTCGGCATCAACTTGCCTTTATTGAAGCGACCTTCTGGGTCAACGCGATTTTTGTAACTACGGAAATCTTTTAACTCAGCTTCGGTAAGGTATTCCAACTTGGTAATACCAATGCCATGCTCACCAGAGATCACGCCATCCAAAGAGCGTGCTAAGGCCATGATCCGATCAACCGCATGATGCGCATCTTGCAACATCTCATAGTCATCAGAGTTCACTGGGATATTGGTGTGCACATTGCCATCACCTGCATGCATATGCAAAGCAACGAATACCCGCTTACGCAAGATCTTCTTATGAATAGCCTCAAGCTCATTGAGAATGGGCTCAAAAGCCAATCCACCAAAAATAATTCTGAGTTCAGAACGCACTTCCTCTTTCCAGGAGGCGCGCAGGGTGTAATTCTGTAATTGCGGAAAATAGGTATCCATCTGAGTTAACCACTCAGACCAACGTGCTCGCACCCTAGCAATTAAATCGAGCGCTTGCTGAACACGATCCCCCAAAATTTCAGCAGTAGGAATCTCATACTCTTCATCACTCTTACCCAAAGGCAAAGCGCTCTTTTTCAGGAAGAGCTCTAAGCCATCCAGAACTTGTAATTTGCTCTTGAGGGAGAGCTCAATATTGATACGCTCAATACCATCGGTGTACTCGCCCATCCGGGGCAATGGAATCACTACGTCTTCATTAATTTTGAACGCGTTGGTATGACGTGCAATCGCTGCTGTACGAGCGCGATCTAGCCAGAACTTCTTACGCGCTTCAACACTCACAGCGACAAAGCCTTCGCCTACACGTAGGTTGGCCATACGTACCACTTCACTAGTGGCAGCAGCTACAGCCTGTTCATCATCACCTGCAATATCGCCAAGCAAGACCATCTTTGGCAGACTATTGCGCTTTGACTTAGTTGAATACCCGACCGCTCTTAAATAACGATCATCCAAATGCTCAAGGCCAGCCAAGATTGGGCCACCTTGCCTACTCAAGCCGTCAAGATAAGCCTTGATCTCAACAATGCTAGGAATAGCTTCACGCGCTTGCCCAAAAAATTCAAGGCAGACTGTACGCATGTACTTAGGCATACGATGCAAGATCCAAGTGGCGCTGGTAATTAAACCATCACAACCTTCTTTTTGAACGCCAGGCAAGCCTGATAAAAATTTATCAGTAACGTCTTTGCCCAAACCTTCTTTGCGAAAACGCTTGCCTTCAACCTCGAGCAATTCTGTTTTCAAAATGCGTTCACCTGGCTCACTTGTGCCATCTGACCAGGTTAACTGAAAGCGAACTTTTTCTACTTCATGAATCTTGCCAAGGTTGTGATCAAGGCGCTCAACGTCCAACCAATTACCTTGGGGATCAACCATTCTCCAGCTGGCTAAGTTATCGAGCGCCGTACCCCAGAGAACAGCCTTCTTGCCACCAGCATTCATGGCAATGTTGCCGCCAATACAACTGGCATCAGCCGAAGTGGGATCAACCGCAAACACAAGGCCGGCATGCTCTGCAGCATCAGATACTCTGCGAGTCACAACGCCTGCGCCAGTAAAAATCGTTGAGACTTCATGATCAACGCCAGGCAAATGCTTAGATTTCACACCATCAATATCTTGTAACTTTTCAGTATTAATCACTGCAGACATGGCGTACAAAGGAATGGCCCCGCCGGTGTAGCCCGTGCCACCTCCGCGCGGAATGATGGTTAAGCCAAGCTCAACACAGTCCTTCACCAAACCAGGAATTTCTGATTCGTAATCGGGCTTTAGCACCACTAATGGAAACTCAACGCGCCAATCTGTCGCATCAGTCACATGCGCCGCACGGGACACGCCATCAAAGCAAATATTGTCTGCAGCAGTATGACGACCCAACACTTTTTTAGCGCGCTTTCGAACCTGCTCAACTTCTTTAAAGCCACTCTCGAAGTTTTCTACAGCACGACTTGCAGCGCTTAATAGGATTTCAACTTGGCCTGCCGAATCACCGCTAGAGCGTTTTTTTACTTCGCCTAAGCGATGCCATAAAGCATCAATCAATAATTGGCGACGATTCGCGTTGTCGAGCAAGTCATCTTGCAAGAAAGGATTACGTTGAACGACCCAGATATCGCCCAAAATTTCAAACAACATACGGGCTGAGCGGCCAGTACGCCGAACGCCACGCAAGTCATTCAGAACACGCCATGACTCCTCGCCCAAGAGACGAATAACGATTTCTCGATCAGAAAAGGAGGTGTAGTTGTAAGGTATCTCACGTAAGCGCGGCGAACCGGACTCAGCGTCCAACAACTGATTTAAAGCTAGCGGTGCATTCATAGCGTCATATTTGGTAAATATGCATTTTAATTGAGTGATCCTGATATTGGCAGGAAATAAGGAAAGATGTTGGTGGAAGGGATAAACCCTTTCAAATCTAAGGGCTTAGAGGTCATCCGTGGTACGCTCATTAGATGGCAACGAACTATTTAAAGAAAATTTTATCTGCCCGGGTCTACGATGTGGCTAGGGAAACAGAGCTCGAGGTAGCCCCCGAACTCAGCAGGCGTTTAGGCAACCAAGTTTTACTGAAAAGAGAGGATAACCAGCCGGTTTTCTCATTCAAACTTCGGGGGGCCTACAACAAAATGGTCCATTTATCCCCGGAAGCCTTAAAACGCGGGGTCATTGCAGCTTCTGCCGGCAATCATGCTCAAGGGGTTGCTTTATCAGCCGCCAAAATGAAGTGCAAAGCGGTCATCGTGATGCCGACTACTACACCTAGCCTCAAAATCGATGCTGTTAAAGCTCGCGGTGGTCCC